>Ga0209437_100458_pt1 | contig 32774 bp, 31 predicted proteins | sample AraplaL_Cvi_mTSA_FD_184266 | JGI IMG/M metagenome (GOLD analysis project Ga0209437, IMG submission 184266) | Arabidopsis root microbial communities from the University of North Carolina, USA - plate scrape CL_Cvi_mTSA (SPAdes) (version 2) | ecosystem: Host-associated > Plants > Roots > Endosphere...
AGTCAGAGACTTTTTACGTCCCAACATGGTCAGTTTACGGAGATGCAAACGGGTATTGCTGGACGGTCCAACGTTCCAGAACTCGCCTGCATGGAATCTGCACCCCTGGGCATCTGAGCATGTCACCATTCGTAACGTGAGTGTGCGGAATCCGTGGTTTTCTCAGAATGGAGATGGGCTGGACATTGAATCCTGCCGTCATGTGGTAGTGGAGAATAGTGTATTCGATGTCGGTGATGATGCGATCTGTCTGAAATCAGGCAAGGATGCCGAAGGCCGTGAACTGGGTCTGCCATCGGAGTACATCACCATTCGGGATTGCACGGTGTATCACGGTCATGGCGGGTTTGTAATTGGCAGTGAAATGTCCGGCGGTGTGCGGCATGTGCGTGTGTCGGATTGTACGTTTATCGGCACGGACATTGGACTTCGCTTCAAAAGCGCACGTGGGCGCGGCGGAGTGGTTGAGGACATTCAGATTGAGCGCATATATATGAAAGATATCATTATGGAAGCCATCTCGTTTTCCTTTTTCTATGCAAATCAGGAAGGGTCTGCCCGGGGCAGTGATCTGTCTCAGGAGATTAGCGAAGAGACGCCGGTGTTCCGGGATATTCGAATATCGGATGTGGTCTGTGCCGGTGCTGACACTGCGTTGCTTGTGAGTGGATTGCCGGAACTGCCTTTGGATGGGGTGATCATCCAGCGTTACAACGTGCAAGCTCGCAGTGGTATCCAATGTGCTCATGCAAAACATCTGCATATCGCGGAATTGCAGGCGCAGATCACCGAAGGTCCGTTGGTTCATTTGCACCAGTGTAAAGGGGCCGAATTAGAGAGCATTCAGGGCAAAGGTGCAGATGGCCGACTTCTGATGGTGACTGGACACGAGTCCGCAGGCATTGTATGTCGTGAAGGTGATGCTGACACAGACGGTCGTCAGATCTCTGTGGGTCCCGAGGTGCGAAGTGGCGTGATCATTCGCAGGTAAAAAGTATGTAATAGGGTTTATACAAGTGGGTCCAATTCAGCCGCAGTGGCGTAGCCATAGATCCAGTGATCGTGTTGCCTTTCGATATAAGCAATACGTAATCTCTGGAGCAAGGCTAGCCACTCGGCTTTTTTTATGATGTGATCTGATGATCTACCGGTGTTCCTTGCGATAGCGCAGCGGTGTTGTGCCGGTGACTTGTTTGAATGTTTTGTTAAAATGAGCCGTATGCTCAAAACCTACCTTCTCTGCGATCATTTGTACACGCTCTTGTGTCGACAGCAATCTTCGTTGTGCCTCTCGGACACGAACAACACGCAGGTATTCGCTAAACCGAAACCCGGTAAAACGGCTGAACATTCGGCTCAGATAGGATGGACTGATATAAAAACGATTTGCTGCACCCTCCAGCGTAAGTGGTTGGGTGTAGTTACTGTTCACATATGTAACGATTTCACTGATTTTGTCCTGCATCGGATGTAAAGGACCAGGGCATGACTGCCGGATGTCCTCCTCCACGCGATGAATACGGATCAAAAGTTGGGCAAGCAGACTTCTTACGGCAATCTCATAGTGAGGGCGCCGCTCTTTGCATTCTTGCAGCATCTGCCACAATATACGCTCCATCTCGGGCTGTTCCGCTTCCGGCAGGCGAAGGAGTCTTGAACAATTAAAAGGCAGCAGACCACATATGCCAAGTTCCATCCCCGTTGCAAAAGCAGGCGAAAAACCGATTAAAATCCGTTCGAAGCCCGGAATGCTTCCTTTGGAGGTGGTATGTACATCGTGTGGATTAATTAGAATAAAATCACCCTTGCGGGCAGACAGAATCTGACCATTCATGGAATAAACGCGTTCACCTTCAAGCAGGTAATACAGTTCGTAGAATGGATGAGCGTGAGGCTGAGGCATACCGTTCCCATCATGTCTGCGCATATGTTCAATGGTAAATGAATGTTCACCGATTCGATATTTGGGTCCAATCCGATCTTCTATGAGACTCATGGTACAGCTCCCCTCTGCTTCACGGATTAACAACGATATCCATATCATAACGGAAAATCCATCTTTTTGTAAACGCTATCATTGGAAATGAAACATTTCTTTAATCATATGTAAAATACCGTGTGACCGAATCTGGCATGGCCCATGTGAGCTGTCAAGGTGACAAAACTTGAATGATGTTTTAGAGTAGGGGAGAGAGGCGAAACTCTGGTTAAGGAGTGTCTCCAATATGATGTAGAAGGAAGGAAACAGGTTATGACGACACATGAATTATCGCCATTGGTTGCTGCGCTCAATATGCAGCCTCACGTTGAAGGCGGTTGGTATAAGGAAGAATGGAAGGCATCCTATCAGATTCCACAGTCTGTTCTGCCGGATACATATTCCGGCCCAAGATTCTCGGCAAGTTCGACGTATTTCTTGCTGCACGCACATGAAATCTCCGAGTGGCATACAGTTCTGTCCGATGAACTTTGGCTGTGGCATAGCGGCAGTCCGGTTGAACTGAAGCTGGGCGGCAACGGGGAGAACCCGGAGAACGAGGAAGTTCTTGTTCTGGGAATGGATATTGCTGCAGGTCAATCACCACAGGTGCTCGTTCCTGCCGGCGTATGGCAGACAGCACGCCCGTTGGGTGATGAGCCTGTACTGGTCACTTGCGTAGTTGCGCCAGGTTTCCACTTTGATGATTTCAAGCTGGTATCCAAAGGTTAAGTATAACTTTTATCACAAAATCCCGATCCAGGTGCAGACGCATCCGAATCGGGATTTTTTTCTTTTGGCAATGACTAATCCATTGGATTCTCGTTACTCATCCAGTTGTCCACATAAAACTCCTCATGATAATCTGGCTGCTGTGCGAGTTCTTTGAGCTTCTGTTCAGCTTCTTCAGCGGTAGGATATTCTCCAATAACTGCTGTAAACTGACCAGAGGACGTTTTGAGGAAGGAGATGTCCTCATCGGGATAGGATTCTTTAATTATTCCCATCGATTCTCCAAAAGGCATTGATTCTGTGCGGAGCGAGTATACCTTCCGAGGTGTGACTGGTTTGCCATCGGAAGTCAATTCCACTTCCAGGTAGCCGGGATTCTTGAATTCCGTTACGGCGTACTGTACCCCTTCTTTTAAAACAACTACGAATCCGACGGAAGAGTCGTCTAAAATCATGGAACCATATACATCTTTCACCAAAGGTTGGGTCATAAAGTCGGCTTTGACTTTCTCTACATCCATGTAACGTGCACCGCTAAACGTGAAGAGGACACGATTCGGTGCTTCTTTGTGTTCGACATTATAAGAAGGTGCATCATTGGCCTGATCCTGTTCATTGGTGCTGAAATTAATTTTAAGCGTATTTTCAGTTGCTTCTGAACCTACGGTTACCCCATCCGTAATCTTGCCGCCATCGCCGAATTGAAGCACCTGAACAATCGTTCCGACCACAGGTATTTTGACCATGGCGTTGGCGACAGTAGGAATGTTGATAATGAGCAGCAAAGCGGCACATGCTGCCAAACTGGAAGCGTAGCGAATGATACGGGATGAGCTTTTGCGAGCGGCAGCCTTTTGCTGGGCACGACGAATAACATCTGGAAGTTGAGCTGGAATTTCAATGTTTTCATAACGTTCTTTACTAGTCATAGATCTCCAACCTCTCCTTCGATTAAATCCATTTTTAATTTGTTGATAATCCGATAGAATTTTGACTTAACGGTATTCTCCGACAGGGAGAGCACTTCAGCAATCTCTCGAAAACGCATATTACCAAAGAACTTTAATATAATGTAAGCTCTATCTTCGGGCACGAGTCGATCCAGTGCATCATACAGATCCATTTTCTCTTCCGCGGATGCCCCTCGTTCTGGAGCCACAAACTCCTGTACATGATCCTCCATATAGGTCACTCGCTGGTTGCGTCGAATATGATCTATCGCTGTGTTAATCACAATTCGTGACATCCAGGAATCAAAATAAGTCATGGAGTCCATCTTTCCATAAGCGATGAACCCTTTATAGACCGCTTCGGATACGATATCCAGCGCTTCTTGTTCATTTTTAACATAGCAGTATGCCAGTCGATATAATTTATTTTGAATCTCTGTTATTTTTTCGCTGAACTGTTCTTCTTTTGTCTTTCTATGGTTCAGTCTTATCACTCCTGATCCCCCCATGATAAACCTAAATATTCAAGTCACCGCTCGTTCCAGGCCTGGATTCTATATAAGTGCTTGAGTTCGCTTTACACTCGTTAGACTGATGAGGAGATCAAATAGTTCTAAACTGTCAAAAAAACTTTTTTTGGGCACAGATTCGGTACTGAATAGCTGTCCTCGCCTCCATTCTTAACTACGAATAGATTGCCTATAACATCACATGACAAAACACCCGCTCTTCTGAGATCGAAGGCGGGTGTAATCGAATTATGATGTTTATATTAAAAATTAAAGTTGTCGGGATCAGAACCAAAGCGTTTGTTCTCGTTCAGTCCGTTAATCTGCTCTACTTCTTCCGGAGTTAACTCAAAATCGTAGAGATCGGCGTTCTCGCGAATACGCTCAGGCGTGACGGATTTTGGTATGGTCACGATGCCGTTCTGCAGATCCCAGCGCAGAATGACTTGTGCGGGGGATTTGCTGTATTTGGCGGCGATGTCCTGAAGCAACGGATGATCCATCAGATGACCTTGTCCAAGCGGAGACCAGGCTTCGATCTGAATCTGATGTTTGTTGCAATACTCACGAAGCTCCGATTGAATCAAAAGTGGATGAAGCTCCACCTGATTAACCGCTGGTTTGACCGTGGCATCGATCATCAAGTCTTCCAGATGGTGAATCTGGAAGTTGCTCACACCGATCGCTCGGATGCGTCCTTCTTTATGGAGTTTCTCCAGTGCTCTCCATGTATCTTTGTACTTGCCCTTAACCGGCCAGTGGATGAGATAGAGATCCAGGTACTCCAGTTCGAGTCGTTCCATGCTGGCTTCAAAGGCAGCTAGCGTGGATTCATATCCCTGATCGCTATTCCATACTTTAGTGGTAATGAACAGATCCTCACGAGCTACTCCAGATTCACGAATACCCTGAGCGACACCTGTTTCGTTGTTATACGCTTTCGCTGTATCGATGCTACGATAACCAGCTTGAATGGCTGTTTTGACAGCATGAACGACTTCGTCTCCGTCTTTAACTTTGAATACCCCAAAACCTAGCCATGGCATTTTGACTCCGTTATAGAGCGTGGTTGTGTTCTGCACGTGTTTCATGGTCCGAAATTCCTCCTCTGATTGATTCATTGTTCCACTATGTAATTACCCTGCTGTTCAGCAGCCAATCGATATCAAAGGGCCGTTATGATTGATTATACTAAATTATTCCTGGTATAGGAAAAGGGAGCGGTCCGTTTTACGACGTAACACAACAAATGTCCTTTTTCGCCAAGCAGAGGTTTGGTTTTGACGCTTGTGGGTGATAAGATGAAGTATACGATATATGGAAGTTAAGACTTTGCTATTGGAGAGTTTACATAAGAACAGACGAAGTGCGGAATCGGGTACAGGCCGGGCCGTGCGATTTAATGATAAAGGAGCAAGAATACAATGGCTAAACCTAAACAAACCAAAAAAGCAGCAGCCTGGTCTCTCGTGGTGATGGGAGCGGGATTTGCTGCATCCTTGCCGTTCCAGGGCGTTCCCGTGGGCAAGTTGCTGGTAGGATCGTTTGAAGCGGGACTTGTGGGTGGACTTGCGGACTGGTTCGCAGTTACCGCACTATTTCGTCACCCGCTCGGTATTCCAATTCCGCATACGGCATTGCTGCCGAAAAATCGGGATAAAATGACGGAAGGTCTGGTCTCCGCAGTAGAGAATAACCTGCTCAACAAAGACAGCATTACAGAGAAAATTGCAGATTTCAAAGCAGCAGAGACAGTGCTCGATACGTTGACACGTGAGCTTCACAATGACGGGATTAAAACCATGATTGATACGCTCTGCAAACGAATTCTGGCTGGTCTGCCGTTAGAGCAGATTGCTCCACTCGTAGCAGCTGAGATCAAGTCACAGGCGGGGGCCTTTGATCTGGGTCCGATTCTGGAACGGGCTGCTCATCAGATGACAGAGCGGGGTTACGATGCCAAAGCACTGGACTATGGGCTGAAGCAAGCCGAGGAGTGGCTGGTTAAACCCGAGACGGTGATGTTTTTGGGTGAAGGCGGAATGAAAGCGATCAGCGGCATTCAAATGAACGGATTGATGCAGTTTGCGATGAATGCGTTCCTTGGTTATATGAACGAGGAGCGTCTGGGTGGCATTTTACAAGGATATCTCTTCGATCGGGTAGAGGATATGAAACGTGAAGGCAGCGCTCTAAGGTACAAAGTGCTTGATATGGTACGCACCCAGACGGTGCGATTGGCAATGAGTGAGGCTATGCAAGATGGAATCAACAGCTGGAAGAACAATATGCTGGAGGGCTGGAACGCTGAGGAAACGGTGCTGAACAAACTCTTTGAATTGAGAGACAAGGCACTCGCCGCGATGGAAGATGGACAGTATGTAGATACATATGCTCTGCCTGCCATTGAACGGGTATTGGTTGATCTGCGGTCAGATCACGAGTTGATGACAAGCATGAATGCCAAGATCGTAGATGGCGTCACAACACTGCTGGAGAAAAATCATTCCAAAATCGGTAACCTCGTGCGTGAAAATGTAGATAAAATGGACAATGCCTCCTTGATCTCAATGATTGAGGATAAGGTGGGGCAGGATCTGCAGTGGATTCGGATCAACGGAGCCGTCACCGGATTTATTATCGGGATTGCGCTGACCGCTCTGCGGATGGTGCTTGAATAGGAACAGTTGATAATGGCAAAAAGAAGGGCCTCTCTTACAAAGAGCAGGCTCTTTTTGTCGTGGATGGGAAAAATCTCATGTATCTGTTGCAAGAATTAGGAAACGGGGTAATGTACACCAAAGTACCCTGAATGAATCATATAGGAAGAAAGTTACATGAAAACGATCCTGTTAGCCGATATGGCTCATGTTGATTTTGTACTATGATGCAGGTAACAGATGAATAGGGTGTACTTCACATATGGTGAACACCCTGATTCTACCCAGAGGAGGAATACGTATTAAACGTGCAGGATGGTTGAAGGGTTTATTCACACTAATGATGGTGTTGACTATATTTCTGGGAGGTTGTCAGAACATGAATGCAAGTGAGAAGGAAGCGCTATACAAGGAAGCTGAAGCAACCGTAATTCAGCACTTCAAGCAGAAGTTCGAGCTGGATGTTGTGATTACAAGCAAAGAGTTGTTGCCGGAGATGGCAGTGTCCCAGATAGGGCTGAAAGGCCATGTGAAAGATCACGAAGATCAGAGTTTTGGCATTTCGTATGACTACAAAAAGAAGGTAACCAAGAACCTGGTCATTAGCCCTGAGATTGAAGAAGTGATGATGGCCAAGGGACATGATCCATACGCTAAATAAAGGGAGGTGTAGTTATTGAGTAACGGGTCCAACATTGATGATGAAACGTATAAAACGATGTCTGATCTGGCCTATCAGGATCAAAAGGCTGGAGACAAATTAACGGAACTTCCCGGATGGGAGGTCCTTGAAGGGACGGAAAGTAACAAACTTTCCGGTTTTGATGCCGTAACATTTTATAATCCCGAGACCAAGGAAGCCGTCATTGCTTATCGTGGTACAGAAGGAAGTGCGTCTCTGGATCGTTCGGTACCAGACTTTGTCATGGATGGTCGTATTGGGGGCGGAGAGTTGATTCGCAAGGGTCAGCAGGAGGCCGGGAATTTTGTTGATAATCTTACACCGGATTGGCTCGACAAAGGGGTGCAAGGCGTCAAGGATTTTACGGGCATATCCAAAGTGGAGAATTGGGCTGGTGACAGGGTAAGAGACGTGGAGAACTGGACCGGTGATCGCGTAAAAGATATTGAAAAAACCGTTTCCCCGACAGGCTGGGCCAATCAGATGTATCAATCAGAAGACTACGCAAGTCACATGCAGAACAAGCATAAGGATCTGAATTTCTCGATGACCGGACATTCCTTGGGTGGGGGAAATGCACAATATGCTTCTGCTTATACCGGAATTCCAGCCGTAACGTTTAGTGCACCATCGGTAATGGGCAATTTGACGCCAGAAATGCGTCGCCGGGCTGAAGCGGGTGAGTTCGACGGGCAGGTTGTGAACTATGCCAATCCCAGTGATCTGGTAGCCAGCGGAACGCTGGGCGGATATGATCGGCATGTGGGATCGACGTACTACATTAATTCCAATTATGAGGATGCAAACGATGGAGTGGGCATTATTGATAAAGCCAAGAACTCATTTGGCGGAGAGAACTATCACAGTCTGGATCAATATAATTTCAAAAATGGATACATATCCAATGATCTGTATGATCCGATTACTGGAGAGAGAGTCCGCTATTCACCACGCCTTATGGATCACATGGGGCCGTTCAGCAAGAACCTCGGTCCGTTAGGTTTCAGGTCTGGCGGCGGTATGGCTCTTGGGGCAGGTGCATCCGGCTTGATTCAGGTAACGCCAGAAGAACTGAAAAGTGTCGCCTCCCGGTGGAAGCAAAATGCACAGCAATGCAATGCTGAGCTGAATCAGGTACGAAGCCGCATGGCTCAATACCTGCATACAAGCCGAAGTCGCAGGCTGGAGCCCATTGTCACCCAACTGGACGCGTCGATTCAAGAACTTAGCACATGGCATATGAAACATACCAGCCAGTTCCTGAACTTTATTGATGAGAAAGCAGATGCCTTCCGGCAGGCGGACGAGAGTCCGGTTCATTTTAATTAGGAATCAGGTTGGTTAGTGTCGCTATCACGTACATGGGGGAGGGGAACGCAAGTGGGTGGACAATTGCTGGTGGAATTGAATGATCTTCGAATTGCGGAAAAAGAACTGACACAGCTGCTTGCCCGTCTGCAAGCCGATGAACAGGAAGCGAGGGCGCTATACAGTCGCCTGAACGATTGGAAAGGGCAGTCTGCTGATTATACAAGGCAGCAGATTGAAGAGTTTTTTGCGGGCCTGTCCAAACGTATTCAATCCATCGAAATGCAGAAGAAAAGCTTGCTGCAATATATTGAAATTATGATCCAGACGGATCAGGAACGCTAAAGAGTGGTTGGCTGATGCCATATTGCGGATGGCAATCAGCATGGATAGACAAAAAGAAGCCTATGGTACATCGGGGTTGACCCCGTATGCCATAGGCTTCTTTGCGATTGCCACAATTATTCTGGATATTATGGATTAAATGACATATTTTGATAGAAAGTTACAAAAAGGTTTTACTATAATTAGGAAGATCCAATTAATCTGTCATAGGGAGGAATCAAATTGCAAAACAAAGGGAAATGGACAAGGTGGACTGGAGCATGCGTATTAGGTCTGGGGATATTATTCATGGCTTCGTCTGTAGATGCGGCTGGGAAAACGATCTATGTATATGATGCCAACAATCGATTAACATCGGTGACGACCGCGAGTGGAAAGGTATATACATACCAGTATGATACCAACGGAAATCTATTGAAAATCGTTCAGAGTGCAACCAAGTGATAAGTACAATTCATACGAGGAGAGACTAATGATATGAAAAGAAGGTTATCCATTCTACTGATTTTCACATTTTTGGCTTCGATATTATTTCCACCCGAACTTGGGATACAACATGCCGCAGCTTCTTCATCAGATGACACACGGAATACCGTGAGTGTGACAGAAGATGTATACGGCGATGACTTATTGAACCCCGCGTTGGGAGGCGCTGTGGATTCGAATGAGCTTATTACCATTACGAGCGTATCGGAACGTTTTCAAGTGGAACGGGATTGGATCATCCTTGAACTGGGCAAAGGATACGCACTACATGAAATCTATCAGGCGTTGATTGCTCAGGAACAAGGGGATTCATATGAGGTATACATACAAGAGAGGTATCCCGATGTCTTAAATCAGTCATTCACGGCTAGTTCTGAATCGGTAACCTTTGACAATGAAGCCGGTTCGTTGGGACGGGTGGATGAGCCTTCGGTGACAGAGGCTACATACGATGATCCTGAGGCTTCTGAGACGGCATCTGTAACAGATGAGGTGTATGCATCACCTCATTCATTCGCTCTCGCTGCCAACGGTTATGATGACATCGCCTTACAGCGTCAGTCCATCAAGTTCGACCAGGCTCCTTATGGAGTGGGATCGGTAAATGATAGTATCTCCACGAGCGATGGCTCGCTCAATATAAGCGTGGTGGATCTGGTCATGCCGGGGGTAAACGGTCTTGATTTTACTCTGCGTCGCAAGTATGACAGTTCGCTGGGCAAGGACCAGATTGGTGCAAGAGTAAATCCCGATTTTAAAAACACAACCGAATCGACAACAGAAGAACAAAAATTTCCAATTGGTAAAGGCTGGACTTGGGATTTACCTTATGTGAAGCATGAAGGCGGTGGGACGTATGTTCATATTCCGGGAGTCGGTACATTCGCCGATTCTGACAGAGGTGGGCTAGCAGGCTATCCATGGGAGAATCTGGACTTTGGACTTGTACACTCCGATCTCTATGTATCAGGAGAAAAGGCTTATTATGTTTTAACAGATTACAATACCGGAATTGTTCAATATTTTGATCAGGCGGGCAACATTCTGCAAATTCGTAATCAGTATAATAACACCATTGAATTTTACTACACCACCAACGTAAATTACGGCACCGTTCTTAGTTTTGTTATGACTCGGGCTGGCAAGGGGCAGCCCGTGCAAACGATGGATTTTTCATACAGCGCGAATGAGGTCAAAGCTTCCTTTAATGATCGAGTGGTTACCTATAAAACACGAAATGTGACGAGCAACAATCGTACTCAACGCTTGCTCGATCACGTCATTGATGCAGAAGGAAGAATAACAAAGTATGGGTATCTTCGATGGAATGGCTTACTTTTCAACCTGATTGATTTCTATAAGGATTACACAGGAGTGGATCAGCAGGTCTATTGGGGATGGAATGACTGGCTCGTGTTGGCCTCCATTGAGCATCCAACCAAAGCGATGACGCAATATACTTTTGGTGGAACCGTCCTGCGCAAGCTGGGACCGACTGGTGCGGAGACCCAACCTCGATATGGTCAGCGCAGAGTGTACTACAGCACAGCAGGACAGGAAGTATCCAGCCAAATCAATGTAAGTTATAGCGGCGATATTGGTGCAGTATACGGACAAAACAATTCCTTTACGACCACGGTAGAGGATGGACTAACCAGAACCGAGTACAGTTTCAAGAAACAATTTGTCGCACATGACAAACCGGATGTGGTCTATAATACACAAACTAGTAACCGGGCAATTCTAGGGAATCAGCGGCGGGTTACAGCCTATTCGTACAATGAAGCCACTTACCGGAATGTACCGACCCGGATTGAAGAACGTTCGTATGATACAGCCGGGGCTTCCAGTGCAGCGGTCACGACCCTGCAGTACAACAATTGGGGGCAGGTGATCTCCCAGACGAATCCACTTGGAGCCACCGTCAAGTCCACCTACGAAATGAAGTTTTTAAGCGGGTATGACTTATCTCCAGTCATTGTACTTACTCAAAGTACGGAAACGGGCGGTAGCAGCCAGCAGGCAACCGCGAATTACAGTTATGATTCGGTTACCGGTTCATTAACACAGTCCGTCATACGGGATAGTCAAGGCAATCTTCTAGGCCAGACGAATTATCAATATGATGGATACGGAAACCCGATCGTTCTCCAACTGAAGAGAGAGACGGCGGATACCATCGTTCGTCAGCAGTTTGGTTACAAATCGATGTTGCCTACCCGGCAGGAAGTCCAAGTTACGGATGCGGCCGGGAAGAGTTCTACCGTTACGGTGCAAGCCGGGTATAACGACACTGGCGAAATGAACAGCTATACCGACGGCAACCAGAATACAACAACGACCACCTACGATAAGCTGGGACGTGTCACGTCCGAGAAGAACCCGGACGGAAGCATCACCACCCTGGTCTATGATGATGTCAATAATACGTTGACGGTCAAGACACCTGATCTTAGCCAAACGGTATACCGATTTGACCCGCTGGGCAGGTTGTCCAGTGAAACGAATGTACGGGGTAGCAAAACGTACACGTATGATGTGTATGACCGGATGATCGCTCAGACGGACGCCACAGGACAAACGATCACGTACATGTATGATGCCTTTGATCGGGTCATTCGCCAGCAGGATGGAACGTCCACCACTCAAATGGCTTATGATGATGCAGCACGCACCCTGACCATCACCGATGGCGAAAACAACCGCATTCGAGAGACCCATAATGTCATGGGCCAAGTTATTAAAAAGGAAGAGCTTAAGGCTAGCGGCAACGTGGCTTTGGCCACCTACACGTATGACAGCGTGGGCAACGTCATCTTTGTCACGGACGGAAACGGCAACCTGACCACAAACAGCTATGATGCCTTGTCGCGTCTCACCTTGGTGACCGATGCCGAGAATAAAAAGACAAGTTACACGTACAATCTGGGTGGTGACTTAACCAAAGTAACCTATGCAGACGGAAAGACCGTCCAGAAACGTTATGATGAGCTGGGCCGTTTGCTGGTCCAGACCGATCCGCTAGGCCAAGTCACGACCTATACGTATGATGCGAATGACAATGTGACGAAGGTGCTGGATCGCAAAGGGCAGGAACGCACCTACGTATACAACAGCCGCAACTTCCTACTGGAGAACCGGGCTAGTGACGGCACGCTCTCGTATACCTATGATGCCATGGGTCGGAGAACCGGCATGGTCGATACCACCGGAAACACCCAATATGGGTATACGCCGGTCGGTGAACTGGAGAGCATCACGTATCCAGACGGAGCTACGCTGACGATGGGTTACGATGCCCGAGGCGTACGAACTAATCAGACCTTCCAGCAAGGTAATTACACGCTCAATTTGGGTACGAAATACAAGGGAGCTTCTGTACTTCCGGCATCACTGAACGTAACCAATGGTAGCGGAACGGTCCTAGGCAGCTTCGGCTACACCTATCGGGGCAACAACAGTCTGGCCGAGCAAAGTGCCGGGTCTGGTTGGAAAGAGACCTACACATACAACGGACTGAATCTGACCGGGCTGAGCCATACGTTCCAGGGAACAAACGGTCCGAGCTACAGCTATGCCTATGATAACAACCGAAATATGACGAGCAAAACAGATCAGGGGATCGCATCCCAATTCACGTATGACAAGCTGAACCGTATCAAAACCGCCAGTCCGTATCAGGAGACCTATACCTACGATGTGCGGGATAACCGAAGCAGTCTGGAAAGTGACCGGGAGTGGAGCCCGCCTGTGCCAGCTTCTTACACCTACGATGCTCGCAATCAACTGACAGGTGCTACGGTTAACGCCCAGACGGTGAGCTACCGTTACAATGGAGACGGTCTGATGACTGAACGAAGTACGGGAGGTCAGACGACTCGTTACTACTATGATGGTCGTGGACTGCTGGTGGCCGAAGGTACAGTCGGCAGTACAGGAGCGGTGCAGATCACGGTAGGGTACGTCTATGATGCCACTGGAAAACTGACCGCCCGGCAGATCGCCGGAGAGAGCCAACTCCAGTCCTATGTGACGAATGGTCACGGGGATGTGACGGAAATCCGGAATGCGTCCGGCAATGTATTAAACCGATACACGTATGATATCTGGGGCAACCCGGAAACAACAGAAGAGACCGTCCCGAATGTCTTGCGTTATGCGGGGGAATATTGGGATGAAGTAACGGGCCTCCAGTACCTAAGAGCTCGTTGGTACGATCCGTCCACGGCCCGTTTCATTAATGAAGATACGGTGGAAGGGGAACTCACGAATCCGCTGAGTTTGCATTTATACACGTATGTGGAAAACAATCCATTAATCTATGTCGACTCTAGTGGAGAGTCCAAAAGACCAGCAAAGAATTCTTTAGAGGGGTTAGCATCTGGGAGCGGAAGTGCCAGTGCTGGTGCAGGTCGATCATCTGGAGGAAGTTTTGGTGGTGGCGGAAGTAAAGGAGGGGGTAGAGGAAGCAGTAACAGCGGATCAAGTAGTAGTAAGCCATCGACCTCAAGTAGTGGTCAGACGAGTCAAGGGACTGGGAAAATTAATAACGTCTACGATTCTATCAAAAAGGCTCCCAAGTATCCTGAAGGATTCAAAGGTGTTCAAAATGGAACAAAAAAAGTTAATGTTAATAATAAGGATGTTCTTGAAAAATTAAGAAACGTAGAATCTGGACAGTGGAAAAAAGTATATAAGGATGGTTACAATGCCAGCGGTAAAGAGGTGTCAATTCATTATTTTGAGAGTGCCTCAGGAAAGGTATTTGATGTTAAGGTTAAGTTTGGTTGGAGTAACAATTAAGGAGTGAAGAATAATATGGAATTGAATTTAAAAGTTTCTGATAAAGTTCAAATAGAAAGGATTGTATCAATTCTAGGATTAGGGATGCTAACTGCTCTTGAAGAGGGTGTGGTCAATCTCGAAGAGATAGAAGGATATTTGTTTAATCCATTTACAGTAGACATTTTAGAGAATATGGTCTTAGAGAATGCAGTAATAGAAATAATTAAATCTGGGTGTGAACTGGAGGATGTTGAGAGTTTAATACCGCAAAAATTACAATCTACTATTTCAGGGCTTAAGGAGGATACTATCAACACATTAAGGCAGTTACCGGCCCCAAACATACCCACTGAAAAACTATTTAAATGATAGGTCTCAAGGCGGTTTCTCAAATTAGTTTAAATAATAAAGATTTATAATAAACCATCATATAAAGGGATTCTGATTGGCCTAATGCCAGTTGGAGTTCCCTTTCTTATGAATTAATCCTTAATTACTTCAGATAATATTATATATTCACAAAATTCCTGATGTTATTAAAACCATTAGGTGTATTTATGTATATAAAATAAAAATAAATTACAATTTGGCATCGATCTGATCCTTCTGAAAAAATACATTTGTAATCAACGAAATCATCTGACCGAAGTAGGTACGATGAAGGCAGGGTTCGCTTTCGCTAAATGGTGATGGGCTTATGGCAGAAGGTAAATCGGAGGGCACAGGTTGGATGTAGTTGAAAATGCAGCAGGTGAACACGCTGGATTGTTTATCTATTAAGACAAGCTGAACCGCATCCACACATCCAGCCGTATCAGGGAACGTATGAACCGATACAACTATGACATCTGGGGCAACCCGGAAACAACAGAGGAAACCATCCCGAACGTCTTGCGTTATGCCGGAGAGTATTGGGACGAAGTGACGGAGCTACAGTATTTAAGAGCACGTTGGTATGACCCGTCCATGGCCCGCTTCATTAATGAAGATACGTAATTGAATCTAATTAAGGTATCACCGGTAAAATAATGGAGGTAGGATCATGGATGAGATTAAAGTTTTTTTCTTGAAGACACGGAATTAGCGGAATATGAAGCAATTAGTAAAGGGTATAGAAACGATGTCGTTGTTACTGTCTCAGATATTATATACCGTGTCTACGTATATGATATCGTAAGGCTTCAACAGGATTTCGAATCAGAATTGGAGAATTACGGTAATTTACAAGATCACCAGTGATAGGTATAAATAAAATAGCATTGCGCGAGATACTCTCTATACTCTAATTGGCGGATTCTTTAAGCGATTATGGATTGGCTCACAAAGAAGGGAATTGCTTATAAGGAATTCTTAGATTAAAAGGAGAGAGATCCATGTCTCTCTCATCATCTATTGAAATTTGTTTATCAAAGCAAATATCAGGAATGACTATTCTAAGTGAATTAGAAAAAATACGGTTGGTCTTATAACGATCACGGACATACAACTTTTCTGCCCATCGGTGACGAAGATGACTATTGTTGGCAACACATCAGTATTCCTAAAGAAGAGTTGTTAAAAATTCTAAGTGCAAAGGAAAAGCAAAGAGAATTAATCGGAGTTGGAATGACTTGGAAGTATACGAATATAGGGGGGCACTTTTTTAATTCATGAGAACGGCCATTTTTTAATGAATCCTGATATTAATCGTAAAGTTGTTGAAGTAGAGGGTTACAGCAATATAACTGATATAAATTGGTACATGACCAAATTGATCCCTGTATTTGGTCCATTATTTGAGTCAGTTTCTTACGAAGAACATGTATAAGTTCTTTCCCCTGATGAAACCTTGAGGCGAAACATCCTTAAGGTTGTTTTCTTATAAAGAATTAATCAGTAGCTCTCCGCATGCTAGCCTTCGGCTGGAGCAGGGATGAGAACGTATGGTTTGGGAGAAATGATTTCAGGTCTCAGGTCTTCTCGGTAAGATCAGTTATCAAATTGGTGGGGCGGAAGTAAAGGTGGCTCTTCTGGTAGTAAGCCATCGAGTTCAAGTAGTGGTCAGTCTACGAAACCTACTAGTGATGGTCTAGTCAAAGATACTGGTAGTATTTCTAAGAACACTGCAAACCTGAGAAAATGGGCGCAAGCAAAAGGTTGGGTACAACAAAATACTTCAGGAGGCGTCGAACAATGGGGAATAAAAGGTAAGGATGGAGTATTTAGTTGGGGGCTGGAAATTAAATCTGAAGCAAGTACAAGAGAAGGCTTACAAGCAGGAAGTAATCAACCTCGTTTTGATGCAAGATTAGATGATAAGGGAGCATATATCAATCCTTTTACTGGTGAAATGGGTGATCGAAGCATAGGTACACATAATCCCCTTGGGAGCTGATTAGTATGAATAAAAAGATTCTATTGGAAATCTTGTTAGATCCTAAAACAAGTGATGCAGAGAAAGATGATGCAGTAATTGACTTGGGAATTAATTTTCAAGATGAGGAGACAATCGATTTTCTAATTAATGTTTCAAACAATAATTGCTATGATGAGATGGTAGTGGCAAGTTGTGGTGAGTCTTTAGCACACATTTGGATTAAGAACGAACAAATTAATTATAAAAAATTATTAGAGCTAAAAGGTGTTGCATTAGCTGAAGCATTCAGAGATGAATCAAATTTAGGTATGTGAAAGCCCTGAAGGTTCTCTTTTAGGGCTTTTTAAGCAATGTATAGAGAACAGGTTGCTTAAGGTTACTCTTCATTGGAGAATCAATAAAGATAACAAGGTGAATAAGACTTTGAAGAAAAATCTTGCTTAATGTATTTAATCACAACAGGTTAGGTGCACAACTCAAGTGGAGCTACAAGATCGGTAAGTGCCGGGTGAGAACGGAATGCAAACGTACTGGAAGAACGGTTACCGGGAGATCAACGCACTGAAAAATGCAGCAGGTGATACACTAAATCGTTATACCTATGATACGTGGGACAATCCACGAGTGATGGAAGAAGAGACCCCGAATGTGCTCCGATATGCGGTAAATACTGGGATGAGGAAACAGGACTCTGATATTTACGTTGGTATGATCTGAACCTGTGGCGTTTCCTCAATGAGGATACCTAAGAAGGGGATAACGCAGAACCGAACAGAGTTAACATGTATATGTATGTGGAAAAGAACTCGTTAATCTATGTCGACTTCAGCAGAGAGTCCAAAAGACCGGTAAAGAACTCTTTGGAGGTATTGGGTGCAGGAAGTACCAGTGCTGGTGCAGGTTGATCATCTGGAGGAAGTTTTGGTGGGGGGCGGAAGTAAAGGTGGAAGTGAATCGGCTGGTAGTAAGCCTAAGCCATCGACTTCAAGTCACGGGCAATCGAGTCAAGGATCAGTTAAGGCTATCAACGTCTCTGAATCTAAAATGTATCAACTTGGTGATCATTTTAATAAACACGGAAGGGGGATGGGGTATGAATCTAAAAAAGCCTATGATGCAGCAGCTAAAGAATTTGCTACAAAGAATCAAAACAACCCTAAGTCCAGTATTGTTGAAGGAACTTGGAACGGTTCAGGGTCGTTAAATGGAGCAACTCAACGAGCAATAACTTACGATGGGAAAACAGTTATTATTGATGTTAAATCAGGCCAAGTCATTGACTTCTTCATAGGTAAGGAATTCAAAGGTATAAATATCATAAAATTACAATAAATGAGGTGGGTCGCGTTGTCCGAAAAAATTATCAATAGTAAGTGTATGGGGCGTTATCAGCTTGGGTGGACTATGGACGATTTAAAAAAAGAAATTTATGGGGATTATACAGAAGAATCTTTGGAAAATCATTACACTCTAACTACGGAGAACTTGAAGTTCTGGATATTAAAAGAGAGAGAGGTTATATCGCAAATAATGGCTTTCGGTTCTTATTCCGGCAAATTCTTAGAATGTATAGGGATAGGCAATAACATGCTAGATTTAAGCCGGATTGGTGTCAGGTATAATAAAGAAGATTATGTATATACACTTCAAGATTATCCTGGAATTTGTTTTGAGCTTGAGGATATTGAGGAATGGAATGAACTCACTGCGCCAATAGAGTATATTTCAATATTTAATGTTTAGCAAAGAATGATATTTTAAGAAATAAAGCTTATTTAGATTTGTGAAAAGTTTTGAAGATTGCTGAAGATCCTGCCTTTAGAATTAGACATTGGGAAAAAAACAAGGTTTAAACGATAAAATTTGAAGTGCACCCTGAGGATTGTTTTTATGGCGAGGTTACAATGCAAATGTGGTGCAACATTATCTAACTCAAAAGCACCTAATGACGTTGAATTAAGGGTATACACCGACAAGAGTGGGATAATATTAAAAATTAGGGAACGCAATTGACCCAGGAACAATACCATTTCCTCGATATGATGTATGGAGATGCTTAAACTGTGAGAGAATTTATGTATTTGATCAGGATACTGTAATAAAGACATATATACTGGATAGCAACGATTAGAATAGTGAGAATACCTCTTTAGTATACCTTAACGACCATCTGCTCAAAGCAGGTGGTCGTTTAATTAATGTAATTTGTGCAGACGGAATGACCGTCCAGGAACGTTATGACGAGCTTGCTGTTTGCTGGTCCAGACCGAAATAAAGGTTAAGGTGATTGTATGGAAATTCAAAAGAGAATAGATTCGTTAATTCAAGATTTGAAATTCGAGAGAAGTAATGTTAATGGCATTCCTTTATTATTCTACAATGGAGTTTTCTACAAAATAACATTTGTTAAAGGTCTTGATTCATATGTCATGAAATTTGCAAAAAGTTATGATGAAGCAATCAAAAATATGTTTGAGGATGGGGATGTATATCCTGTTTCATTGGGTGAAGATCAATTGATTAGTGGGTTGCAATCGGGCGGCTGTTGTAAGGTTTCAAGTGCTAAAGATCTAATTGGAAAGACTTTGAGGAGTGCTTAACCAAGCAGCTAGGTGGGGAGGGAAATTGGGTGGATTTAGGAAAACAAATCAGATAGGGGTAATATATAAGTTGAACTAATCATTTAAACGATTATGAGAAGATCAGGAAAAAGCTGCAATAAGCGAAGCGTTCTCCTTTGTCACCGGATTTTCCCTTTAAAGTATCACCGGTAAAATAATGGAGGTGGGATCATGGATGAGATCAAAGTTTATTTTCTTGAGGACACGGAATTAGCGGAATATGAAGCAATTAGTAAAGGGTATAGAAACGATGTCATTGTTACTGTCTCAGATATTATATACCGTGTATACGTATATGATATCGTAAGGCTCCAACAGGATTTCGAATCAGAATTGGAGAATTACGGGTACTATTCAATTGAACCAAATTTAGTTTTAGTGAGAGAAGTAAGTAAAGAGAATATTCAATTAACGATTAAGGCGCTATATGAACAAAAATATTTTGAAAATTTAAAACCTATTGATAAAAGTAGCATCGGTGATTTTTTTATAAAATAACAATTTGTATGTTTCGATAAATAAAACTAGTTAGTTTTTACTTATCGAAAGTTATTTAAAAGATCACCAGTGATACGAATAAATAAAATAGGGTTGCACGAGATACTGTCTATACCCAAATCTTCATATTCCTCAAGCAACTGAGGATTGGCTCACAAAGAAGGGAATTGGTTTAAGGAATCCTTAGATTAAGAGAAGAGATGATCGATGTCTGTCTCATTATCTATTGAGATGTACTTATCAGGGCAACTATGAGAATATCTAATTTAAGCAAATGGAGTGCTCGAGGTATGACCTTTTCACCCCCGTCGAGTTTGAACCTGTACGTATAGAACAATCCATTAATCTATGTCGACTCCAGCCGAGAGTCCATAAGGCCGGCAAAGAACCCTTTGGAGGGGTTGGGGGCAGGTAAATTTATTTTTGATCAATTTAAAAAGGGATTACATTAATAATCAAGGAGTTGAGAAGTTTGAACACCGATGAACTCTTAAACTGGGCTTCAACAAACGATATAATTGAACGTGCTAAAAAAGCCTTTTGGTCATATATGGAAAACTATAAAATGGAGGAGCCGGATGAGTATAGAGAGTTATTTGATAATGTGGATTTGAATCTTTTAGATACAAACATTAGCAAAATAAGCTTAACAATTAGTTATAGATTTGACGAGCCGGTTAGTTTTGTATCTGTATTTATAGAAATTATTTATGAGGAAGAAGAGTTGTGTATTTATGAGTCCTTATTTTCACTAGATGGAAGTGAGTTAGATGATTATTTAAGAATGACAAATTAGAAGAAAGGTCTATATTTGGTGGAGTTACGAAATTTAAATCAGGTATGAGTAGTGCTAGACATGAGATTCAAACACAAAATGATGCCACTTACTCTCTATACTCTAATTGGCGGGTTCTTTAAGCGATTATGGATTGGCTTACAAAGAAGAGAATTGTCTTAAGGAATTCTTAGATTAAAAGGAGAGATGATCCATGTCTATCTCATCATCTATTGAAATATGCTTATCAAAGCAAATATCAGGAATGACTATTCTAAGCAAATTAGAAAAATTCGGTTGGTCGTATAACGATCACGGACATGCAACTTTCCTGCCTATTGGTGACGATGATAATTATGCTTGGCAACACGTAAGTATTTCTAAAGAAGATTTGTTAAAGATTCTAAGTACAAAAGAAAAGCAAAGAGAATTAATCGGGGTTGGAATGACTTGGAAGGATACGAATAGAGGAGGTACTTTTTTAATTCGTGAGAACGGCACTTTTTTAATGAGTCCTGATATAAACCGTAAAGTTGTTGAAGTAGAGGCTTACATCAATATAACTGATATAAATTGGTACATGACCAAATTGATCCCTGTATTTGGTCCATTATTTGAATCAATTTCTTACCAAGAACATGTATAAAGTTCTTTTACCCTAATGAAAAACCTTGAGGAGAAACATCCTCAAGGTTTTTTTGTCAGAAATTAAAGGGCAACTTTATAAACAAAATACCCTATAAGATGAAATGTTCCATGGTGTTGAAATTAAAGGGTACATTTAATATCGGGGTTTCCCGTATGCCATAGGCTTCTTTGCTATTTCAAATTAATGTGTGCTGCTAAGCGTTCTTAACGTTTTTTGCGACGTGTCGCCAGAGCGATTCCCAGGAAGGAGAGGATCAGGGCCAGAATGGATACAATCAATGTGGCCTGTTGAAGCTTCAATGTACCTGGGTCTGTATCCGTGTTATTCGGCTCACCTGTAACGGTGTCGTTAAGTGCATCGCCTAGCGTAGTGTCATCGTTTGCTTTGCTATCGTCGGTAGCTGCATTATCACCAGTGCCTGTTTCTGTACCTGCACTATCATGTCCTTCATCGGCAGTACCGGCGCTATGATGATCTCCACCTGCAGCAGCATTACCAGCAGCCGCCGGATCTTCACTAATGGTTGTAATACTATGCGGGTTGCTGTCACTCGGTTGGCCTGTCCATTCTACGATGCTGCCATCGCTATAATATTGGAAGGCATCCCAAGCAACTTCAGCTTCGGTCTTCGGGTTCTGTGCAACAAAGTTGAACTGTTGGAATTGTCCTGCGATAATACCCTCGTTGTCGCCATCAGCTTCCCATGTGATCGATGTGACTTCATTGGAATCGTTCTTCTCAGTGGTGATTTTCCAGCCTGCCAGTGGCTGATATTGCTTGAATGCCACACCTTCCGGAACTTTCATGGTGATTTTGGTTGTAGGCAGATCTTTCTCGGATGGAATCTTAATCGTGTACGTCTGCCATGCGCTTGTCTGTGCAACGGATGGGCTAACAGTAACGTGCGCGCTAGCGAATCCGGCGAATAGCATAAATGCTGCGGTACCTGTTGCGATAGTGGATGTTAGTTTGGAAATCCATGATGTTTTCTTCAAAATAAATAACCCCTCTCAGTTCTTATCATATATGATGCGGCCCATTTTCTTAAATGAGTGTCTACGCTCTGCAAAGGCACCGTTTAGGTTACGAATGGTTCTTTCGAGTGATTAAAAGCAGTTACACTTGCTACTTCGATGACAGAATAGCCTTCCGATCGCTGTTATCCCCAGATTTTTTGGATTCCCTTTTCTCAAAGGGGAAAATCCGGGGATAGCATATGCTTCCGAAGCAGCTTTCTTTCAGAAAGCTTTTAGGCGAACGCTTCGCTTCTTCACGCTATTTCTGTCCTCTCCGTTCTCGTGTAAATCAGAAAGCTTTTAGCTTCGCTTCTCCAGAATCAATTTCGTTCCCTTCACTACATTTGCAGTTCGTAGAAACACTGATTTTAGAATGGGTCACTTTTCAATATAAACGTTGTGTAACTATGGTTTGGCGGTGTCGATCTCGAACTCGGCATCCAGTGCATCCAGCGATTTGGTTAGCAGATGTACCTTGATATTCCAACGTCCAGGCATGGAGATGTAATCTTCAGCCTTGTACACACCGGTGTCGTTTTTCGGAATAGTGATCTCATAGATCCCCATATCCATGTCCAGATGTGTGAGTGACAGCGTGATCTGTTCCAGATCATTAACGATACTGCCATCTGCACGTTTCACATCAACTTCGAATTGGTTCTCTCCCGTCACATTGGGACTCACCTGAAGTGTGATCGCCGAGCCATCATCTGTAGTCTTTGTCTCCTGATACGGTCCAACTGCCGTCGGTTGTCCTGGAGACAGATGTGTCAGTACGGCAGCAAGAGCAAGAATTACAGCACCAGTAGCAAGCTCGGCTTTCAGGCTGCCGGACAATCTGCTCCCCGTTGCTGCTCTAGCGAGTCGCGCATGACGCCATGCAAAGAGAACCATCACAATCAGCAGGACGATCTTGCCGATCAGAACAAGACCATAGGCTGTAGTGAACAAGGAGGTCAGTACAGGAGCTGGTAGAATAATCAGACTGCTGTATATTCCTGTAGCGACCAGAGCGGCTACGGCGCCAATCCCCCAAGCGGTAAACCTGCGTATGGCAGTCCAGTAGACTTCTCCTCGCACCTTCGAAGGCAGCTTGTCGGCGAGGGGAGGCAGACATATCGCCATGGCAGTCAATGCACCAATCCAGAAAGCGGCACCGATCAGGTGCACGAAGTCCATGGCAATCGCGAGAGCACGTTGATCCGCCGCAGCCGGATGTCCCGTCATGGCATGAGTGAACAGCCATCCAAGCACGAGCACGAGTGACCCGTAAGAAGACCAGATGCGAGCACGGATGGATCGATCACGATCATATCCGGAGAGAATCGTGACGGCCAATAGCATGACAATGAGCATCTGTAGCATCCAGATTTGGCCAAAAGAAGTCAGTTTAAGCGCACTCCCGATCAGTGCCCAGCTTAGTTCGCTCAGAGCCACACCAGATTCGTATAACGTATTCAGTGGCAGGCTGACCAGAGCGGCAAAGGAAGCGGCAGCATAGCTGATCCATAACAATTTGTAGCTACCCGGAACGTCCATAGGTTCTCTTGTCATGGATGTTGGTGCGATTCGCAGCAGCAAGAATGCAAGTGTCCCCAGGATGACAGACAATCCGAGATACTGAATCCAGTCTGTCAGGGATACGATCCATTTCAGCGGCCCACCTGTTGAACCGGAACCAGATGTAAGATCGCTTAGTCCGGCAGGAGAACCGGATGGTTCACCGATATGGAAAACATATGCTCCTTGAATCGGGTGTCCATCGGCAGACACAGCTTTCCAGTTGACGGCATAAGTCCCGTTCCCGAGTCCAGCCCGCAGGCCAGTCTCCAGAATATGAGGTCGATTCGCATCGATCTGTACCGTTCCGTCATCTGCCTGAGTACCGTCAGGCCCGGTAATTTTAATATCATAAAAGGCCGTCTGCAAGGATTCGTTGAACTCCAGCGTCAGCCGCTCCGGAGCGGTTACGAGTATCTCGTTCTCTCCTGGCGAAGCCTTAACAATATAAGCATGGGCAGATGCCCACTGTGGCATAACAAGGCAGCACACAAGCAACAGGCTGTTGACCAATGCCCAGTTCCGTTTGCCCCATTTCAGGGTAAAGCTTGTCAAAATCAAAAAATCATCACCCTCAGGTTATAGATTTGTAGTCATACATGGCCCTTTATACACAATCTATCCCATTATAACTTTGTCCAAAATGACTGCGTATGACTACATTGGGCTATAAAAAAACGATTTGGTCTTCATAATTGTGACAAAAGCATGAATGTGTATGGTGCAGAGCGCCATCTCGTCTCATGTTACAAATCTCATATGGGTATGCGATACGTACGTGCTACCATTCACATATCACCACGAAGCTGCGCTATTTGCGAAGCTTACGTCCCGCAAGCCCGCTCTCTAGCGCATAGCGGGTGAGTTGTACCCGGTTTTCCAGCTGGAGCTTCTGCAAAATGTTTTTTAGATGATTCTTCACCGTCTGGTCTGAAATACCGAGCTGATCAGCGATCTCCCGATTGGTATATCCCGCGGATACCCATTGCAGAATCTCAAGCTCCCGCGCCGTAAGTGGATTATCTTGTACATCTTCACTGCGTGGTGCGGGAAACTCCTGCAAAATCCGGTAGGCCAGTTCCTTGCTGAGCGGTGCATCGTCGCTGACGATGGCGCGCAGGTATTCAAGCCAGGTAGAAGGCGTCAGATTTTTGAGCAAATAGCCTTGAGCACCTTGCTTCAGTGCTTCGAACAGGAAAGTCACATCATCCGATACCGTGACCATAACAACAATAACATAAGGGAATCGCAGCTTGATCTGACGGGTGGCTTCCAGCCCATCCATCTCCGGCATCTGCACGTCCATCAGGATCAGGTCAGGCATCCATTGTCCGGTAAGCTCCAACGCTTCCTGTCCATTCGAAGCTGTACCAATCACTTCAAACAGGCTGTCCTCGGATAAAATGCTACAGATCGCTTCACGCGCATGCGCATGATCGTCAACAACCAATACACGTACATGTTCCATACTAAGCATGCTCCTTTCCTATCGTCATTCGTGTATGCCCCGGTCTTGAATCGAGGGTAAAAGACCAACCAATCTCGGCAGCACGTTCCTTCGTAATTCGCAGTCCGTACCGATCCTTCAGATGAAGAGGGTCTCCGCTTAGTCCATTCCCATTATCCTGAATATAAATGAACCAGGCAATTGGGTTACCCTCCGCATGAACCTGAACGCGGGTAGCCTGTGCATGTTTGCGTACATTCAATAAACCCTCCCGGATACAGGCGAGCAGTTCCACTTGCTCCTTGGCAGAGAAGGTTACACCGTTAAGATCCCAGTGAATCTGTGCGCCAGGTACGGTTTCCTTGACGAGCACTTCGACCTGCGCATGCAGTGAAATAATCTCTGTTAATACGGTAGAGGATGGAACATAACGCAACTGGGCAATCGCTTGCCTTACATATGTATTGACTTCATGCACGGTTTTTTGAATCTCCTGGATTTCATGCTCATGTCCGCTCCCTGCCAGACTACGGCCCGCTTTATCGGTCTTCACGGACAGCAGGAAAAGAGACTGAGATATGCCATCGTGAAGTTCCCGGGCCAATTGGTCACGAGCTTCCAGCGCTGCTTTGGCTGCGCGTTCCTGCTCCAGAGCAGCCCTGGCGCCTTCGAGCATGTGGAACAATCGGCTGAGCAGTGTCACGCTGACGAGATAAACAATGACGGGTGTTAACCAGTTCCCGGCGTCCATCGAAAGGTACGGCATCAGAAACTGATGTCGAATATATTCCCAGATGCCAACCGTGAATGTGGGGATCAGCAGAATCATCCATTTGATTTGTTTATAGGACATGAATGCAGAACTCCTTTAATCTAGGATTAGCTTAATAAGGTAATTTATTTATACAGGGATGGGATCATTATAACTCAAGCTTGTCCAAGACCCTAGTCTGTGTCTTTGGAGAAAGCTGGGGAGGATCAGGGAGTATTTAGAAGGATATCTAAGAATGACAAGGGGTGAAATGTTGTCACGCTAGGTGAGGGTTGGTGTGAACAGCTGAGGAAGGCTGAGTCCGTTTTCCCTATCGGAGAAGGTCCTCTATACTTATATAGAACGTGAATTCATTACAAAACATGTTAAGGAGTGAAGCAACAACATGAGTCAAGAAGTATTGGAACGTCGCAGTGAATTGCTCAAAAAGAACATTCACCAGATGCTTGTTCAAGACAATCAGCACGGTATCAGTCGCCAAGACAACATGTTTTTGCAGCAGATGATCAAAGAGCTGCATCAGACCTCACATGAACTGAATAATGTAGAATCTGCACGAGAATGAAGATGTCTGGTGTACGATTCATTCCATGAAAATGAAAATGGCGCTATCTCCGATCAGACCGGGGATAGCGCTTTGATTTTTTAAGAGCATACATAGAAAGCTTCATTTATCTTACAGCAACTGTTGCTGAGCGGTTCTTCTCTCAATATATCGAATGAATAACTCGGCAAGCTCTGGATCGAACTGTGAACCCGAACATGCGCGCAGCTCCCGAATAGCTTCCTCGACGTTCTTGGTCTCCTGATACGGCCGCTCTGTCGTCATGGCATCAAAGGAGTCAATTACGGTCAGCATCCGGCACAGCCGGGGAATCTCGTTACCCTTTAGGCCGTAAGGATAGCCCTTGCCATCATAGCGCTCGTGGTGAAGTTCAATATACGGAATCAGATCGGCGAAGCGATCGTTCGTGATGACCATTTTTTTGCCCCAGGTGACATGTCCCTTGATCGTTTCCCATTCTTCTGCGGTGAGCTTGTCTTTCTTGTTCAGAATCGACCAGGGAATCTCCAGTTTGCCGATGTCATGAATCAGTGCTCCCAGCACGAAACGGCGTTTCTCCGCATTGTCCAATGCGAGCAATTCACTGATATCCAGTGAATATTTGTAGACCCGTTTGGAATGTTTAAACGTATCCATATCCTTGTATCTGAACAGATTGAGCTGTTGCTCGATGTCACGAACGTCCTGTACCAGATCAATCTCGTGTTCCATACCATCATTGCTTCCGTGGCGGTGCACGTTGTTTTTGCCCTGTTTCTTCGCATAATACAGTGCTTTATCTGCCTGATCCACGAGCTGGGATTTGTTATACATATCCACCTGATAGGGTGCGACACCACCCGAGAAGGAGAGACAACCGTGCGGAAACACTTCAACGCCTTCAAACGGCGTGTCATTTAGTTGTTTGCGCAGCTTATTCATAAACTTGTAGGATTCGTCCAATTCCATTCCTGGCATGAGCAGCGTGAACTCTTCCCCTCCGTAACGAAAGGCCGTAACAGGTGTACCTTCCGTCTTTCGCATCAGGAAATCCCCCAGCAGGGCCAGCAGACTGTCGCCTTGGAGGTGGCCAAACCGATCGTTATACTTTTTGAAATCATCGATATCAATCAGTCCAAGACAGAGCGGTGTTCCCTGCGTACGAGCGGTAGTCAGTTCATTTTCCAACATACTTTCAAAATAACTATGGTTGAACAGACCTGTGCGTTGATCCGTGTTAGCTTTCTCCTCAATGGTCTGATACATGACAAACAACTGCTTGAATGCATGGGAGAGCAGAATGCTGAGACTCAGATACAACAACAGACCGAGCACGCCATTGTGCACAACCAGAATCGTCAATACTAGCGCCAGAATCAGCGTACATAAATAAACCAGCAGGGATTCGGTAACGAATGCCCGCTTCATCTGCTGTAATGCATCCTTTGTTGAGAAATGAAAGAAGAAGCCAAGTGTGATCGTGTTGATGATGAAGTAGGCTGCAAGCGCTGCAAAATAAGGAAGCAGATTATAGCCGTCCAGCGTTCCCGATTGCCCGCCAGTCCACTCAAACACAGCAGCTGCGCCCGTAATCATGAGACTGTAGATGCTGAAATTGACAATGTGTTTCCACCAGGTGAGCTTGCGATCTTTGACTAACAGGATGATGGAGACAGGGAGCAGTACAGATAAACTGAAAGCTCCGCCAAACATGAATATACAGGCAAGGTATACCGATGAATCCATGGATTGCTGATTGCCTTTGGGTGGAATCTGGAACGTGAAATAATCCAGAATTAACGCCGCGCCCAGCATGGTGTAGACCATGACCCAATCCGCCGTGGTTAGATGAAGGTAAGACCACTTGTTCATGTACAGAAAAACACCGATCCCGGTACAGCTAAGCAAAATAACATACAGACTGCTTCGATCTGCCTTATGGATAAGGTTACGAATAAAGTTCATAAAAAATCTCCTGCTTGGGTTTAGTCTACTCTTGATGTGTATATAATTGTTGTTCTTGTATTGGGATATATTATATAGATGTTTAACATACCAATTTGCCTGGCAAAAATCCAGAAAGAAAAAACAGGCCGCTGGCAGCCTGTTTGTCTTGTTTGGCGGTATGGATACTAGCCGCCCAGCTTGTATCCCGAAGTTAATGCTACAACGACAGAAGCCACGATGATTGCGTTGATGACAATGCGGGAATATTTCACACCTTCAAATTTTTTCATGGAGAAGACCTCCCTTCCTTGGAGTCTACCTGGTTCTCTTTAAGCCTGATAAGTTTTAGCAGGTTGCACAGCCTTTTTTTCCCGGTTCACCATCATGTACTGGATAAAAAGGAATATGCCAACGTTCATGACCACATCACCGATGCTGATAACTTGAGTTCGTGGATAAGGGCTGGAGAGTGGGATGATATCACCGAGAAAAGGCAAGCGTGTATACGCATCCATCATAAAATGCTTCGATACGGCTCCGCCTTCCCGGAGCATGTCTACATAATAGGGTCCCAATACAGCGGAGGCTTCCACAGAAACCGGCATGCGACCACCGTTGGCAGCCATCACGGCAAAATTGAGAAACACACCAATCCAGATGAGCATAAAACCGGTGTGATGCCTATTGAGCCACAAAAATGTGAGTCCTGTAATGTAGACGGCAGCAAAGAGATAACCATTAATAGATGCCACCCATTCGAATCGTTCCTGCAGATAGAAAATAAAGAACTGGATTAGCAGCAGTACAGGGAAAATCCAGCCACTTCGCAACTTGAGTGCTGCAAACTGATGGAGCCCATGTCGCAGCCCGCCTCGAAAGAATCCAACAATCAAGCCAAGTAAAATACCGTCATATACCATGAGTAACTCCTGTTCGTGCGGAGATATGCAATGTGATTGCGTGTTTGTGTACATATATGATTCGACCTGATATTGGTAATTCCTGCAAGAGAAAAATGATTTTTTAGAAGAAATTTGCAGAATGCTGAACAAAAAACCGTCTTTACGAATCAAGGGGTCGAAAACCCTGGAAAATTCGGTAAAGACGGTTGCTTATCATGGCAAAATACGAGCTTTAATACGGTTGGAAATGGGATTTATTTTATTCGGAACTACCGTTCAGATAATTGAAGAAAGGCTGGTCCACCCAGAAGTCGTACGTCGTAATATCCGCATCAGGAGCCAGCTTCAGGAAACCTTCCCGAATGGATTTGGCATTTTCCTTCAGAGAGAAGGACTGAGCATAGTAATTGCCAAGCGCGATCTTATTATTGGAAATGACCGGATAGCTGGCCAATGCCGTTGGTGAGTAATAAAGTGGTTGCCACCAGGAACTGAGAATCAATGGAGAGGTACTGTCACTGTTCTTCTTGGCATATTTCAGAACAATATCATTGAAGCGGACTTTGTCTGCCACATTGTTGAACTCGAACTGAATATCATATTCCTTCGCAGAAGCAATATAGTTGCCGTTCTCGATCTGTGTAACTTTATAGTCTGGTGTTTCCTTCGGCTCGCCCCATTCCTTCAAATAAATGAAGGCAGATGTCTTCGGCTGGAATTGTACATCGGCGTCAATGCCTTCGCTACGAAGCAAACCAACCAACTGTACAGCATGTTGAATGTTATCGTGTCCATAGGTAAGTGTCAGTTCATCGATAAAGTTGGAATCAAAGCGGCTATCCTTCAGATTGTAACCTGTGACGAGATCATCTCGCAGGGCCTGATCCACAATCTTTCTCAGCTCAGGTGATTCGATCAGATCTGCTGTGCGATATGCGGCATATAGTTTGGAATAGATGTCCGCATCGCCGGAACGCCCAATCTCATGTTTGTATTTCCCTTGACTGACCAGTACGCGTCCAAGCAAAGTATTAGCGAAATCTTTACTTGCTACGCCACCCTTAAGGAGAGCGGGGTACAGATTTTCGGGAATCAGGCCTGTATCAATCGCTGCAGCCAGTTCCTGTGCGGCTTGTCCCTGAACACGGTTCGGGCTAATGCCGACTTTGGCAAGTGCTTTGGCCGTTTTCTCTGTGGGATATGTATAAGCGAGTTCCTTGAATCCGGCTGCTTTCACCGCGATGAAAACGGCAGTATAAGTGCTCAGTTGATCCTTGGCACGTACTTCTGTACCTGTAAGAACCCCACTATTGTATAAGGAAACGGCAGCATCATAAGAAGAATCACCAGAGGCCAGATCGGTAAAGACAGGAGCTTTGGCTTCACTGTCACTTGCTTGAGTTGCTTCCGTGATGGCTGCAATGGCTTGAATGAAATCACCTTTGGTTATCTGTTGCGGCAATTGAATATTGTATTTTGCTTGCAAGAATTGAGCAAAATCCGCTGCGCTTTCCGTATAAGCGACTGGAGCCTGAGCTAACGGTCCTTTGACACTTTGTGAAGTGGTTGGTTTAGCCGGAGTTGCAGATGCTGCAGAAGCAGAAGCGGGCAAGCTTAGACTGCCGAGTGTTACCGGAGCGGCGAGCAGGGCCGCCAACGTGATCTGGGTGATTTTTTTCAAATGAATAGCCTCCTTAAAATGGGTTGGAAAATGAGTAGCTTTCGGTTATAATTCTGACAAATCCTATCAGAATAGAATAATTGGATTGACTTTAGCACGGAGACGCGCTGGATGTCAACGGAAAAAAAGCTTGCTATAAAGCGGTTTCCAAAGCTTGGTAGAAAGCAAATCATCAAATATATTCTAATTGAGTGTATACGCTCAAAGATTTATTGACAAGGATCGACAGTATCCGCTAGGATAAGAAAAAAGAATATTGAAAAGGGGTATTTTCAAAATGAAAAGAGGTTTATCGTTCGTCTTATCGATCATCATGTTGGCTATTTTGTTGGCAGCTTGTGGGAATTCGGCTTCCAAAGACGAACAATCCGCCCAAGGCAGTGATTCGGAGAAATCTCTTCGGATGGCCCTCGTACTTCCCGAAAAAATAGGGGTTAACCCTTTCTTTGTACAGATGGATGAAGGCTTTAAAAAAGCAGGCGAAGAATTCAAAGTAGACACCAAGACGATTGAATCGACAGATCCGGCAGCATTTGAACAAAATCTGCGTGCTGCGGTTGCCGAGAATTATGATCTGATTATTACAGCAACTTTCCAGGCGGAAGATGCATTGAAGAAAGTCGCTGCAGAAAATCCGGACAAGTCCTTTGCAATTGTAGATACAACCGTGGATCTGCCTAACGTACGTAGCGTTGGTTTCCGTGAATATGAAGGGGCGTACCTGCTCGGTGCAGCTGCTGGATTGTCCACTAAAACAGACAAAGTCGGCATGATCGCAGCAATGGACGTACCACTGATCAAGAAATATACAGAAGGTTTCAAAGCGGGATTGGAATCCGTGAATCCGGATGCTGAATTCCTCGTGAATTATGTAGGTGGATTTAATGACCCGGCCAAAGCAAAAGAATTGGCACTCGTACAATTCGGCAAAGGCGCTGACTTCATCGCTGGCGCATCCGCTGTAGGTGATCTTGGTGTGTTCGAAGCAGCGAAAGAAAAAGGCTTCTATACTTCAGGTCAGGATACGGACCGTACTGTTGAAGACCCGGAACATATCGTATTGTCTCAGTTGAAATCAACCGATACGGTTGCTTATGAGACCGTGAAAGATTTTGTAGAAGGTAATTTCAAAGCAGGTGCAGTGAACTACGGCTTGAAAGAAGACGGTGTGGGCCTGACTTACGTTACACGTGATAGCGAATCTCCGCTGAATGCTTTTGTTGGACAAGAAGTGATCGACAAAGTGAAAGCAATTAAGGATGATATCGTATCCGGTAAAATCGTAGTCAAAGATCCATTGCAACAATAGTTTTGAAAGTTCTTTTTCAATGAATGAGTGATGGAAAAATGATCAGCCGGCTGCCCGATCAGGCAGCCGGTTTTGCTGCTATTAAATGACCGAGACCGAGAGGAGCGAACGCGAGATATGCTGTTGGAGATGGAGCACATTACGAAGAAATACGGCGACTTCACCGCTAACCGGGACATCCGTTTTAATTTGCGTGAGGGAGAGATTCATGCCCTTGTAGGTGAGAACGGGGCCGGTAAAACAACCTTGATGCGTATGCTGT
>Ga0209437_100460_pt1 | contig 32491 bp, 40 predicted proteins | sample AraplaL_Cvi_mTSA_FD_184266 | JGI IMG/M metagenome (GOLD analysis project Ga0209437, IMG submission 184266) | Arabidopsis root microbial communities from the University of North Carolina, USA - plate scrape CL_Cvi_mTSA (SPAdes) (version 2) | ecosystem: Host-associated > Plants > Roots > Endosphere...
TCGATGGGCGCCCGGCGCCCAGGAGCGCCGACGGCGCCTTGGCCAAGAACACCCCGTTGAGCTGGCCAGCGGCGCCGAGCTGGTGACAATGAATTGGATGCCGCAGGGCGGCATCCTGGGTTGACTACAACCAGGTTGCGGCCGGCGCCGCTGGTTGTAACCACCCGGCGCCTGCGGCCGGGTGATGTTCACAAGCTGCAGCTGCAGCTGCCGGCAGCTTGTGAACAACCTGCCTTGATTACAGGATGGCGCTGCCGGCGTCCGGATCCTGTAAATACCGGCATCGAGCAGCTGCTCGATGGGCGCCCGGCGCCCAGGAGCGCCGACGGCGCCTTGGCCAAGAACACCCCGTTGACCTGGCCAGCGGCGCCGAGCTGGTGACAAAGCCGGCGCCGCGGTCGCCGATCGTTGTAACCACCCTCCTCCCAACTCCCAAAGACTGAAATGTGCCGAGGCCATGCCGAGGAAAGGCGTCTCGACACGGCCTCACCATCTGGATCGCTCCGCTGGGCTTTGAAAACGAACATGTCTACACCGTATTTTTTACCTTCAATCTGAGTCCTTTCGCAAACCGAAAACGTAGCCCGGTGCGTGGCCAATGCAAGGGTCCGCTGCGCTCAATCCTCACCCGTTCGATGCTCACTGCGTTCCGCTTCGCTGCGGCCTCCGGTTGCCCCTTGCATTGCCCACTCATTCACCGGACTCCAATTCGGTTTTTAAGGCGAAAGAACTCAAATCGAAGGTGAAACAAAAAACACAGCATCAACAGTTATTTCGCATCAAAGAAACACCTTACTAGCAGGCTCTGAATCTTAATCACGGTGTGCTTTTCAACCAACGTCATAACTTTATTTTTGGGGGCAATTCATGGGACCGAACAAATCACTAACGAACGAGCTGGGTTCAATCAAAAGTCGAATCGAGCTACTTCCAAGGAAGATTGACGCACTGACTCTGACGATTGAGAATATTGAAGGCCGGATGGATGTCCTGAAGAAGGCCGGGTTGATCTACGCGAAACCGCACTGGAGGAATCAAAAATATTTTTTGTTGGTCCACCCAATGAAAAAAGGGGAGCGCAAAAGCCCGACGTATATCGGCACTGATGAGGGAAAAATACAACAAGCACACGACGGCATAGCACGTGCGGAAGAATTCGATAAATTGAGCAATCAGCTGGAGGCCTACAGACGCGAGGTAAGCAAGGCCCGTAGCGTGTTGCGTGATCTTGAGTTGATCTTTGGTTGAAATTGGAACTGAGTGATTACAATCCGACCGCACCAGGTGCGGCGGTTTGTAATCACTACTAGCGATCTATCGAGGGGCCAGATGTTCGCTGTCGATCCTGGTTTTTTTGAACCTGATGGCTGGGATTTACCTCAGGTGTCTTCACTATATTCGATCTTTCAACTACTGGCGCCGGCTGGCCCGCCTGGCGCATCGCTTCCAATCGCTTTGTTGCCTCTACCATCGATCTATCAATGGCTTGTTGACTGTAGCCCTTGCTCTTTAGCACATCTACCATTACTGAAGCAACCATCTCATATTCGTCTTTCACCCCCGTAAGGGATTTTCCGTCTTTGTCCCCGATCTTTGCATGATCCAGCCTGGTTGAAGCCTCCGTTCGATCATGCGCTTTGGCGCTTGCGAATAGTTTGTCAGCGATGCGGTTCCGTTCCGCTGCAATTAATCGTACAGCTGCATCTCTATCCGGTAGCTTGTCGGTATATCCGACAATGGCATCCAGGCGCTCATATGCTGGCTGGAGCTGCGGATATCGCGAAAGAGCATCGGACCGTGTGTCATGTCTAAATGAGTGTTCTATCGTCGGCTTTAACGCTTCATGAAATATTTGCCGCATTTCAGACTGATTGCCAACCAGTTTCACACTGGGGTCCTTAGGATCGTGTTGAGCCAAAGCCCTATGACTTGCGAGATTCCATCGGCCTTTCTCGATTTTTTCCATGTTCAACTCGAATCCCGCTTCCCGCGCCAGTTGAGACAGAAATACGCGGGTGCTGCGCCCGTTGCCTTCCCTGAACGGATGCAATTCATTGAGTTTTGTGTGAACCTCTGTGATGGCCTTAACAAATTCTGGTTTCGTCAAGCCCTTCAGCTGGTTTTTCTCTGCGATATAAGAATTGAAGTCTTCGATCTTAAAATCAATGACCGATTCCGGAATGAATCGGCTGACCATCCCCGTTTCTTTACTGCGTTTGGCAAAATCGATTTTTCGAATCTGACCGGCCCAATCGTACATGTCCTGAAATAGATGTTCATGGACAGCCTTCAAGTGATCGAAGTCAAACTTCCCTTCAATCGGACTGACGGCCAGCTCCAGCTCACGAACGGAAGCAAATTTGTATTCGACTGCCCTTGCCGTCTCACCATCGCGAATGTCAAATTTATTGATCATCACGTCCGTGCCGGGATATAGGGCCTTATCTCCAGGTATCATTTTTTGGTCGCACTGGCTGTTTTCGCAAATTCTCGCGCATGTTCAAGCAGTTGCGCGAGCGTCTTGGTGCCTTCGATATACTCTGCCTGCAGGCGTCTGTCTTCTTCACTTGGAACGAAATCTTCTATCGCGAAATTTGCGTTCATCTGAGCGACGTGCTTGGCTCGCTCTTTTCGACTTGTTTGCTTAACAGTAACCATGTTTTGACCTCATCCGAATTTGATTACAAAGGTGCGCCGGCCGGCGCGCACCTCTGTAATCATTACCTGCCGCCGACTGTACGCTCGACATCCTTATCTTTGTTCTTCGACTGCATCTTATCGCGGACTACCTCACGAGGTGCATTTTTGTCGAATTGTTTAACCGCTGGAGCAGGATGACCGTCCTTGCGCATGTCGTCTAGCCGCTTTGCAGCTTCGACGAGCGCTTTGTCGATAGTCTTGGTGCTATACCCCTTCTCTTTGAGTACATCGGCCATAACGCTCGCAACAACCTTGTAATCGCCGTTCAGTTCCGGGGCTTTCTCAGGCTTTTGGCTTGATTGCAACTCTTGAGCCGCATTGCGTTCTGCGATGGCCTTTTCGCCCTTCACCTCCCAGGCGACCCGCTCGGCGTCTACCTCTTTCATGCCGGTAAAAGCTCCGCTCTTGTCAAATTGCTTTTCTTGCACCACGACTTGCTTTTTCCCCAGCCGCTCCAATTCGACTTGTTCCCCGATCTGGGCTTTGGCCTCGCCCATAGCGCGCTGAAGATCGATACCCCAGTGCAGTTTGGTTCCGTTGGGTGTTTCGACTTTCACGAAATAGCTAGGATCGTTCTTGTCATTGAAATCGAAACGGGCCGGACCGTGTTCCAAAAGCTTGCCGGAGATAACACCTGGCTTAACCTGCTCCGTTGCACCCTGGCTCTCGCGAGCAGAAACATCCTTGCTAGATTGCTGTTCCACGTTTTTCCCCGGAGCAAGCGATCTAGTTTTGACATCACGACTTTCGTCTTGCTCGATCATGTTTTTTGGCCGAGTCTTCTGCAATTCATCGAGTCTGGCCAGGTCAACATCCTTTGGCTTATAGCCGCCTACTTCAATGCCTTTGAGCGATGCTTGCAGCCATACTTCACGTTTAAAATCGTCATGACCCTTTACATTGATTTTGCTCCAGCCTTTGGCTTCGGCAACTTCGACCATTGCTTTCGCAATGTCAGGATCGTTATGTTCGGTAACAAGATTGCGGCCTCGGTCCTTGAAGGCCAGTTTATTTTCGGCATCACGAAAATAGAAGCCGCTTTCGACAGCAAGATATTTTTTCTTCAAGCTGTCAGGTATTTCATACTCGCCGCCTTTCTCTTTGCTATCGGCCTTAGCAGGTTCAGCAGCTTGGCCGCGTGGAGCTACCTGATCCCTCTCAGGATCGCCCTTTTCCAACTCTTCGCTTAGATAGAAAGGTTTTCTCATGCCGGGTGGCGCATTTTCTGTCCACAACTCAGTCGCCTTTTCTGGAGATTCCTTTGCCAGTCGTTCGAGATCGTGATCGATGTCAAAAAACGCTTCACTGCCGCGTTCGTATCGGTTCCAGTCGGCATTCTTCATGCGGAGATTCAAACCGCTCAAGAAGGCGCTGTCGTCCTGTACACGACCACGGTCACTCGTTCCAGCACCAGGACGCACAACTTCGCGTTCGTCACCGTTTTCGATCATATTTTTTTCGGTATTCATTTTAAGTCCAAGTTGGATTCCGCAATAAAAAAAAGCCTTCGTCGCATTGCGCGACAAAGGCGATAGCTTCTGCCGCTAGAGCATTAACGGCTATGTTCTTGCGTGCGCTCTTGCTGCTTTGGTTTCGCTTGTTCCTGGCGCCGCTCTTTGAGTTGAACGAGCATCGCGTCGCGGACTTTATCCATATTTTCCTTGAAGGAGTCCAGGTTGGGCAGTTGCAAATTCTCGGCCGTCTTCTTCATCACGTTGGTGATCTTCGCCAATTCTTCACGCTGTGGATCGTGCGGATAGGCTTTCGCCTTTACACCATCGTAGTGAACTGCCAGATCGGCACCATTCAGTTTCTTTTCCCGGTCTGCCCATTTGTGCTTATCTGCGACCAGGTCGATATCCGCCTTCTTATGGAATACAACACTGTTCTCGCCTACCTTTTGGGCCATAAAATCATGGCTATTCATCACTTCGCCTTTGTAGCTGCCGTTGGCACGCGCAGGCGCCATTTGCATCTCGACGCCGGCACGACCAAAGCGATTTTGCGCAGCTTCACGCAATTCGCTCGGTACTTCTTTCAGTTCGAAATTTGACTTGCCGACCGGCGCCTTAGTGAAAGGAGCCTTGTATTCAGGCTCCGGTGCAACTGGGGGTTTAACTTGCTGTTCTTGAGATTTTGCCGGCGCCGCTTCTTTCGGCTTGGCAGGTGTTTTTTTTGCGGAAGGTTTGCGCTCGGTTGTAGTAGCTTCAGACATTTTCAGCTCCAATTAAGTGACTTACACATCTAGGTAAGTCGGGCACGTCGATAAAGTGGAAATTGACTTGCACATCTAGGCAAACCATATTGATACAGATTGGATACCAAAAATATGCATATCAAACACCATATTAACTAATGCTGGTTAATTGTCAATGTCTAAATCAAGAACCGACAAATCTAGTAAACTTTCACTCGGACTGTTGTTTTTGTTTCCCTCGGCGATTGAAACTTGGGTAATCACACCGTCTTCGTCAGTTGATTCAATCATTCCAAGATCGATGCTGAAACCCTCTTCGTCTTCATCGTCCAAGGTAAGCAATTCGCGTTGCTCCAAACGCGAAAAGAAGTCGCCAACCAATGCCGACACCGCCTCTGGGCTTGGATTTTCGCCGTTGTCCACTGCAGGTAAGTCTGAAAAATCGTGTGCGAGCGCTGCGAGATTGAAACCACCGTTTTCTTCTGCCTGATCGACATCGTCTTCCGTGACCAGCCTTTTTCGTGTCTGAACGCGGGCCGAATGCAGATCAAGGTCGATAACCGGCACAGGCATTGCCAATTCACCAGATGAAATTACGTCCTCCAGCTGACGTTTCGTTGGCAGTTTCTTTACATGCCAAAATCCAAAACGCTTGTAATCCAGCTTGGCCAGTGTTGGTGATACTTCCTTCAGTCGATCTACGAAAACGTGATCTTTGTAATACATAATCTTGTCGGCAAAAATCGGCTTCGTATTTTCGAATATGATGATTTCCTTGTCCTGCCCCATTTCCTTCAACTCTTGCGGCAGCATCAACGCACGCCGTTGGTCAGAAGTGCTTTCACCCCGCGATGTACTTCCATTCAACGAGATAGCGCCCTTGTTGTTAATGCTTGTGGACATTGATTTCATCGTGAAGAATCCCAAAGTCTCGGAATACTCTTTTGCGTCGTCATCCTGTCTTGGAGGAAAGAGAATTTGAAGCGCGTGATTCGTCATGAGCGTGCGTGCATCATGCTCCCCGTACTTCGAAACTAATTGCGATTTGGATTGAATAATCGGGAGGAGGCGCAAGTTGTAACCTGCCATATAGGAAACGGCAGTATTGATAGCGTCAACTTTACCTATGGCGGTAAATTCATCCATCAGCAAGAGACATTGATATTTCAAGTCCGGATTTTTAGATGGCAATTCTTTGGTGTTCAGATTGATAGCCTGTGAAAAAAACAGGTTCATGATCAAAGCCGATTGCGACAGCTTGTCCGGCGTTACACCAAGATAAATTGTCATTCTCTTTTTGCGAACGTCGGTAAGCCAAAACGAATTCGAACTGGTAGCAGCATCGACAATTGGATTCGCCCAGATGGTGAGAGGGGCGTTGAATGAAGCGAGAATACTTGCCAGCGTATTGTCAGAGTTTGAGGTAAATCGTTGTAAAGCCTCCATGCACGAATCTGATAGCGGGCGTTCAGATTCGTCTCGTTCAATCATGATATCGGTAAGGTACTCCTTAATTCCCTTGCCTTTACCTGAGGACTGTCTCAACGCCTCGCTGATTGTGCATGGCAATTCCGGGGTTTCAATCAGATACAAAACTAGACCCAAAAAAAGATTTCTAGCCTGATCGTTAAAAAAGGCATCCTTGCCGTCCTGGGGATAAAGTACGTAGCCAATTGCCAGAATGTCGCTGACGCGAAAATGTGGGTTTACACTGACATACGACAGTGGGTTCCAACAATGCGTGCGGCCGTCCTCGGCAAAAGGATTGAACAGGTAAACCTCATGCCCATATTTGAAGCGATATTTCGACGTGATATCGTAATTCTCCTGCTTCACATCCAGCTCGATAACTGAATCTGAGAAATTAAGAAGATTCGGCACGACTATCCCAACACCCTTCCCGCCACGTGTTGGCGCCGCCAGCATTACAAATAGCTGGCCGGCCAACATCAAGTATTGATTCATATACTTGCCGACGATGATTCCCGTATTGCCGAGTAACCCAGATTTCCGTACTTCGCCTGCGTGCGCAAATCTCGCATCGCCGTGTAGCGATCTTGTTTTCCGCAACATCAATTCGAGTACAAATGCCGGCACACCAAAGGACAAGATCAATGACCCAATGATTGCGAACTGAAAATGTTTTTTTTGCGTCGGATCATTTTTGTAGTAGCTCCAATACTCGAAGAACGTTCCCATTCCTGTATCGAATGGATTTGTCTTGTTCGCAGTAAGGAATAAAAATCCCGCCAAATAGTTGGCTATAAATAGCCCGAGGCCAAGCAGCACGAGGGCAATGATGAATTTGATCCAAAGAGGTATTTTCATGTTGGAACCAGCCTAATTAGAAGAGTTAAAAGCGTCTTTCACCGACAAATAATGTTCACAAAATCGGCGATCGAGAATCACACTTTTGTAATCACTTATTTGGTATTACCAATTTCATCCGGACCAGCGCACAGGGTGCGCAACGAGGCGAAGCCTCTTCCCGTAGACAGTTCTTAGAAACAAGAAGCGCCGTAGGACGGCGCTTGGCTTAGACTACCCATGTTTCAGCTGCAGCTTCTTCTCAGGGTTGAAATAGATTTCTGAGATGAACCGCTTGTTTCCCACTCTGTCGATGTGAGCGATGACATCGATGGTCATGTGCAGTAGTCTCATTAGCTCGCTATGTGTGTAGGAACTGGCGTTCGGATGCTTCTTGCACATCAGTGCAAATCGTTCGAAAGCAACACCTGATGACTCAGCGTGAAAACTGGTGATAGAACCATTGTGGCCAGTCGTCATCAAGTCTACGAAGTCAAATGCCTCGGCGCCGCGTAGTTCTGCAGGCAAAACGCGGTCAGGTTTCATCCGCATAGTGCTTTTAATTAGCGCTGCTGGATCGATCTGAGCTTTTCCTTGCGTGCTATAGGTCAAATGCACTTTGTTCCTGTGCTTGAGCAGGAACAATTCACGAACGTCTTCGATTGTGATAATTCTGTCGCTCAAAGGTATGAGCTGGCATAGTGCTTTCATAAAGGTCGTTTTCCCCGATCCAGTGTCGCCAACGATAGCGATGTTTTTTCGGTGTTTGACCGCACTGATCAGGAACGCCATGAAATCGCGTTCCTTGTACAGCTGCATTAGTTCGATATCACCTTGACTCAGCCCCCTGTTCTCTGTCCTGATCGCATCGTAAAAACCTTGATCGCGATACTGTTCCATCGTCCAGGTCTCAGGCGATGGGATGCGAATTGTCAAGGACACCGAATTGCGCGGGACAACTGGTGGAATGACCATGTGAATGCGCTCGCCATTTGGCAGCGTTGCCCCGATAATTGGTTCAGTCGCTGTCAATTTCTGTTCAGTGTAGGAAGCTACTGCGATAGCAAGAGCCAAGCAGTTGTCATAGTTCATCAGCGGAACAGGTATTTCTTGCCACACACCTTGTTTCTCAAAAAACACGAATTCCGGATCGTTCACCGCAATTTCAGTAACGCCAGGTGTTTCCATCAGATGACGAACCGGCCTCAAAAAATGCTGAACCGATTCATCGTCCGGAATTAGGTCATTTGGGTTGTAAGTCATATACCGAGCTAAAGTCGAGGTCGCGTGGAATCATGATCATGATTTGATCACCCTGGTTTCTGTATAGTGTTGGAGGGATGTTTATCGTGCTATCCAAGACCTTTTCTGCGATCTTGTTGCCGGATTGCGTGGTGTTTTGAAAGACGGTCGTCCCTGTATTCGAACCTGTGTTCGATCCGCTGCCGTTGCTAGATACCTTGGCAATCTCATAGGCGAAAGCATCGTTGATCAGCGATAGCATCAACGATGCCCCGATTCTTTGGGACCAATGATTGTCAACTTCACCGTCGATACCTGAGCCACCGAGCGAATCCGTTGCAGGCGCATCGATGTTGATAATCACCCCATCTTCAGTCTCAATTCGCCTCCACAATACATATAACCGAGTTTCACCATTCTTCATTGAACCGCTTTGCTCGCCGGTTACTTTCGACCCGCGATCTGCCAGGATTACTTTTCCGTCGGCAGAGCGTAATGGTTCAATCAAGCTGCAAATAACAAATCCTGGCTTCATAGCCACGATTCTTGTACGGAGTACGCAGTTGACACCGGTTCCTTCGCTAACAGTCAGGCTGCGATTTCCTAAGAAGCCGGCCTTCACCGTCGGTGTATTCGTTGGAGTTAGCATTCCCTGAAGCGCGCCTTTCCCTCCGTCGCTTGCTTTGGAGCTGGAGGCCATATTGGAGCCTGTGATGCTCGAAAGCACATCACTTGGACGGAACCCTTTATCAAGTCCGAGCGCGCCGCCTCCGGGCGCTGTGGCACCACCAGGCTGGACGCCTCCGTTGACAACAAAAGGCGAATCATACGAACTTGCCACTTTTTGCACCGGGATGGTGGTCATGACCTGGTTGTTCGTACCGCGGTTATGAGAGGCACCGAAATCATTGCCACCAGGAGGAGTTAGACCTATTGGAGCGGCTTTGCCAGAGCCAGGTGGCTCAACGGCAGGAACCTTAACTTCAGGTTGTGGAGGCGGTGGAGAAATTCCGACGGGTGCACCTCCAGCGGCAACATCATCGAATTTTCTTTGCTTAACGGTTGACTCTTCCTCTTTGGGCTTAGAGGCAACACTATTGTGGGCTGCGGATTTGAGCCGGGTTAGCGTCCAATATACAGCGGCGCCACCTATTGACAGTACTAGGACAATGAACAACGTCACGGCTATTCTGTTGTTATTTTTTGGCTTCGCATCGTTAACGCTTGGCAATCCACGATCAGCCCCAGATACGTTGTTTGGCTGGTTCATGGGACACTCCGCACGACACGCTTTAATCCTTCGACAGTGACGCCATCCTTAGGCGCCACACCGTCAATGTCATAGCTTTCATTCCAAATGCCTACAACAGCTTTGCTCAGGCGCAAATTGAGATGTTTATAGACGCGATGCAGCACTATCGTGTCGGCCCCCTCTCTGTGAGAAGGGGGAATTGTTTCCGTTCCATCGGCTTCTACTACAAATGCTTCTGGCATCTGGCGATTGGCCGGAAATTTCAGATAGGTCGACATCCCGTCGTCATATACGCTCGACGGGGTAATGATGTCAGCGCCACCGAGGGGCTGCATTTTATAGTTGAAATTTTGTGGTTTGTTTTTTTGCTGAAGTTTTTCAGCGACAATTTCCTTCGTGTCTACCGTTTTTTTTGCCTTTGCCGCTTCAGCTGCTTCGTCATCAGGATATTTGAACATTACTCGGAACATTGCGTCCTTGTCGCGTTTGAAATCCTTGTTCAATACGAAATCGAAGCTGTATACGCGTTTATCCGTAGTCAGTTCCAGATTGTTTGGCGCGACGGCGCCGGACTTTGCCTTTACAAACACGTCGCTATCCCCGACATTCGCTACGATGCACCAGTCAAGATCGGGCTTTTCGCAGTCGGCACCGAAGCCAGGAGCCGCAATTTTTATGGATTCGTTCTTTGCCAGGGCAATGTGTGTTCCAACACCTTTAATAATGTTGATGGTAATCACCTGGTGCGGATCATAGATAATCTCCCTGAGCCGACTATCATTTTTCATCGGTGCAGGAAGTTCTGCAGCCACACCGCTGACTGAGCAAAGAACAGCGGTCGCAGCAACAACGCCGTAGATATTTGGAATTTTCATCAGCGCCCTCCTGCCAGCTCAGGATCAACACGATAAGCGCAAGTTTTATAGCCTGTAGGATTATCAATCCACACGGACTCTTTCTTTTTTACATCTGCAGTGGGAGTGTTTTTATAGGAAAGCGTCGCAATATAACGAGCAGCTGGACCGGGGTCCTTGGCGCCGCCCTTCCATGTCGATTTTTCAAAGCTGACGACGGCATTGCCGGGTTGATCTTTGGGTAGTCGAATCGAAAGCACTTTGACCCGATATTCAGTCCCACTTCCAAGTACCTTGTCTAGTGCGTTATCACCATCGTATAGCTTCGCATACTCGGAGCCAACATCATCACAACTCATGTTGATAGTCAGATCGTAGTTGATCTGTAAGAGACTATAGAAGTAGCTTTCACGAGCAATCACGTATCGTTTTATATTGAACTTGTCGTTCATTTCTGGGAAATTGAACGTACCGTCGCCCATTGGCATCACCACACTGGTTTCGCCTGTTGCTTTGTCCATTTCGACCAGGAAAGCGAATGGCTTAAATTTTCCGACCAATACGGCAATGGAAATTGCCATTACAAATGACAATGCAACTGAAACGCCGGCTACAAGCCAGGCTCGCCTTTCTGACTTATCCCTCTTTTCATCGGCATCGTTTTCATAGTCACGCGCTTTGCCGTGGAACTCTTTGTCTTCAGCCGCAACAACAGGCGCTTTTTTGAACAGACTCATTGGGACCTCCTCAATCAAAATGCTATATATGCGAACTTAAAATAGGTAAAACACGATACCAAACTATACCATTTTAGAAAACAAATATAAACATTTTGGTAAATATGGACGAAAAAAAGCCGCACTAAGTGCGGCTTTTGCATCCACTGCCCTAGTCAAGTGTAGTCGTTACCTCGAATACTCGATTGGCGTAAGGGAACTCGACGTGCGAGTGGTCTTTGCCATATTCTTCATATCGGTTTCATGCTTTTGCTGGTTGATCAATTTTTCTTCGCTTTCAGCCATCATCTTGAACATCATCAGCTTAGTCTGTTCGTTTTGTATCATTGCCTGTTCGGCCTGCATACGAGTTTGCAGCTCCTGGATAGATTTTGCATCGGTCGTATTATTTATTTGCCCCATCAAATTCTGGATATTATCTAAGCGTCGGCCGGCAGCGTCATAGGCTGCTTGGGCGTTTGCTTTATCCTGTGCACCTTTATTCAAGTCGCGGTTGCATAGAGCCAAATCGGCGCCGGATTTGCCGTTGCAGGAGTAAATTGCATTGGCGTCACGAATGGCTTTGGCTGCGCCAGTAAGCCCAGAATAGCCGCCTTGCTGCACGGCGCTATACACTTGCTGCCAATCTGCCGGTAGCGCATTTCTGAGTGTGGGATCATTTAGCAATTGCCCTAGCCCACGTGCTCCGCTTAACGACGAATACAGCTGCCGTTGCTGATCGATTTGAGTTTTCATCTGCTGTAGTTGTTGTGCCCACTGTGCCATTGTTTGAAGTTGATTCAACGTACCTGGTATGTCGCTTGTGATAGTGACGGGTACTTGTGCGAAGACATTCAGTGACATGCCACTTATCAATATCGCTGTTGCGATCAGCTTCCAAAAACGTTTCATGCTGTTCCCCTCTTGACTTAAACTTCGCTATTCGGATGTATCTAACGGGTTACTAATTTACTTTCGACCTAAGCGATCAATAGTCGTGCGTCTGTAGGCAGGAACGTGGTTTTTTGGACCAGAACTGCCTCCTCCTGAACCACCGCCATTTGAACCACCACCTGAGCCGCTTACCGAACCACCTCCACCGCCTTTATCGCCGTCATCATCGTCTTTCTTTTTGCCGGAACTGCCGGCAATCATTCCTGCTACAAAATTTCCCAAACCACCGCCTGAAAGAGATGCGCCACCTGCCAGGCCGGAGGCCAGATTAGGGGACTGCCAAAGCAAAATCAGTAATGAACCTTCCAGAATGATTAAGCCAAATGCATCTGCAAGCGCGTTCGTGTCGTCTTGTGTTTTGCTAAAGTTCGCAATATATCCATCTGATATAGAAATGGAAAGTCCCACAACAAACGCGAGAATGATGATTAAAAATGTGTAGTTCATTATTTTCGCGAACCAGGCGTCAAAAAATTTGGCGACTGGGGGAAAAGCCAAAGTCACTAAAAACGCAGGACCGATGCCCGTTACAAAGGCAATTGCGGTTTTTGCCATGATAAGAAACCCACCACATATGATGAGCATCACCGCATTGCCTGTGAAAACCAGTAAGCCTGCGAATAGGTCCAGCCAGCCCCCCCACGGCAAAAGCGTCATGCCATGTCCGAGAATGACTAAAGCGAGCTGGGCGCCCTTCTCATCAAAATTGTCCAATACACCGTAAATATCGCCAGAGGCGTTCGGAGCAACAATGGCAGCAAAGCCATTTTGTATCGCCTGCACGCCACCAACAATCTCACTTTGATAAAGCCCGGAGCCGAGTGCAAAAGCAAACACCAGTGACATCTTTAATGCTTTGCCAAGGAAGGCACCGATAGGTTCGCTGACCTCGTGGCGCATCACGGCCATGCCGTAGACCATGATCCATATAGTTAAGCCTGTAACTACCAATGGAGTGATTGCAACCGCAACGGCCGTTGACACGCTTGACACGAACGCACCCAGAAAATTATCAATGGAGCCGCCCAAATAGCCAAAGATGCCGGCGCTGCTCATTTTTTCGCGCCAGCTTTATCGAAATCGGCTTTAGTCAAAGGCTGCGGTGCAGCCATGCGCGGCTTCGTCAAACTCTGTTTTTCAGCCTCCACGCCTTTTTGTACTTCAGGGGTTGGAGTCATATGTTCTTGCCCTTTACCACAGGCAGACAGAACAACAATCATTGACATCAACATAAAATATTTATTCATCAGTCGCTCCTTATGCGGTTTCAAGTAGAGATTTTTGTTTTACACGCTTACCGAGCGTGCGTCGTAACGCGATACGTTCCTGTAAAACTGGCATCCACAACTCAGGATCATCGCTACCAAGTTCAGATCGTATTTGATCCAACAGTTCTACGTTATCAGTTGACCCCGACAGAATGTCAAGATCGAAACCGAATCCTGCTAAATCGAGTTTGGCAACCGCAGATTGATGCCCCTGTTTAATCAAAAACATACGACTGGTTTCACCCAAACTTTGAACAATCTCATACTCGGCTTCAGACAGCTTGAAACCGTCGCAATAATCTGCTTTAGTGGCTCGCGGATTTGCCAGAAATATCAAGGTTGAACATTGTTCGATCAGTGCGCGTGATATTGGGCTTTTAAGCGCATCGTCTGGCGACTGTGTATCAAAAATTCCCAGCCCATTTTGCTTACGAATCGTTTTCTGTTTGTTCTTCACAAAATCAGTAAATACCTCGTCACCGAGTGGCTTCCAAAATTCTGCCATCCCATAAATAAAACGCCGTCCGTCAATCTGAGCCTCAGTCAAATACAAGAGGTACATCATTAGCGGTGTTCTTACTTCCGCGTCGTCAAGAAACTCGGTGTAGTCGTACCCGTAAATTTTATGTGTACTGAAATCTTGCAAGTCTTCCGGGCAGTCGAGCACCCAGCCAAGCTCACCTTTCGCACACCATTTTTTCAAACGGGCGCTCACTCCTACATCTGAAACGCTCGGCAAGTTTTGTCTTACAGTAGCAATGCTGCGCACTGAACGCTCCATACCAGCCACTGTCTTTACTGCGTGAGTAATATCTGCCTCGTCTCTGGGCGTCAATGGCTCCGTTGGATGGTAAACAAGCTTCTTGATGAGCGACACCCAAAACATGATATTCGACTTGGTCGGCTCCATTTTGAACGGGGCGAAACCAGTAGGAAGTCCCCGCTTTAGCGAAAAATACTTACCACCGAAAGCGCGTACAGCGATTTCTTCACCGCGATCCTTGTCAAAGAGAATCATAGTCGGGCCGAATCGTGTCGCCAGTGCCAACCAGGCCATCTTGGTCAACGTCTTACCGGAACCCGATGCCCCCACAAACATTGTGTTGCCGAGTGCTTTTTCATCGAAGGAATCCACGTCGTCCTGTGTAGCGTGAAAATTCGCATAGTACGGCTGTCCGCTGGGCGTTTTCAGAATCGCTATTGCTTCCCCCCAAGGATTGCCGTCGCGCTTACCTGACGCAAAGTTATGGAAAGCAGAAAGGCCGGCAAAAGCCCTTGATGAAATATTTGCCTCCCTCGGCCTGTACTTCCAGTTCGAAGGAAGCTGCGCCCACCAAGCGGCGTCGGGCACTAAATCAACAAGCATCGTTTGGAAACCTTGTTCTTGTAATGAACTTCTTGCCTTGCTTACGTTCTTGGCTACCTGTTGTGTAGACTCACCGAAAATTGTCAACGTATAGTGATAACTACCCATCACAAACGTGCCGTTGACCAGGTCCTTCATCGCAGTGTCGATGTCTTTAATTTGTGCTTTGGAGACGTCTTCAGAAGAAATTAGCTGATTCTGTTGCCGGGTTAGCGCGCTCATTGCATCGCGCTTGTTCATCATTGAGAAACTTTGAGACTCGACGTATTCAAAATCATCGTAGAGAATCGGATTCAAAATACCCGGCTCAGTGAATTCTGGATAATCACTAAAGTCCAAAACTGCAGCAAACCTCGTGTCGCTTGGCGTGCGAATCTCAATAAATTCGTTACCGAAAAATAGCCGTGAAGTCGGTAAATACTCATTGATCCGCGCATATCGCAATGGTACTGCTTCCCAGAAGCCGTTTAGCAGGAAACCGTAAAACTCCAGCACCTTTGAAAACTTGACGCCATTTTTATCGTATGTTCCCAGTGCTTCCAGGTCGTACTTTTTCATGCTTTGTTCTACTTGAAATCCAATTTCATTCAAACTGTCGATAGCCTCTTTTTGTTCAAATTCGATCTGTTCTCGTGACCGAGTAACTGCCTTATTCAAAAAATTTACAACACCACCGTTCTCATATTTCGGGTTATACACGACTGTCAAATACAATTCGACAGCCATCATTTTGTAACCTGAAAAGCTATCGTAGTAGCGGTCGCTAAATTCCTTGCAGTATTTGCTGTCGAATTGACCTTCGAAGCGATCTGTCACTTTGCGACGCACTTTGTGCGACCAGATAGCGGTACTCCCACCGCCGATGCTGCGCAGGAGCTGATTCAGACCATCGTGTCGAATTTCGATATCTCTTTCATCAGTTGCCTCGAAACTGATGCCGCCGACCTTCCAGGTGCGCATATACACGCCACCCTGCCCGATAACGATATGCTCGGTTACGTGCGATCTAAAAGGCACATAATTAGAAACAGGGACCTCTTGGCCCGCTACATCTGCGTGGATCGCGTTAGCTTCCATTATTTGCGCCTCTTAAATCTCATTGGTGAATACGATGTTGATTTCCAGAATTTCCGATTCCAATTTCCCAAACGCAAAAGCAGCCAGAGATAGACCTGCCGAAATCGTTGATCGTCCTTTTTTGTAATACCTCTCATGGTTACGATTGAGACGATAAACAACATGACTGCTATCAGTACCGGCCAGACACTTTTGAGAAGAAATGCTCCCCAAACAGCCATGAGAAAGCAGGACATGAAAACAACGATGAGGGGACCCAAGGGCACCCCCATTTTCATCGCTGGCCGAGTGCAGCCCTTAAAGATACGATCACGCATTACGGCCACCGATCTTGGATTAGTTGATGAGCCAGGCGGCAAGGCCTGCCGCACAACCGATAAACATCGCGCCCATTACGATGTTCGAAATTTCAGCCCACTTCGCGTGCTGAAACATCATCTTGAATCCGGTAAACATGATGGCGATAGTACAAATCGTTACACCGACGCCGGCCAGGATGATTTGGATATTGCTGAAAGTGGTGTTGACCTTTTGAAGCTGAGCAAAAGCCGGTGCTGCCAGGAAAAGACAGCCAAAGACGACTGCAAAAGCAACTTTGATCATGGCGCCGATTTCTTTGATGCCAAAACTTTTTTTGCCGGTGGTGATTTCTTGCATGATGTTTCCCCTTCTGATGGATGAATAAGCTTAATTTCTCGAATAAAACCAAACTGCCTTCTTACAAAAACCAATGCCCTGTCTACACTTGTCCAATTTCGCGCCAGATCACCGCCACGACGAGCCACAAGTAGTTCGTCGCCGTCGGTGTGGACACACAGCTGATATCCTCCTTCTGTGAAAATCAGGTCAGCACGCCGGAGCGCACCTATCTGGTAGTTGATCCTGATGTGACTAAGAGTGGCTAATTTTTTCATGGACTTGGATTTACAAGATGCTACATATTGGATAAGAAATTTATGCAATATGGAAACCAAAATATACAATGTTAGTGCTAAAAGTCAACACTATTCGCATTAAGAATAGTCAGGCTTGCCACCTTTATTCTTATAGCTGGCATTGCATGTCGGATAACCACTGCATGCCCAAAAGTCGTATTTGCCCAATTTGACCTTGTGAACCAGTGGTTTCGTGCATTTCTTGCATTTATGGGCGCTCAGAACGGGCACTTTCTTTTTGCCAGGGATGCCGTTCGCATCCGGGAGACTGCCCTTGCAGCCAGTCTCCCGAAATGCTGTGCAGCTCCAGAAAAATTTGCCTGGCTCTTTAGAGCTGGCCGTGCGCCGCAAGCCCTTCCCGCACAGCGGGCAGGCGTACTTAGGCTTTAAATCAATTTCAAGACCGCCCAGCTCGGCAGACAGCTTGTCGTAGGCAGTCGTCACTACATCGATGTACTGAGCGCTTCCGGCTTCGATTTGATCGAGTTCGGCCTCAAGCTGAGAAGTAAAGTTGAAGTTGATGAAACTGAAGCCGCTCTTGATCAGTGCAATAACCAAAGCCATACCAACGTTCGTCGGCTTCAACTTCTTGTCAGTGCCTTCTATGATGTACTGGCGGTCACAGATGTTTTTGATAATTGCCGGATAGGTCGAAGGCCGACCAATCCCCATTGATTCCAATTTGCTGATCAATGTCGCTTTTGTATAGCGCCCAGGCGCCTGCGTTTTCTTCGGAACAACTTTCCCAGAGCTGGCTACAATCGCAGAACCAACGTCCAGCTTTGGAACTGCGCCGTCACCGGAACCGGCGTCTTCGTCTTCTTCTGCAGTCCCGTCCTTCGCCATCAAATCTTTCCAGCCAGCCTTTACCAGGACTCGACCAGATGATTTGAACGAAAAGTGTTTGTCATCTGCGTGGGCGGTCAGTACAACTGTGTTGACCAGGAACTCGGCATCGGCGAGCTGCGACGCCAGTGCACGCTTCCAGATCAGCTGATAAAGCTTGCGTTCATTATCGTTGTCTCCAGCCTCCAATGCCTCCAGTTTCATCGGACGGATTGCTTCATGCCCTTCTTGAGCGCTGGCATTCTCTTTCCATTTGCGCGGCTTTGCCGGCAACGGCCAACCTTGGGCAGTTGCATATTCGCGCAACAGAGAAATGGAGGAATCGTCAAAATTTTGGCTGTCGGTGCGATGATAATTAATGTGCCCGGCCGCAAAAAGGTTTTGCGCCAGTTTCATCGTGTCTTCGGGACTAAAGTCCAGCTCCACACTACCGGCCTGCATGAGCGTGGCGCTGCGAAATGGCGCCGGAGGTGCACGGAACGCAGGCTTACTCTCTGAACTGATAACTTCGAACTGTCTGCATGACGCGGCAATCGCGGCGAGTGATTCGTCCTTGATGTATTCGCTGTCGTCAGTAAGAAATGGTTTGGCATCCCAGTTAGCGACCCATCCCGCAAACTGCACCTGGGCGCCGAAGTGGTTCGTTACTGTAAATACCTGAATGGAACGCTCTCTCTCTACAATTAGTCGAACTGCAGGACTTTGAACACGACCAGCCGATAACCCAGGTGTACCGGCCTTTTGAGACAATACAGGAGAGACGTTATAACCAATTAGCCGATCCAGAACGCGTCGGGCTTCCTGCGCATGAACCCTGTTCATGTCGATCATGCGAGGTTCTTGCATGCTCTTCAGAACAACATCTTCATTGATCGCTTTGAAGGTGACACGTTTGTATTGTTCGCCCAGATTGAGTGCTTCTTTCAAATGCCATGCAATCGCCTCTCCTTCCGTATCAAGGTCGGTCGCTAAGTACACGTCGTTCGCGCCTTTGCACAGCTTCAAGATGCGTTCCACGACGCTGCCACCTTTTTCGGACAGTACGTAACGCGGCTCAAAATCTGGTGCCGACACGCCCATTTCATTAGTGGGAAGATCGCGGATGTGCCCAACACTCGCGACCACTTTCCAATCCTGGCCCAGAATGGATTGAATTTTCTCAACCTTATTCGGACTCTCAACAATCAGCACGTTCAAGATATGCCCTTTCAGAAAATGAGCGCACTTTTAGGCCCGCTGTCGCTGGCCGTTGTTTGCTCGGAGGGTTGTGTGGCGGCGCCTGCCGCACGCGGCGCTGGGGCTTCTTTTGGAACGCTCCGGACAGACTTTGGAGCGCCGATAACGCGGATAGCCTGCACCTTATTCACCTGCGGCACAGAACCCTTAATTCCGAGGGCGCTTCCAACAATCTTGTCCACATAGCTGGGCTGGCCTTTGAAGTCTGGCTTAAATCCAGTTTGGAAATTGCCGCTGTAATAGCAGCTAAAGGCGGCGCGTAGTGCGTCCTGGTCAGCTTTGAATTTCATCTTTGCAGAGTCGAAACAACCCTGCAAAATGCCTGCGCCTGCGCGCAAGTTCGAACAATGGTCAAAAGCGGTTTCAACCGTCAGACCATATTTTTTGAAATTGTGTTTGTTTACCTGGGCATAGCCGACACTATAGTTATAGCCATTCCGCTCAAGTTCATTTGCCGTTGCTACGGCTTCTTCTTGATTGCGCGGCTGGCGTTCCAATTTCCCATTAACAACGCCAATGGCAAACGGATTGAACGACGACTCGACATTTACCAAAGCCCGCATGGTTTCAATATGAATCGTTGGCGCACAATGCTGCGCGAGGTCGATGAAGTCCATATCGCCCCCTTAATTGTCGTACTTGGGTTGCTCAGCCTTAATGCGATCCTGCTCAATTTTCCAAGCCGCGTAGTCGTCGTCAAATCGGTGATCTGTCGCCATCGCTTTATACGACCCCAGAAATTCTGTTACCGATTGGTTGCCGTTCCACCAGGTCTTAGCGATGACCTGGCCATTTTGCTGGGTCGTGACAACACCGGAAAATATGCAGTAGTCAGTTGGAACGTCGTTTACCTGCTGGGTGCGAATGTATTGAGGCGGGCAATTACTGACGCCGACCCAAGAGTTTTGGGCCTGACTATTTGAACTTCCAGAACACGAAGGAAAATCATGCCCTTTTGCAAGCTCGCGCCACAATTTTTGAATGGGAGGTACACATGCAGGAACCGCCGTAGGACCGGCAGGATTCATCAAGCACAGGAGGACAGTACAACCCCAATCGTCATCGGCGTGCGCGAAAGGGGTGTAAAGCAGGACGGAAAACAGTAACGCTTGTACGATTTTTTTCATTTTGCACTCCAAAATCTGTGATTGGAGCGCTCATTTTATCATATATTAAGCGTGTACTTGATCAGTTTGAGAACCAAATATATATGTTTTGGTAAATGTGATTTGTAGTCACTTGACCGTTTTAGCTTTCGCCACAGGCTTTTTACCTTCTGATTTCACAGCTGGCTTCGTCGCTGCAGGCTTTTTCGGTGCCTTAGCTACCGTGGTTTCCTCAACAGGTAGCAGCAACAGCTTGATTTCGGTGATCGATTCGTATTTTTCTCGAATATGCGTCACCAGTCGTCCAAGATTCATAAACATCCTGGGTTCGTCCCGGAGCCTTCGCGTTGCCAAATGCAAAATTCCGTCTCGCCAGTGATGAAGTTTCATCGTTACATAGAACACATCGGTTTCATGTTCGATGATATTAAACTCCACAATGGCTTTTTTCTTTGCCATGACAGCGACTTCAGAATCCACAATGCTATTTTCTGGTAGCCAATTATTCATTATTTAGGGCACCCCTTTCTATATTCTTCGACTCAAAACTATAGTTCGATCTTAACAATTAAATGTCCAACTTCACAGGCTTACGTGCGTTCTGCTCATTTTTTGCACTAACACCGTGCAAAAAACCGGCTATGGTGTGCTGCGCATCGAGCCTCACAAAAGCATGAGTCTCGCCCCTTCGGGCTGTCAGCGCCTTTCGTTGCGACTTATAGTCGCCGATGTGTTGCTATTGAGCAATGGTTACAATATACATGGAAAACGTGATTGATTTGTAAACATGCGCCAGAATAGATTAAAACGGTAACCAACGCAGTAAGATTTCGTAACCATACGTTGTATCTTGTATCGCGCAGGGCGCGAAAGAAGGCTGGAACAGCCGCCACTTTGCAAGCTAGTTTTTGAATTGGATGCCGCAGGGCGGCATCCTGGGTTGACTACAACCAGGTTGCGGCCGGCGCCGCTGGTTGTAACCACCCGGCGCCTGCGGCCGGGTGATGTTCACAAGCTGCAGCTGCAGCTGCCGGCAGCTTGTGAACAACCTGCCTTGATTACAGGATGGCGCTGCCGGCGTCCGGATCCTGTAAATACCGGCATCGAGCAGCTGCTCGATGGGCGCCCGGCGCCCAGGAGCGCCGACGGCGCCTTGGCCAAGAACACCCCGTTGACCTGGCCAGCGGCGCCGAGCTGGTGACAAAGCCGGCGCCGCGGTCGCCGATCGTTGTAACCACCCTCCCCCAACTGCAGCACCACCCCCAACACCTTCACACCCTATCCAGGGCGCAGCGCAGCTGCACCAGGTCAGGCGCTGCGCGCCTGCTTTACACGATGGTCCTGCAGGTCTCTATCGCGTACACACGACTTTCGCCGCTGACTGGCAAAACATAATCAAGTGCGGAGCCACTGCAAGGGTCGCTGCGCTTCGTCCTCACCCGTTCGATGCTCACTTCGTTCCGCTTCGCTGCGGCCTCCGGGCGACCCCTTGCACTGCCTCCTATCGCACTTGATTTTGCCAGCCATACCGCGACGAAACTCATGTGAACCGATACACAGATACCCAGAGCAGAAACACCATCGTGAAAGCAAAACCTTACGACCCCCGCTCAAAAATCTTTGTAACCCGATCCACTAACAACGAAAGGCAACCCCGAAATGACTACCGAAACCACCACAGAATTTTCCTTCGATTTGATCTTGGTTTGTGCCCTCACGGTTCCAGCGCCTAACGAAATGGAAGCTCGCAAGATGCTTGGCGTTGCCCTTGATGCCGCCGACACGAATTTTGGCGCATGGCCGAACGGCTCCCCGATCCTGGGTGAGGTTTCTGTCGATGGTACGCCACAACTGTATGCGATCAACGGCGAACACGTGGACATGGCACCGGCCGCGCAACTCGAATATCTCGTCACTTTGCCTCAAATCCTGCCGCCTGATCCGGAGGACATGAACGAAGAACGCGCCGTCTGGGCAGGATCAGCCATCGCCGAATTTCGGCGCGTTACCGGGACCGACGAAGAGGACGCGGTTTGCGATCTGATCGCTAACCTGCGCCACTTTTGCGACCGCAGCGGCATCGACTTTGCGTCAGAGGTGGCCCGCGCCAATCAACACTACGAAGCCGAAATCGGCCGCTAATCGAACCCGCCCCCCAGCAGGGGGCTAACCCAAGGGCTACGTCCCGAATCTGGAGATGACGATGTCAACAATTGAAAAGAAATTCGGTGTCTACGCTGTGACGCTTGATACCGACATGGGCGACGGTGCGACTGGTTGCTGGATCGAAGTCCGGGCGAAAGGAAAAATCTTCTCGGCGTCGCTGGCTCTACTTCTGGACATGGGCGAGCTGGAAATCGACGGCGACGGCGTCGAGGTGCCACAAGCAACCATTGAAGAAATCGAAACCTGGGCGCTCGCCAACGGCTATTAATCGCCCTTTCGCAACTTGCAAACAGCCCGATCACACTAACCACTAGAGGCAGCCACCATGACAAAGAAACTTTCCTGTTCTGATACAGCAAAGCTGATTCGCCAATCCCTGAAGGAATCCTTCGCAGGCAAAATATTTTCCGTGAAATCGAGAAGCTATAGCGGCGGCGCTTCGATTCGCGTCGGCTGGATTGATGGGCCGAATGTCGCCCAGGTTGAGGCTGTTGTTAAACGGTTTTCTGGTTCTTATTTTGACGGCATGTCTGATCTTCGCGGCAGCAAATATCACATGATCGGCAGTGAGCAGGTCTCTTTCGGAAACGATTTTCTATTTTTCGAGCGGACAGATTCAAACGCTGCAATCGAAAAGGCTATCGCTCGTGTTTTCCGCGACTTTGCTGGAAATTTCGTAGGCTCGAATATCGAGAGGCCGACAGCTGCTGATTTTCGTGCTGGTCGTCTGCATTCAATTCAAATTCCCAAGATGAATGCACATCATATGCACGATCTGCAGTATTTCGTCCGGATGGCGTTAGCCAAAAGCTCGGACCGGCTGCACGTCATCAAGTCACCAACAGCTTCAAAGGTTTTCCAAACTCATACAGACGGCCACGGCCAAAGCGATTTTGATTTAGTTAAAGCGGAACTCTGAGGGAAATATGGGCTATATAAATCCGCTTTTGAAATTGCCTGCAGGTCGGGCCTTGCTGGCGCTGCCGCCAGAACTCCGGGCACCGATTGAAGCTGTGTTACGCGAACTTCGGGTGCAGGCCAACGTGGAAGCAGAAAAATCATGGTCGAAAAAAAAGGGGCCTATGGCCGCATACTGGCGCGCAGTTTCCACCTATGCACGCCATCTAGCGCATGCATTGAGCCACGCAGCGCAAAAAACTACTGTCATAAAGGATAGAATCATGCCAAAAACATCTGGGACAAAAAAGCATAAGGCGCAGGAGCTGCTGGCCCGTATCTCACTTGGCCCCGCCTTCTCCGCGTCGCCCGGTCAAGATTATGATCCTGAGCAAGCGATTGCGTCATATCGCTTGTGGGTTAAAACATGGGTTTTGGATGACCTGAAGCTGCTTGTGCCTGAGCTTCGCAATTCGGAAAACACCACCCCTCCCCCCCAAACTGCCAGCGCTTCCAGCGTTTAAACAGCTTCTCGCGCAGGGCGCGAAACAAGGCTGGCACAGCCGCCCTCTGCGGGCGGGGAATTTGGTTAGGATGCCGCAGGGCGGCATCAGGTTTGATTACAACCAGGTTGCGGCCGGCGCCGCTGGTTGTAACCACCCGGCGCCAGCTGCCGGGTGATGTTCACAAGCTGCAGCTGCCGGCAGCTGCGGCTTGTAATCAATCGGCCTTGCTCGCAAGCGAGCTGCGTGAAAGAAATGGGCTGACTTTTTAAAAGTGACAAGTAACGTAAATAACCGGCCTTGATTACAGGATAGCGCTGCCGGCGCCCGGATCCTGTGAACACCGCTATCGAGCAACTGATCGATGGGCTCACGGCGCCCAGGAGCGCCGACGGCGCCTTGGCCAAGAACATCTCGTTGACCTGGCCAGCGGCGCCGAGCTGGTGACAAAGCCGGCGCCCCGGTCGCCGATTGCTGTAACCACACTCCCCCAACTGCAGCACCAACCCCAGCACCTTCACACCCTATCCAGGGCGCAGCGCAGCTGCACCAGGTCAGGCGCTGCGCGCCTGCTTTACACAGTAGACATAAGTGAAAGCGCCGCTACACGGCGCTTTAAAACGGCACAGGACCTTTGGTCCCGCGCCGTGGTCTTGAAGTTGAGGGCAACCCCGTTCTCGAACTCGAATTACTTCCGTCGTTTTAAGCCTGTTCCTTCTGCCCTTTGGCCCGCCTCTTTTCGACGCATAGCGCTGGCTAGGCCGGGCACAAGGGTTCGCTTCGCCACGTCCTCCCCCGTTCGGTGCTCGCCTGCGGCTGTGCTCCGCATGCGGCCTCAGCTCGTGCCCTTGCACCCGGCCTAGCCAGCGCTCTCAATGCGTCGAGGCGGCTCCAAAGAGCAGAAGAAACAAAACGACAGGATAGGACTAATCATGAGCGCGAAAACGACCCCCAACACCAAGACCACCAACAACGCGGGCTTTCCCCCCGCACCTCCCGAGGCTCACCAAAGAGCAGCTTTGAAAGGCGACACACGCGAAGTCCGTTTAAACGGTTCGAGGATTCTTATGAAACATGACGGTCTTCAATGGTGGAATGTGAAAGTCACCGCCTAGTGTTTTCCGTTTCATCACTTCCCTCTTGAGATTACTACCATGCGAAAAGCATCTACTCTTCCCATCCCAGTTTGGGCTACACGATATCGAAACGATACCAGCTCTGGCAGAGCGCAATCTTTGCTGGCCTATGCAGATTACTATTGCCTCGACGGTTTTGCGGATGACGCCGACGATTTGAGTTTGGAACGATTGCCGATGAATAGACAACCGTTGCGTGCCTATGCCAGCCGTACCGGAACCAGGCGTAATCTAGATGCTATGCGTCGAGCTGACTGGCGTTTGATTGTGTCGGCTGCGGGTTGCTTGCGAAACGAAGGTATGCCCTACGCACTAGACAATGGGGCATGGTCTGCATTCCAACAAAATCGCTCCTTCGACGAACATGCATTTATGGTGGCTGTCGATAAAATGGGAGAAAAAGCTGACTGGATTGTTTTGCCCGACATCGTAGCCGGTGGGCTTAAATCGTTAGACTATTCGTTGGCGTGGCTTGACCGGTTGCGAGGTCTACCTACCCCTTTTCTTATTGCCGTTCAGAATGGGATGAGCGCTGAGGATGTGCGCCCATTCCTAAATCCTGCTGTGGGTATTTTCGTAGGAGGTACAACCGATTGGAAAGAGCAAACCTCGATCCATTGGGGCGCCGTGGCAAGACGTCGAAACTGTTATCTGCATGTTGGCAGAGTGAATTCGGCGCGTCGTATTGCTATCTGCGCTGCCGCTGGGGCGAACAGTTTTGATGGAACTTCGGCAAGCCGTTTTTCCAAGACATTGGAGCCACTGGACAAGGCAACTCGTCAACCAGATTTTTTTGCTTCGACTCAGGAATGGCAACCTTTGAATGTCGCGTCTTAATTGCCGACTTAGTATGCGGCCCGCAAGTCGGTCCCTGTGTCCCACAGTTTTTGCCATTCGGCACCGTACTGGTATGCCAGCTGTTTTACGTTCCAAATAATCATGGCATTTTCAGCGTTGTTCCCAGCAGCGCGGGCGCTGTAATTAAAACTTCCCAGTTGCACGCTTTGACCATCGATGACCATGAATTTATCGTGCAGGCTGGCGTAATTTCCATTTAGGCGGACTGGGACTCCTTGATTTGCTAAGAACCGTGTAGATGAATACCCTTTGGTATTCTCTATTTCGTCAGCTACTACTGCCACTTTCACGCCGCGCTTCTGTGCTGCCAGCAAAGCGTTAGCTATAGGCTTGCTGGTAAAGGTATACGCCGCAACCAGGATTGATGATCTGGCGCTTTCAACTCCCTTCAATACAACTTCCAACGCCCCAGCGTTTGGGGAGAATCCTACATCGTAAGTGGCACCTGGCGGCAGCTGCTGAGCGCCAACCGCAATCGCAGATACTAGAGACGTCAATAGTAGGATGCAAAATTTCAAAATGGCTGTCTGCCTAGTCGTTGCGTGGGACATGTATTTCCTCTTCGATTTCACTAGGCGCACTAGCTTTCATCGTTGCTTGGGAATGCGACTCCGATTCACCGCTCTTTTGAAATTGCTTTTCTTCGGTTTGCCAGCCCTCAACAAAATCGTCGCAATTACGCTTCCATCGAGCGATATGACCACCAGCACGATACGATTCACGGCCCATCTTATTCAGACGCTCAGAACCGAGAACAGCTTTAAGTATTTGTGAAATCACATTATTCCCCATTGGTTAAACTTGCCGAGCGGCGGACACTATCGCCGTCAGCGATTCCTTATCTTTAACGAGCCACGATGAAACTGTGATGTTTCCACCTACCGACATTCGTTCATCAAGCGAAATGCAAATTACTGGATAGTCTTCGTAGTCCACCGCGAGAACGTAATCGTCATGTAGGTGAATCACATCTGAATCACCCCGCTCTTCACGATTCTCTACGCGAGACACAATGACGCCACCTTTTGTTAAGCACTCATAGAGTGCGTCAGTCATTGAGCGTACAACATGCATGTCAATATATTCCTATGCGTTATTCAGTCAGGCCAAGGCCAGTTTTTTGAGACTGATTTCCGCTCAGCGTCATCTTTGAAAAAGTAGAAGTATCCGATCACGATGGCGGCGAAAATGAAAACAAATCCACCGAGTCCGTACACTGCCAAGTTGTCGTATAGCGTTGGTTGCGTCGCGCAAAAGCGGGAGTACTCTGTGCAATTTTCCGTACCAAACAAAATTCGCATTAATGCACGCATCAAGAATAGTGCCCCGAAGTAAATTGCGGGAATTACCATTAGAACGCCAAGAACAACGCCTGCGCCTTTTATAAACGCGATTAGATATTTCAGTGCTTGTGTGTTTTTCATTTCTTTAACTTCCTGTCACTTGTGCTTCGACTGACGAAACACCACGACATTGGAACCGTTTGTCACATCTAGGGAATACGCCACATCGTCACCATATATCTTTCTAAGACGTTCACGAATTACATATTCAGTCATTGCACCCTTCTCACCTACGATACGTGGACGACGGCCTACTACCCGAGCAGTACCATGTTCATCGACTTCTACAATGTCGCCCGGTTCTGCATCGCATGCAGCAATCACTTCGGCAATCTTGTCAGCCAAGACTGATTTACCTCTTCGCGACGGCGCTGGCTCAAAACGAGACTGCAACACCATCCTTCCGGTCGGAGCGGAATTACCAAAAACTCGCTTCAACCATCCAAGCATCATGATCGTGAGTGAATCAGTCATGATTGTCGCTTATGGTGAAGTTCCGGATACCGTCTTTGTCGGCTTGTTCATCGATCTTGAACTTGAGACTACCGACCATCATGGTTTCGCTGGCCTTGAACTCGGCAACTGCTTTTGCCGCTTTTGGGTCCAGGCTCTTTGCTGCACGCAACGCCGCAACGTCGGATTCCAGTCCGGCCATCCAGTCCGGCGGCGCTTCGCCCGGCCGCTTCGCTTCGCCAATCTTGCGCAAAATCGACAAGAGGTTGCTTGCGGTGCCGTATTTTGCTTCGTGATTCTCTGGATCCTTCTTTTCAATCATTCGCAGCAGCGCCGGAGAAACGACGTCTCCGAGTTCGAAGAGTTCGCCTTCTGTGAAGTCGATAGTTGGCATGTGTTTTCCTTTTCCCTTGCTTATTTGCGGAGTTTTAGCAGCAAATACGTTAGTAAAATTTCCCGTTCTTGTAGTTGGCAGTCGCATCGTAAAAGCGGTACTTCGCCAATCTCTTCGAGATAATCGAAAACTATTTTGCACCACTGCTTATAGCTGGCGTCGAAATGGCGTTCTGCTATGAAACCTATGTTGTTCCTCCTGCCTTCTTCGGCGCCCCTCATCGACTCAAATGCATTGAGTATTTCTGGAGGTGTTAGAGGCACAAAATCCTCAGGTTTCATATTACGCCTCGCTTTATAGAGCTGAAAATCCAGCCCCTGCCAATGCAATCAGTGTCTTACTTATCGCGCTTTTCATCAAATACGCTTCGTCATTATTTAACGAATGTTGTAGCAAATCGGGCCATCCAATACGTTTTACCAACTTAGCCAAAGCTACCGCCTCGGCTTCGTTCATCTCGGCTTCGCCTATTGCATCGCGGGCTGTGATGGTAAGTCTGAGTTCATCTTTACCTGGCAATGCGGTATTCTTCGTCTCAACCATTTCGATAACTCCCCAGAGTTTTGATGTGGTGAGGTCGAGATTGAGGCTGCAACCACTTTCTCGACCGCTTAGTACTTCAGTTAGAAGTATGGTACGCATTGCGTACCATGTCAAGCGGTCTTATTGCCCTTCTTCCTGCGCCTTTCTAGAAGTCGAACAATTGCATCCCGTACAAAACGGTTCATCGCCCGATAGTTTTGTGAGTTTTCAGGCATTCGATAAGTTTTGAAAGCGCGAGGGTCAATATCGGCCAACAGCGCGAACTCGTCCCAGGTGACCCCCAGTTCTTCTTTTCCTGCTTTCAAAAATTCTTGTTGAGTTTGTTCAGTCATAATTTCCACGCAAAAATGCGATACGCATCGCGTACCATAATAGCATCCGAAAAAAAATGCGCGAATATATTTGTCGAGAGGTTCTATTGCCCGGTCCTGCTTTCATCAAATCAGCGGGATATAGCTAAAGGCAACGTTATTTTTGTGTCTACGGTTAAAACAATCAATTCGCAGTGACTGTCGGTAACTCTTCCCACCTGGTGGTGTATCGCGGTGACCTGTTGGCCGATTTCATGGACCAGCGCTGTGCAATGCCCGCTGACCCCAGTCGTAACGCGTCGCGCCCGTATCGCTGATTGACCTCATCCAGAGTGGACATAATCACGGCGGAGGTTTGCCGCGTAACTTCAGTGTCAAATAATGAACCCTGTTTGGTGGTATTCGGCAACAATCCCATGAGCATCACCCCTGCCTTTTTATACTGAAAACCCTCTCTGTAAATGCTGGTCAAGCCTTGAATCGCGGCGCCAGTCAATACGCGGGTGTCGTCGGTAGGATCTGCAAAAGGGATGGTCTTTCCATTGTTGTACTGCGGATCTTGGGTCCGGAATGGATTGGTCTGCACAAAAATATGAATGGCGCTGCAGACCGAGTGCTGTCGGCGCAGTTTTTCACTTGCCCGGGCAACGTACATGGTGACGGCCTCGGACAATTCATCAACAGAACGTGTCAGCTCTCCAAACGAGCGCGACGAAACGATTTCCTTCCTCGCTGGCGGGACTTCCTCTAGGGCCAGGCAAGACACGCCCTGCAGCTCATAGCAAGTACGCTCCATCACCACGCCGAAACGCGAACGAATCGCGCTCGGCGACGCGTCCTTCAAGCGCTGAACGGTATCAATACCCATAGCCGTCAGTTTGGCAGAAATCCGCCGGCCGACACCCCATATTTCATCAACCGGAATCCGAGTAAAAAACCATTCCATGCGGGCGTTGGACATCGTAGTCAGATCGCATACACCTTCAAATAACGGTGCTTTCTTCGCCATAAAGTTGGCCAATTTAGCGAGAGTCTTGGTTTGGCCGGCACCCACGCAGACCGGCATTGTGGTGCAACGCAATATGTTGGCCCGGATATGCTGTCCCATCGCTGTCATCGACGGCCATAAGCCTTCCAATCCCCTACACGAAATAAAAGCTTCATCAATCGAATAAATTTCAAGATTTGGACTGTACTCAGCCAGAATCGTCATGATGCGCTGGCTCATGTCACCATATAAGGCGTAATTTGACGACAGGCCGATGATTCCATGCTGGTGAGCCAGGTCTTTCATTTCAAACCAGGGCGTCCCCATTTTGACACCCAGAGCCTTCACCTCATTGGACCGGCTGACTGCACATCCATCGTTATTGCTGAGAACACAGACCGGAACCTTGCGAAGCTTTGGATTAAAGCTTCTTTCGCAGGATACGTACATGTTGTTTACGTCAACAAGTGCAAAAATCTGTTCTGTTGCCTCGGACATGACTACACCCTGTATTTGCGGATGACGCCAGTGACGACGCCCCAGATTTCCAGGCCGGTATCATCGTTAATCACAATTGTTTTAAAAGCCGGGTTTTCCGGACGTAGCTCTAATCGGCCGCCCCAACGAAACAGCCGTTTCAACGTATATTCAGCATCGATGACAGCTACAACGATGTGGCCATGAACAGCATTAACGGCACGGTCCACCAACACTTTATCGCCTGGCATGATGCCGGCCCCGCACATGCTCTCCCCTTCCACATTGAAGAAAAATGAAGCCGCTTTGTGTTGCACCAGGTAGGCATTCAGATCGAGGCCGTCCTCGATATAATCAGATGCCGGTGACGGAAAGCCGGCGCTGATTTTATGCAAGAACTCGGGCTGCACGCTCGGTATTGGATTCTCAGCAAGTAAACGCGGGATTTGCGAAATTCCCGGCTGACTTTGCACCTGCGTAGCTGGTATTGCACTCATTTTTCGCTCAAATATAACTGTATATAAACACAGTATATCGTTAACCCTTGAATTTCATAGGAGTGACTTATGTGCGGCCGTTATGACCAACACCACGGGATCGAAGATTACCTGGCTCAGATGGACTGGTTATGGGATTTGCCGCTCATCGATAATAGTCAGGCGCCATTACGTTACAACGTGCCTCCACGCACCTACCGGCCTGTTCTTCACCTGGATGGCCGGCACCCGTTGGTCGATGACCTGCATTGGGGTTACCAAGCGCCTTGGGCCGTCGGCAAAGTGCCTGTTGCAATTAATGCCAGGATCGACAAACTGCTTGGTCGATATTGGAAACCACTGCTCAAATCCGGCCGGGCAATCGTCATAGCTGATGCCTGGTACGAGTGGACGGAAGTGAATGGTGTCAAACAACCGTGGCGTATCCACCGCAAAGATAACTTGCCGCTACTGATGGCGGCTGTTGCCCATTTTGGTCCAATGTTCGATAACAACAAGGCGACCGGAGGCTTTGCGATTGTGACGGACGCTGCAGATGGCGGAATGGTTGACGTGCACGACCGGCGACCAACTATTTTTGATCTATCAGACGCCAAACAGTGGTTGGAATCCAGCCTTACGCCAGAAGAAGCTGAAGACATCGCACGCAACCAGGCGCTTGGTCCCGATGCATTTCATTGGTACAAAGTCGGTAAAGCAGTTGGAAATGTGAAAAATGAGGGTGAAGCCCTTATCGCCGAGGTATAGAAATCTCATTTCAGACGGCCATGAAGATACTCGCCACTACCCCCCCAAACTGCCAGCGCTTCCAGCGTTTAAACAGCTTCTCGCGCAGGGCGCGAAACAAGGCTGGCACAGCCGCCCTCTGCGGGCGGGGAATTTGGTTAGGATGCCGCAGGGCGGCATCAGGTTTGATTACAACCAGGTTGCGGCCGGCGCCGCTGGTTGTAACCACCCGGCGCCAGCTGCCGGGTGATGTTCACAAGCTGCAGCTGCCGGCAGCTGCAGGCTGTAATCAATCGGCCTTGCTCGCAAGCGAGATGCGTGAAATGGGCTGACTTCTTAAAAGTGTCGAATGACGCGATTAGTGAAAAGGGCGAGCGTCAATTACTACGGCGCCTTTTCAAGTTCCGCGTCACGGCTTTGCCATGCCGTGACACAGAAACTGAAAAAATTCGTATTCTGTGACGCAGATAGTGAAAAAACTTCGCTTGCCGGGCAGGTTGCGGATCTCTCGATTAATCGGGTACGGTGAAAGCTCATCGACCTGGAGAACCCATATGGACTATCTCGACCAATGCCCGTTCTGCGGAAGCGCCAATATCGGCGTTGAACTTCGCTTTGACGGCTTGTACATCCGTGACCCAGACCGCCGCGATCCAAGGCGGTATATCGCCTATTCGGCCGTTTGCAACCGTTGCGGGGCACAGGCGCCAATGGTAAAGGTCAATGAATCAACGTACAACGCACGCGAACGATACCTGGCTGTAGAGCGCGCTGCGGACCTTTGGAATGGAGATGCTGTTGTGTAGGAGACTCAAGATCGCAACTAACAAAAAAATAATGGTGTAGTGGCCGCAATTTTTCACTATCTGTGTCACTACTTTTTCATTAACTTGGCACAGTTTTCACTTTCCATGTCACACGACAAAAGTGACAAGTCACGAAAATAACATCTGACTTGTTCACAGGACGGCGCTGCCGGCGTCCGGATCCTGTGAACACCGCCATCGAGCAGCTGATCGATGGGCGCCCGGCGCCCAGGAGCGCCGACGGCGCCTTGGCCAAGAACACCCCGTTGAGCTGGCCAGCGGCGCCGAGCTGGTGACAATGAATTGGATGCCGCAGGGCGGCATCCTGGGTTGACTA
>Ga0209437_100461_pt1 | contig 32106 bp, 30 predicted proteins | sample AraplaL_Cvi_mTSA_FD_184266 | JGI IMG/M metagenome (GOLD analysis project Ga0209437, IMG submission 184266) | Arabidopsis root microbial communities from the University of North Carolina, USA - plate scrape CL_Cvi_mTSA (SPAdes) (version 2) | ecosystem: Host-associated > Plants > Roots > Endosphere...
ATCCAAGCATGACTCGGAACATCCGGGAAAAAGACGGGTCTGAGATCTATACGGACAGTAAACGCAGTCTACAGGTAAAACAGGAACAACGCTGGATCAGTTACACCGATCCGGCGGCACCGCCTGCGGGACAGATTGATCCTGCGAAGGATGCGTTGTCAGCGGTTGATTTTGTGAATCAGCATGGTGGCTGGAAAGGCCGGTCGCGCATGATGCTGGGGACTGCGGACAGCAAAACACGGCTTGAATTCCAGCAGTATTACGGTAGCTATCCGATTATGGATTCCATGCAGTTCCGCTTCGGCACGATCAGCATGGAGATGCAGCAGGAGACGGTATCCAGTTATGAACGATCGCTGGAATACCTGAACGAAGGTGCAGAGACCAAGAAATCGGTCAAATTGCCTGGCGGAGACAAGCTGAAGGCTCTTATTCAGAAAGTAGCCGGTGAGAATCGCCAGGTCGTGGATGTATATCCAGCGTATCGTCCTTCTACAATTGAGGATGGACTGAAACTGATCCCGGTATGGGTGATCCGCTTTGGAAACGGGGAGGAAACCACTGTTTCTTGATGGGTTGTAGGGTAATGGAGTCATTCGATATCCGAGCGAGGTGTAAGGTCACACGATAACGGAGAGGGCAGAAAAAAGCTGGAGAAGCGAAGCGTTCGCCTTTATCGCCGGATTTCTCCCTTAGGAAAAGGGAATCAGGAAATCTGGGGATAACAGCGATCGGAAGGTTGTTCTGACCGCGGAGTGGGCCAGTGTGATATTAGTTGCTTTTATCGAATGGACGGAGGTGAATGTTATGGATTGGGGACGGGCGAAAAATGTGTTGATCTATGCCTTTCTGCTGCTCAATCTGGTGCTGGGATACCAGATCTGGATGGATGCACGGGAGACGGCCGGAGCCAATCTGGACTTCACCTCACTGGCAGACAATACACAGCAGGCGATGGAAGAGAAGGGCATTCAGGTGCTGGCTCCGATTCCGAATGAAACGCCGAAGTTGCCGAAGTTGTCCTATGAGTTCATTGAAGAGGACAAGGCAGGTGTTGATATGGAGCTGGAACAGCCTGTAGATAGCAAGTTGATTTTCTCGCAGAGCGAGCTGGAAGATGCATTAGAGCGTGAGATTCCACAGATCGGGACATACCGGCTGGATCAGCTGATGGCCGAGGATGGAGCTTTTGTACTTCACCCACTGGTGGATGGCAAATGGCCGCTCTTCAATGTGAGTCTGGAGCTGTTCTACAGCGACCAGAAAATAACAGGTTACCGTCAAACTCCAGTGCGGATTACAACCGCAGAGGAGAGCGATCAGCAGGTGCTTCCGGCGTCGAAGGCGCTGGGAACGCTGATCGAGAACTTTTTGCCAAATGATGCAATTGTCAAAGATATTCAGCTGGGCTATTACGGCCAGTTGTTCAATTCAGATATACAGGTAGCGATGCCGGCATGGCGGTTCGTGCTGGAAAGTGGCGAAGTGTTGTACGTGCAGGGCATCAGTGGGGATGTATTCAGTCCCAAGACAGACAAACCAGGGGAGTAATGCGTTATGGGGATATATTTTACCGTGTTATCCAGCGGTTCGACAGGTAATGCCACAGTCATACAGCATGGGGGCACCTCTCTCATGATTGACGCGGGTCTTAGTGCGAAGCGATTGGATGCACTGTTTCAGGAAAGGGAGATTTCTGGGGCAGAACTGGACGGGATTCTGGTTACACATGAACATTCCGATCACATTAAAGGACTAGGCGCGATGTCTCGGAAATATAATTTACCAATCTACGCGAATCTGAATACGTGGGCGGCACTGGAGAAGTCGGTTGGGGCGATTCCAGAGGAAAACCGGAGGGTATTTGAGACGGGTGAAAAGCATGATTTTGGGTCACTGCGCGTGGAATCCTTCGGGATATCGCATGATGCAGCTGAGCCGGTAGGTTATACGTTCGATGATGGTACGGAGAAGCTGTCTGTTGCAACGGATCTGGGATACATGAGCGACAAGGTTCGCGATGCCATCTCTGATTCTGACGTGCTGGTGCTGGAGGCGAATCATGATGTCGAATTGCTGCGTATGGGGCGTTATCCGTGGAACACCAAGCGCCGGATTTTGAGCGACATTGGGCATTTGTCGAACGAAGCGGCAGGGGCAGCGCTTAGTGAACTGATGAACGGACGCATCAAGCGCACGTATCTGGCACATCTTAGCCGAGATCATAATATGATGGACTTGGCGAAAATGTCGGTGCGCGACGCGATGGAGAGCCGTGGATGTTTTTATCGGGACCATGAGTTCAAACTCTGTGATACGTATTACGACCGTCCTACGCCATGGGATAGGGTGGGTGAGCCATAAAGCTGTCCAGTTCGGCGGCTTTGCGCTCGACTTCCTCGCGGGTTAGAATGCCTTTATCAATAAGCAGTTCAATGATGGTACTGAGTGCAAGCGTGTTGCGATAGTGTTCTTCCTTGAGATCGGCCAGCTTGGCCGCCATATGAACTTCATCCATGGCTGTGAGTGTACGTGTGCGATCCATATATATCCTCCTCTATGAAGCTTCGAAATGTCTTTTACTATTATTGTAGTCAGGCTTGATGGAAAACATTCCTCTTTTTGCCGCTAACATTTGTGTGATGAGACGTGTATGCTGAACCTGTGAATATGCAGGGGTAAAAAAGTTCTTCAAATTTGCCAAAATGGCGCTTAGCGGACCGGATTTTGTGGTGATAGATACTATGGACCTTTATTGTTAAGCGCGTTATAGCGGAAATTTTCTTTAATTTTCGTAAATATGCAACTTTTTGTGATTTGACGTGTTTAGTATATGAGGAGCATTGTGATTTTGGCTGTTTTGCGTGTGAAATGGCATGTCATAGAATGCGAGAGCATGATTGATAGAGTCACTGACAGAATGGCGTATCCGTTCTGTTGTACATAGACGCTGTATCTTGATTTGATGCCGGGATGCGGCGATATGCAAGACCATTTTATAAAATTGCAAAAAAAGCAGGAGAAAGCGAGAGGTTATTTACGGTAACGCACGTAACGGAAGACACAGAACGAGGCTGGAGAAGCGTAGTGTTCGCCTGAAAGCTTTCTGAAAGAAAGCTACTTCGGAAGCATACGCTATGAACAAATTTCACCTTGTAAAAAGGGATAAAAAAATTTGTGAGTAACAGCGATCGAAAGCTCGGCTGTGGCTGGAGTGGGGGAACGTAAGGACACCAATGTTGATCCATGCGACAACTTAGGCGGCAGTCAGGGTCTTGATGCGTGACAACGAAGGGGAGAGGATCACGATGGGATTGTTTGGAGACGATTTTTATTCAACCAAAGTATCAAGACGCGCCGAACCTGAACAGAAAGGCAAACTTCAGATCATTCGCCCTGGAGGCAGAGCACGTGGACGTGACCGCTGGAGCAATCCGCGCAGATCGCGTACGGGAATCAGCTCCACAGTGAAAGTAGCTGTGATTAGCTCGGTGATCAGCTCCATCGTGACCGTCATGCTGTTTAGCTTCATCACAAAGCCCTCATCGTTACCGCTAGCTAATGCTACAGGTAATGGTGGTGGAGGCGGTGCACAGACAGCGCAGGCAGCTGATCCATACGATCGGATTATTCAGGCAGCCGCGAAGGTACGCCCTTCCGTGGTGAGCATCGTGAACCATAAAACAGGCAGCAGCCTGTCGATGGAAGATTCCGCGCTTGGCTCAGGGGTCATTTTCAAGAAGGAAGATGGCAAGGCCTACATTATGACCAACCACCACGTCGTGGAGGGTGCGAGTGATCTGGAGATCGTGACTGTGGATGGGGAGACACATAAAGCGAAGCTGGTCGGTAAGGACCGTGTGAGCGACATTGCTGTATTATCCGCAGAAGATAAAGGGTTGGGTGCAGTGGCGGAGATCGGTGATTCCAGCAAACTTCAGCGCGGTCAAACGGTGCTGGCGATCGGAAACCCGCTCGGTCTGGGCGGCACGCTGACCTCCGGTATTGTCAGTTACACGGATCGTATTCTGCCTGTATCGATTAATCAGGATGGGGTATACGACTGGGAGCAAAACGTGATCCAGACGGATGCGGCGATTAACGAAGGCAATAGCGGCGGTGCATTGGTTGATCTGAACGGCAAAGTCGTAGGAATCAACACGATGAAAATCTCGGATACGGGTGTTGAAGGTCTCGGCTTCGCGATTCCGATGAACGAAGTGATGAAAACGGTAGATTCCCTGCTCTTGAACGGCAAAGTATCTCGTCCATACCTGGGCGTATATACGGTCGATCTAAGCAACCCATATGCACCACTGGATGATGAGCAGCGCAAGGATCTGAAACTGCCATCCCACGTGGACAGCGGTGTGGTTGTACTGGAGGCATCGGGTCCCGCATCTGAAGCAGGTATGAAGCTGAATGATGTCATTACGGAATTTGACGGGCAAAAAATTACCTCCACGCTGGATCTGCGGAAATATCTGTACGATCAGAAGAAAATTGGGGATACGATAGAAGTGACCTTCTACCGGGATGGCAAAGCGGAGAAAGTATCCGTGAAGCTGACGGACAAACCGGAGTAGGAACGTTTAACGGGGCCTATATGCGTGGATTGAAATAGGGAATGCTAGAAGAGTGATCAGATCAACTGACCACTCTTTTTTAGTTGTTGGTTCAGTATTATGCTATGGGTGGACGTATTCATTCGACAGTAAATGAGTAGATTAACCATTTTTATGTAACCATGATCAGTTAGACCCGGAGCCAAAGGAGCAGATACATAAGACATGGGCTGTGGTAAACTGTTGTCAATATGTTCGGACGGTCGCTGATGCAAATAACATCTGTTTGTCGATCACATTTTTATTTCAGAATGGAAGGGGTATTTATAATGAGACGATTGAAGAAAAAGATACTAGGTGGAACGAGCTTGGCGCTGTCCCTGTTTGTGCTATCTGCCTGTGGATCTGAGGTTGCTACGACAGGAGCGTCGGTGGATACAAGTGCTCTGCAAGAAAAGATTGCCGGGCTTGAGAAGAAATTGGTGGAGCAGGGAGCCAAGAGCGTTGAGCAGGAGCAAAAGATCGCAGCACTTGAGACCAAGTTGAATGAGCTAAGCACAAATATGATTGCAGTAGGCGAGGTTAGTGGTCAAACGCCTGTAGCATCAGGAAACAACGGGTCGGCCGGGAAAGGCGATGGGGTGCTGATTACGTTTGCCCAGTATGAGAAGCTTGAGGTTGGCATGTCTGTGGAAGATGTCATTGAGATTCTTGGCGGTGAAGGTGAAGCGCTGAGTGAAGCGGAGAATATGGTGGTTTACAACTATAAAGGCACAGCCGGCAATGGTGCCAATGCGGTTATTGCTTTTCAAGGTGGTAAGCTGTTGACGAAGGCACAGTCGGGATTGAAGTAAAAGAGTATGGTTAGAGGCTATTCTTAGAATGGATTGGAACAGAATAGGGGAATACGTAACTCTGTTTTCGCTATTCAGGCGTAGGCGCAGGATTCATTCGCTATGTTGAGTGATTGTTGCTGTTACAGGAGCATTCTTTTCGTGGTACCGTGGAGGTATCGAGAAGGATGCTTTTTGTGTTCTTTTACGGCGTACGGAGGGGTTTGGGAGATGTTGGGCACGATAAATTAGGAATGGGGGTTTCTTTTCGGCGGCAGGTGTGATAGAACTGAGAAGTGGCTATCCTGTAATAGGATACGCGGTTGTGAATCGGGAACATAGCTGGTTACAGAAAGGATGCTTAACGGATGTACGTTGTATGCAAAGAACACGTGGACATTGCCATCGACATGTTTGTCGATGAGTATGAGGACGCTCCAGATATCGTTGATCTGAAGGAGACGGAATTTGCCGATTGGGACCCGCCTGCGAAGTGCGCCGAGTGCGAACAGCACGCGGAATTCCTCGTCGTTTAGCGTACTGTAGGATTTAGACGGCTGAAGGCGTGACTTAAGGTGGCGCTTCGGGCTGACTTTCCATCCGGTATGAACATCACAGCAAGAAGCCAAGGAGAGCGTGATGAGCGCTCTTTTTGTGTTTGTGGGGGAATTGGTGTGGTGCTGGTAGGCAGCGTAGGGTTGGGTGAGGGGTGTAGGGGCTGAAGGTGGATTAGGGAAGAGTAGGAGAAGATTAAGGTAGGTAGGTGCCGAGTTCCGAGTTGGGAGTGAGGCAGGTTGCAGCAAATGTGCAAGGTGTGTGTAGGTAATAGAAATGGAAGCTCGGGCATGGGGGAACGTGGTGTCGGGTAACAGCGATCTGGGTAGGGACATGGTTGTGAATCGGTCGAGTAGCGCCGCTAACGAACCTGACGTACCTTATTCGTGGAAATTAACGTCTGGTTGAAATCTAACGAATCGTAGACACGTTATATTGATGAAATGGCCTTGAAAGTGGTGGAGAGTGCTCGTTTGGTGCGAAATAGCGTGTTTTGGATTCGTTAGATTTTAAAGGAGCCGAAATGGGGCTGAATAAGGTGTGTGGGGTTCGTTAGAATTTGGAGAAATGTGTAGGATAGATATAATACCGTTGGAATGAACGATGCGATGAAGCATCTTACTTATAGAATATTGCGCAAGCAAGACAATTTAGGAGGAATGATTTTTCATGTTTATTCAGATTATTGGCGTAGGCAAATTGAAGGAAAAATATCTGACGCTGGGCATTCAGGAATATGCCAAGCGGCTCGCCCCGTACATCAAGTTTCAGATGATCGAGGTCGCAGACGAAAAGGCGCCCGACACCCTGAGCGAAGCCGAGGTTCGGGCGGTAAAGGAGCGCGAGGGCGAACGAATCCTCGCGCATGTGAAGAGCGAGGCGCATGTTGTCGCGCTCGCATTGGATGGCCAGCTCTGGAGTTCTGAGGAGCTGGCATTGGAGATCGACAAGCTCGGCACGTATGGGACGAGCCATGTCGTGTTTGTCATCGGAGGCAGCCACGGGCTCTCCGATGAGGTGTTGCGCCGCGCGAAGCAGCGCTTGAGCTTCGGGCGCATGACCCTGCCGCATCAGCTTATGCGGCTGGTGCTGGTGGAGCAGATTTATCGCGCTGTGAAGATAAATCGGGGGGAACCGTACCACAAGTAGGGCGAAGGAGGAGGTTAGAAAATACATTAAACATGCCCCGCCTGGCCAATGGATTGCCGGAGATACAAAATTTGGTTTAGCGGATATAGGCTCGTTCCTCTCGTCCAATAACTTACTTTTTCTTATCTTTTTTCATCTCAATAACATAAACTATCAGTAACAGTAGGAGGCCTGGCCAGATTGTGAAATAATATACATTAGATGAAGCATAGCCCATAGAGTGCAAAGCTCCAAAGGACATTATGACAAAAGCTAATATTTTTAAAATAGTATACTTAGACATCTAAAACGACCCCCAAAATGTTTGATGAGATACTAATATATTAACAGCATGAAATAAAGTATTGCATAAAAGGAGTTATCTGGAATATAATAAATATACATCTTGAGTATACTAATAATTATAAATAGTTTCAGTGAAACAGCAAATAACAATGTTTTCATGCTTACTATAATGAGTATACTACATCATGGGATAAATATCAGAAGGAGAGTGTGTAATGTTTAAAAAGATAACCTCAATGCTTTTGGTTCTAAGTTTCTTAGTTGTTTTTGGTGGACAAAGTTTTGTGAGTGCAGCAACAACCAATATTGATGGTGCAGTATCAAATATGACAGTGAAAAAGTTGTCTAACAATAGTTACGTACTTAGTTTTAACCTGAAAAGGAAGTTATCCTCTGGAGAATCAATTTTAATTTCCGGTGATTATCCTTTACAGTACAGACAGAATGGTTTTTTTAGTTATACTATTGATAGCACTAAATCGATAGGAAATTACACTATTCCTATTAGTAAATCAATTCTTCCTTCAAGAATTTATTTTAAGGCTCAATACAAAGCGCCGTTATTAAACTATACAGAGAGTAAGAAAATAGCAGAACATGTGAACGGTTTTCCAGAAAGATCAGAACAATTTCATACAGTGACTGCATCAGAGGCAGGAGCAGCGTGGATTACAATTAATATTATGCCAGGTTTGGTAATTCAATTTACTAAATTAAATAAAACTGTTAAATTTGTGGCATCAGCTGCCTATACTATGTTAATGCAATTGGATGGTTTTACCGATGCTCTTCGTGTAAATACTGTTTGGAAACCAGCGGCAGGAGAATATGTTCGTTCTGTTACTACATTCTCAGCGACAGGAACACAAAACTTAAAAGTAGAAGTGTACACAGACAAGCTTTCGTATTCTAAAAATATTCCCCCTATTTATAATTTCTCAGTTACTGTTCCATTACCTAAATAGTCTTTAAATACCTAATATAGTTAGATTTTTAGGATACAACGTTTTAAAATCTAGTTCGGAATGAGAAACACATCGAAGGCATTATCAGCAGGCATACCTTTAGGGTACATGTGCTGCGATAATGCTTTTTTTTTACAGCTCGGTCAGTTAAAAAGTATGCATGCTACTAGTTTAATATGAAGGTTCTGAAGTTAGTTCAGCGTCTTGAGACCAAGGGATGCATACCGCTTATCTGGATATTTTTATCGCCAATTCTCCTTTATAGGGACTTTTAATAAATGAAAGATATTACAAATAAATAAAAACCAAAAACAAGAAAAGTAAATAACTATTTTATGGGACATATACTATGTTGGCTGCCAAGTCGTTTTCGCATTTTTTCTCATTCCGCAGCTCCTTCTGGGCCTCTTCATTATTAGCTAAACTCGCTTATATATAATAATAAAACACTCTGACCGAAGCAACGCAAGTTTTGAGTCTTAGAGTCAAATACAAGGATTGGAATTTTGCTAGTGTAATAGTATATTTCTTGTTTTTTTAGAGGTTAATAATCAGTTTCTGTTTAAGTTTTAGTCCTTTTCCTTTTCCGGGCAAAGGAAAAGCCCCTTCTGCTATTAATTCAGCAGAAGGGGCTGCGCTTAAAAAATGCTTTTCGGTTTCCTCGTTGAATGCAAGCTCAACGCAGCTTACTCGCTTACTATCGTCCAGTGTAATCCTCTTCACAATTAAGTGTAGCAGAGTCTTACGTTGCTGAAATGGGGAGTAACGTAGCAGGGCATCGAACTTCGTCATCAGGGAACGTACAAGTTCGTAAGATACGGGGTCAGCCTGATCATCCCGAAGCTCTAATTGCAGTTTTGATCTGCGGGTTAGCTCGGTATCCAGATCCTTGTTTAATGCACTCAGGCGCTCAGAAAACATATCGCGGTCAATGTCGTCTATTTCATACAATTCGAGGTACTTACGTTTTTTGTCCTCCAGATTAGTAATGCGTGTCTGTACTACTGATAACTCATCACGTAGTGGTATGATCCGTCCGGATCGTCTTTCATTGACGTTGTGAACAACTCTTTGGAGAATCTTTGGATTGACCACGGCTTGTCTGATGCGTTCAGTTACCGCTTGTTCTGCTTCAACCTTGCGGACACTGTTAGCGTGGCACACGGCGCTTCCCTGGCTTCGAAATCGACCACAGGAATAGTACATCCGAGTGATCTTCTCCCCATCCTTCGACCGATTGATCGTGCGACTCGCGGTCATGGCGGCACCGCATTCAGGACAACGAATCAGTCCAGTCAACAGATACTCTCCTTCAAACCGCTTCTTGGGTAACGTAGCCTTCTTTTCCCGGAGTAGCTGAACCTTATCCCATAATTCTTGGCTAATAATCGGAGGATGATGGCCTTCTACGAGAATCGGCTCCTTATTCTTGCCTTTACGTCTTCTTTCTGCCCAATTTTCATAACGATTGTAGCGGATTTTACCTACAAACATCGGATTATCTAACAGATCTCGAATCGCTGTAGTGGAGAAAGGCTTGCCAGTTTGGGTTCTATGCCCTTTGTGATTCAATTCATTGGCAATGGTTTTTAATCCATGTCCAGAGGCATATTGTTCAAAAATATGACGTACAATGACTGCTTCCTCTTCAGCTATAACGACTATGGATTTACTTTCCCGTGAACTGCCGGTGCCTGCAATTACTTTGTATCCTAATGGAACTTTACCGTTATGGTGTCCCATCTTGGCTCTTTGCCTATGTCCCATCTTCACGTTGTCTACTATGGTGTTTCGCTCCAGTTCACCTACTGCACCCATCATTTGGAGGGCGAAGCGTCCCATGGGGGTACTGGTTTCAAAGTTTTCGGTAAAAGATCTGAATGAAATATTGTTTTTCTCCAACAAATCTACAATATGGAGTAGATCGATGCTCTTCCGAGCCATCCGATTGAATTTCCATACGATGACTTCATTGAACTTATTTTCTTCTGCATCTTTCAAGAGCCGTTGAATCTCGTAGCGTCCTTTGATGCTTTTTCCACTGACCCCACGATCCACGTATTCATCGACAATCTCTCCGCCATACAGCTCACAATATTTTCTCAGGGTATCAAGCTGTGCATCAATAGAATAGCCGTGTTCGGCTTGTTCTTCTGTACTGACACGCGCGTAAATAGCAACTTTCTTCGGTAGTCCTTGATTCATTTCTTAAGCTCTCCTTCATGTTGTAGTGTTGGAATTTCCAGATTAAGTAGCGCCACAGAACCTTGAATCACTGCTTGTTTGATATTACGATCAGCAGGGAGGGTGATCTTTGAAATCATGCTTCGTAAAAGTGCTTTTTGTTGCTGTGACGTTGCCCTTTGGAATACAGGCTGAAAGTCTGTAAGCACACGGCCTATACTTCCAAGCGGAATAGGTTGATCTGGATCATCAGCGATTCTTTTCTCCAGTTCCTTTTTTTCCTGCTCAAACATAGCTGTTTGGTTTTGAAGTTTACCGAGTTTTAGCTTCAGTTCCCGACTGTCAATATGTCCATCTTCAAAAAGTTCGTAACATCGGAGAGTTCGTTTCTTCAATAATGCTTTCTGTGTCTCAATCTCTTTAAGTCTTTTTCTGAAAGGCTCCAGTTTTTTGTCTCGTCTTTGATTAAGCTTTACCGCCAACTGTTCTGCTATGGTAGGCTGCGAAAGGAACTGATGCACATGTTTGTTTACCCAGTCCTCAGCTTGTTCAGCAGGAACGTGATGAGGCTGACAAGCTGCGTATCCCCCAGAGTTATATCTACCACATACATAATAATGATCTACGTATGAGGCTTTTCTTTTCCGTCTGCGGGATACATGGGCCGTAACCATGCTGTTTCCACAGGTTGGACATTTAAGCAATCCAGTTAGCATAAAGACATGAGAATTGCGCTTATTAGGCTGGTGGGAGCGGTGAGCCAATTGTTGCTGTACCTGCTCCCACAGCTCTATTGAAATAATCGGTTCATGCTCTCCGTCTACTATTTTTCTGTGTTCAGAGGCAGACTTGTCTGTATAGGTTATCTTGCCGATATAGTTAACATTCGTTAAGATGCCTCGCACCGACGCACTATGAAATAATTTTCGTTTTTTAGTTCGATAGCCGTTTTTGTTTAAGCGATTCACGATTGCTTTTAAACCAAGACCACTGGCATACCATGTGAAAATAGTTTGAATCAGCTCTGCTTCATCAGGAATAATCTCTACATAGGAGAGATGTCGGTTCACAGGATGGGAAACCCAGCGATACCCCAATACTAAATTTCCACTATTCCATTTACCGAGTTTGTTACGACGGTTCATCCCAAGACGGACGTTTTGCGTAATCTGGTTACGCTCATGCTCAGCGATGGAGCCGAGCATCTGGAGCGCAAACTTCCCCATGGGAGTATCGGTTTGAAGATTCTCCGTAAGGCTATGAAGTGTAATGCCATGTTTGTCAAAGAGTTCAGTAATGGATAATAAGTCCTTCAAACTTCTTGATAACCGACTTAAACGGAGGCAGAGAACCTGCTGAAAGTGCTCTGAACGAGCATCTTCCAGCATTTCATTCAGTGACGGTCTACCAGAAATAGACTTTCCTGAACGCCCTGCATCAATATAGAGTTTGTAAATATCTAGCTGTCTTTCTCGGCAGTAATCATCTAGCGCGTTTTTTTGTGCTTCTAAACTAAAACCCTGAACTTGTTCTTCCGTTGATACACGAATATAAAGTGCGACAACCCGTTTTTCCATCTTGTGTATCACCTCTATGCAGCATTTGGTTGTGACTCAGGGACAAGCTTATCTGTTTCGGTGGAAACTTCTTCAGCTTGAAGATAGCAACAGATCATATCTGCAAGAATATCGATGAATAAATCGAGATTGTTGTTTTCCGTGGAATGGTTCATTGTATAGGTGCCTCCTGTAGTGAATGTTAGTTAGTTGTTGTAGCTGTGATTACATCATTGCCTTCTCCTTCATACTAATGAAGCATTCATTCCCCAAAATAATGTGATCCAACAGTTCAATACCAAGCAAGCAGCCGCTATCTCGCAACCGCTCCGTCAGCTCAATGTCCTGTGGACTCGGATTGGGATCTCCAGAAGGGTGATTGTGACAGGCAACGATGGCGGCAGAGTTAGCGAGGATTGCCAACTTGAACGTCTCCCTGGGGTGAACCAGAGAAGCGTTTAGTGTTCCTGTAGAGACAGTATGGATCGCGGTCGGCTCATTTTTGGCGTTTAGACAAAGAATGGAGAAAATCTCCCTATCACAATCACCAGTGAACTGACGGAACAAGTCAGCGGCGTCCTGAGGCTTGCGGATTTTTCGACCAGGGTAAAGGATGGATGATGACTCCCTGACCATCCGTAAACCGACGACCTGGATGCGTTTTGCTGGGGTATTTCCCTTCTTGACCCTTTGATTATTAGGTGCTTGGTTACCCGTCATATATGAAACCTCCATGATAAAATGTAGTTATTCGTCATATCATGGTTATATTAAATACTTTAAAAATGAACAGAATCGGTTTTCCCCGAAGGGTTGGTCACGCCCCGGACCTCATTGGTTGAAACTCCATCTGGCACATGGGTTCCTTTGTCATGCCCCCGGTGCCCCCTGGATCTCAAGGGAGAAAGAAACAATTACTTTTGTCAGAGGGGGGATTCTTTTTTTATATTTTTCTTATTTTTTTCGGGGGCAATGGGGGCAGTTGACCGTAATCCCTTGCTCTGCATGAGCCTTCTTCGGCCCCAAGTTTTCGAATCACAGGGGGCATAGCCCCCGCTTCTGGGGCAGCGTTTTAAAATCCCTCCAATTGAGCAAGTTCCTCAGCATCATGGGTAGTTGCCAGAATCTCTTCACGAGTCTTTTGTTTAGTGTGGGTCTCCACATTCTCATGTAGAGCCTCTTTTTTCACCCAGAGTAATCTCTGGCGATGTTTTTTGATAGTTTTTTTCACGAGGCAGTGGCGGCGATTTTCACCCTTCTCTTTTGAAACATCCGTGTGTGTCAAGCCAGCATCTGCTAATTCCTTCCAAAGAGTAGCAGAGGTGATAGGGAAATGCTCCCCACGTATGGACAAAAAACGGCTAACTTCGTTATAAATTAACTCGGGTAAGAAGTAATAGTAATTCTCATCCTTCCAGCCAACAAGGGCACTATTGTTCGGTAAGGTCTTTGGAACGAGATCTTGATGCACGTTATCACAGTGAATGCTTTGGTTAGCCAGCAGTTGAGAGACAATAGTTAAGAAACGGGATGATGGTTTAATATCAGTAACTTGTTGGCCTTGTTCTTTAGCGATCTCAAGAAAAACATTCCAGCCCTCACTACGAAGTTCATCTCCCATCTCGGTAGTTACTGCTCCAACACTTTCAGCGTATTCTAGACCCGAGTTCAGTCCCAAGTACAACCAAACCGCTGCTTCTACCATTCTGCCGTGTACGCCTAAGTGGGATGCTGCTTTTCTTCTTTCATTAAACAACTGTTTCAGTTCATTGTGGTCGGGTTTACTCATGGACTGTCCGACCCATTCCAAGTAACCTTTCATTGCAGCACTCAATTCTTCGAAATTATCCTGAGCCTGGGTTAAACGGTCCAGATTTACATCTGTTTTAAGCAGTTCAGCAGGGAACAAACGGGCTACGCTTGAGCCGCCACTAATTAAATCTTCTGCGGTGACGAGTGCATTGCCCCGTGGCGGGTAGTCTGGTCTGAGAGACGTATCCTGTTTCATACGCCCCCGACCTACGCGATCCCCGTAGCCTCTGAGTATCTGTTGCGCTAGTGTTTCCATGCTTTTCTTCTCTCTGGGTGAAGTGGTAGGATGATAGTCATCAATGAGAAGAAGCGAATCCTTTGTATCAAAACCACGTTTTTCAACCGAGTTAGCTGTATCCTTAAAGCTTGCTGGCGGGTGCTCCAACAGGTTACCAAAGTGACAGAGAAACAACTTGGCTAAGGTTGTTTTACGACTGCCTGTGTAGCCGTGAAGCCAAACCAAAAACTTTGGTTCAATACCCAGCACGCGAAGCCATTCACAGAGCGGTGATAAGTAAGTCAAAGCCCACAGGACAAGTGTTACCCGATGTGGAGCGACATTTAACAGGTTCAAACTTGCTTTCATTGCTTCTGTGTCACTGGTGTCGAAGTTGGAAAGATTATAGTTTTGAAGCCGCGCTTCCAGTTCAACTTTGACATTGGGAATGCCTAATGCACCGCCAGCATGTAAGTACGTCCACCTATCGTCAAGGTTAATCCAGCCCAAATGGGTGTAAATTCGTTCTTTTATCGCCTTTTTAGAAGTGGATTGAATGGCGAAGCGAACCAAGTCGCGGATTTTATAACCTGGAAAGAGAGACGGTTCAGGTCCCCACATGGTTAACCACTTCATACTTTCGAAATCCTGAGCAGGCACCTGAATGGAAGGTAGCCTTCTCTGTGAGTCTATGAGTAACCCATCAATCTCATAAAAAATATTTTTTTCGGTGCCATTATCTTTATTAATGGATTTTACAATTCTAGCGACAAAGTTAGCGATTGGGACATGCTCTGTCTCCCCGTCAATTTTATATTTGGCCATACAAAGAGAATTATGGTGTATGGCATGATTGCCTCCCATTAAATGAATGTAATCTTCGGAGGACAATTTTTTTATGACAGTTTTCTTGGTCTTTGGTGAAATTAATAGTGTCACAGGAGAGTTTTTAGGCTCTTGGGTATCCTCATCCAAACTCACACTAGGATGGCATTTCGCAATTTGATCTAAGCCACATCCCAATGTGGCGCATCGAGTAGGGCCGTAGGAAGCATTGGAACGTTCTGCGTGCAATTTCCGAATACGATCTTCACTGTGATGATCATGCTTTTGACTGAGTTGTGAAAAGGTCAAGGCAGTTTTGCTGTATCCTGCCCTAACCAGCATGGACACAATGTGAAGCCACTGAGTTTCACTGCATCCATGTAGTTGTTGTTCTGACATTGCCTCTTTCATCACCTTGCATTTACTTGAAAGGCGTTGTAACTTGTCTTCACTAACCAATGAATGCACAGGCTTTGCTATCTTGGAAACGGAAGCAACCTTTGACCGGAGTAACGAAGGTCCTTTTGGTGAAGTTGTCTGCTTGCTGAGTTTTCCTTTGATTAGCTGATCCAGTACATTCTTGGGCAAGTCGGCTAGTGGAAGGTCACCGGGGCCTCTATCTTTAATCCAAAGGTATTGCCCACCATTTTGATGCCGAGAAGGTGGAATGACCGTCATTTGTCCATCAGCCAACAGAGCCAATTCTTCGTGCTCCACTTCGGCATTGACGTCAGCAAGTTTTCGCAAAGCCACGTGCTTTGGTATACGAAACAGATATCTCGAACCTCCTCCTGGGGTTGAAAAATGCCAAGTGGGAGGAATGTTTCCATCAAATAACTGCTGCATTTTGGTTTGTCCGTATTCACCGTCAATGTCGAATCCGACCATTCCCACTTCTCCGCCAAGGGTCATGCCTAAATTCAATCTTGGTGTTTTTTTGAACCACTTTTCGAGAACAGCAGGATCTCCGGAGGCCTTGGAAGGCCAATTGGCGATCAGGGGGACCTTTCCTGGTCTAGAGCAGTTCTGCTTGTGTTTTTCAGAAGAACCCTTATGATCTGCCGGGCACAATGGGAGAAACTTAAAACCCATGTTAGCTTGGACTAAAGTTAACGCTGCTGTATGAACAGTCATTGTATTTAAAATACTTGCTGAAAGTGTATTTTTCGTTTTAAGAGTTGTCATTTTGTATCCACCTTCCATATTGTTTTCAAACGGGGGCGTAGCCCCCATTATGTTCTCATCAAAGGTTTTTCGTGAAATTTATTCATTGATGACTTTACGTCTGCGTTTGTGTTTAAAAGGACTAGATTTTGGTACTCGATTGATCATATCTCCATCATTGTCCTGGTCATGGTCTGTGTCGATCAATTTGTCTGCATCATTCAATTCAAACTCCACATCAGTCAGGTCTTCCACATCACGCGGGTCAAGATATTTGCCGATCAATTCGTCTTCGTTATTTAGATCGCTGTATGTGCTGACCAAGCTAATTAAATTTGGGTCGGTTTCAAAGTCCCCCTCCTTGTTATTATCGTTCGGAGTGGGAATATTACTGGCGAGGTTGGATGCAAGGTTAGTCATGTCATGAGATGGCTTTAATTTATTTTGGATTATCTTGAAAAAAGCAATTTTATGTGATCCATTATTTAAATATCTAACTCTCTGAAAAGAGATGGAAGATACATCGGAGAAATCAAGAGAAAAATCATCAATTATTTCGTTAACCAGTTGACTGGAATAAATATTGAATTTTTTTCCGGATTTTTTTAAAGGAAAATAGTTCTCGTCACCAGTGAACCCCAAACCAATAGCAATCCCTTCGGGATTGAGAGCAACTTGAACATTTTCCGTAGCGCCGATTTTCTGTATGACCTCAGGGCTAAAGGTGAGGCGTGTACTGCTTTTATGTTTCACTACTGTCAAAACACTGTTTGGAATAACTTTTCTACCCGAGTGTCTGCTTGCAGAAGGGCGAAAATTCATCTCTGTTAGGATAGATACTTTGTCGTTTGTTTCATTTTTTTGTGTCATTGTGCATTCTCCTTTTATTTAAATAATTCTGTTAGAGACACAAGGCACGAAACAAAAAACGCGCCAGCAAAAATACCCTGAAAAAGGTAATTTTACTGGCGCGTTTATAGAAATCGTATGATAACACCGAAGTGTTACTTCATTACGATTATATTCGCTTTTGTCGTGGCTTTTCGAATACGTTGTATTCCTTCATCGCCCCGGCCAACGTGTATGTTTTATAGATCACATTTTGCCACAAGGAAGATTCCTTGTCAATCCATTTATAATATTTTCTTTTATTTTAGGATTCTTTACTTCTATGATCCTACGTGTTGTAAGCTGAGCGTCACAGCTCCATACAAAAATATAATATACACTTATTTTTACTACTGTTTCTAATAACTCATACACTGATGAAAAAAAGAATGGCTACATGTGTGTAACCATTCTGTACGCTATTTATCCGAGATTTTTGAAATTTGAAATAGCTTCCCAAATTGTTGTAATGATGAGCCATAGAGATGGGAAGAAGTTAAGTAAGCTCTGTATGGGGTGAAATAGCAGTCCGATAATACTTCCCAAAAAGATCATGAATGAAGCGAACCAAATCCCGCTTATTGCGTGTAAGACATCCCAGACAATAAAAGTTATTCTCTCGAAACTTGTCAAATGCAAAGATTCATGAAAGTTTATCTTTAAATTGTGGATGAGTTTACTTGGTGTATTAACGATGTACGAAACGTTATATAGCGCATTTGTAGAAAGGTCAAGAGTTGTTGGTACAAAAGCTCCCTTAATGAATTTCAAATGATAGCGTATATCTGTTTCCCCGTAAGCTAGGGCAATTGCCCTTTTTGATTTTGCATCAGTTTGTCTCATATCCTTACCTAATGCGCCAGAATTAAATGTGTCCATATAGGTTATGAAGAAAGCCTTACCTAGATTGTTGATCTGATCAGTATCCATCTGACTCGTACTTGTTAGAGAAAATGACTCTTTGTCTTCACCCAAAACAGAGAATGCCGAAAGTAGCACTTTAGATTCATATTTATCATCCATACTAGAAAAATAGGTCCATACATAAAGAATAATTGTAAGAAAAACTGCTACTTTTGCAAAGTTCTCATAGATTCTGCTAACCAATGAAAATCCTCCTTCACTCTGAAAAACATAGATGCGGTTTAGTTATTCATGAATGTGCCATTGTTAAATATATACTCTTCAAAAAGACCTTGAGATCCGAAAGGTAGCAAAATCTTATCACCTTCCAAGACCACATCCGATTGCCCTTCCCCATACCAAATGAGTTCCAGCGGTGATGTACCTTGCTCACTAAATACGTAATTGTAGCTGAACACCCAAATGTACGTTTCAAGCAATCCATCACTGGCTACAAGTACAACCTCCGGCACAGAATCGTTATCAAAGTCGTGTTCTTTGACGTAAAGAGCGAAGCCTTCTTTCAAGTCACCAAAATCATCGAAAGGACCGAATGAATCTTGAGGGACATCTAATGAAAGCTGCCAACCTTGCTGAAGCGACTGACTAATGGCTAGGGCTTTGGTTCCGTTTGGGGAATCCATACCGATTAACACATCTACAGACTCTCCATCCAATACTAATGGCAAATGTAGATCAGCTTCGGGTGGACTCCAATTCGTGAAGTTGCTTAGGGTAATTCTACCTGTCGGAACAGCGGCTGTTTCATTTAATGTCGATTGTTCGGAAGACGTTCCTGATGTTGATTCCATTGTTGATGCTACCGCTGCATTTTGTATTTCCATTTCGGCTGAATCGTTCTTTGCCTGAGCGTCGGCACTGTCAGTTGGTTCAGGTTCAATTGAGGCAACTGAAGATGAACTTCCCTTTACTTTGTCCACGACATGGGAGGCGAATAGGGTCCATTCGGTAGTAGCTGGCTCAAATTTCTCCCCATCTATACTGAACTCGACAACATTAAAGCTGGCATTACCAAATACCTGAAACACGGTACGTGCCAATACTTTTACACCCGAATCTGTAAAAGTACCTTCGTACATAACATAGTGGTCTAGATCAGATGCACCTTCAAACGAAACATTTTTCCACGAAACATCACTGAAGTAGGTAGGATGCTCAACGATATCTTTTAATGTGTAGCCTGTTTCTGCAAATGAAGCATTTTGGACAACAGTTATGTATTCCTGATCTTCATTAAGTGTAAGGGACGCTATGGTGGTCCCTGCCAGAATAAGAACTATGGTTGAGGCAATGATAGTTGTCTTTACTTTGCCCTCACGAATCACATTGACTTGGTTCGGTCTGCTGTAGTCAAGACGCTGAACGAGTTGTTTTAGCAGGGCATCTATTTCAACCTTGGAGTTGCTGACCACATGTAACCTTGCACCTGTTCGGTCAGTGAGTGACAGGTGTTTACTTCGGAAGGAGAGCCAGAAGAAGACAATAGCAACAATAAGAGCAACCCAGCGAATGCCAGAACCATTCGACATTAGCAGGGCAGTAATCACCGAGAAAAGGATTGCAAATAGCAATTGGAACCAGTTAATGTTGTTTCCTACTGTGATCTTTTGAACATCGATATAGGAGATAGTTTGCTGTTTCGGGCTAGTAGGTATGATACCTAGAATTTTGCTTTGGGTCTGCACCCGAACGTCTTGTTCTAGGAGTGTCACGGTGAATTCTTTTAACAGGTATGTTAGATAGCTGAATCCGCCTTTCCAGGTTAATCTAAATGGTTGAGGAGTGTTTTCAGTGGTCATGGGAGTTCTCCTTTTACGTATGTTTGGTTTAGTAGAATTGGTTATTTCCTTTTTTTAGGGAAACAGAAGGCTGTAAAGATCGACATGAGAAAATGATTCCAAATAGTACTAAAATACTAAATTAATATTGCTCTATATTACCATACAAATATGAGGAATTAAACAAAATACCTCGTTACTGTATACTGCTAATTTTCATGTATCCTCTCTAATCTTAAAGATGTAGGAGTGGATGCAATGGAAGGCGATGTTTTGTTGACATTAGTAGGAGCCAGAGTTAAGACACTGCGAATTCAAATGGGACTGTCTCAGGTAGAGCTTGCAGAAAAAGCGAAATCGCAAGACACATACATTGGAGAAATTGAGCGAGGAAATCGTAATATTTCTTTAAAGATGTTGGCGAAAATTGCTGATGCATTGGAAGTATCCGTTGATGATCTTTTTTCATTTGGCGAGATTAAGGAAACGGAGAGCATTCTCAGGCAACAGCAGCTTATCGAGATTGTTAAATCGAAGTTGAAAAGCCGATCCTTGGAGGATGTTCAACTGGTGCAACGAATGCTGGATGATCTGTTTAACACCATTGATGAACAATACCGTAGAAAGTAGAAGAATGGGCCAAGAAGCAATAGCTCTTAGCCCATTTTTACTTTTATTGTTGAGAACGTTTACTTTAAGAATTTAGAGTTTATTTTTACAGCAAGAGTAACATTATGCTTGTGAAAATTCATATCTCGTGTAGATTGGTTAGCTTGTTGTGTAAATGCCTCAGCCATCGCAGGATTATCAGACAAAAAGTAATCTCTACCTTTTTGCTTACCAAGCATTGCGATGAGGGCATAGTTATAGCTACCTGGATTGCAGATGCCTCCGCTGCCTAAAGGAATCAGATTCATGACTTCCTGAATGGTTAGTTTTTCGGAGCTTCCAGGCTGATTGTCCAGTGCAAGCAGAAGGCAAGCAAATAGTCGATCTGCATTTGCTCTTTCGGTAATCAGGTGTAAATTGAATCGCTGACTGCTGATGGTTTCCCAGTCCAGTGTGGTTATGGTCGGCTCGGGTTGGCTGGGTGAGCTTCCAGCTACTTTGCTGAGGACCTCCCGATGACCGTAGGCAAACAAAAAGCGACCTAGCTTCACGGAAGCTTGATCGCCAAGTATAGATTGTGTCTTGGGTAGGAGTTGATGGTAAAAGTCACTGTATTGCTCTATAGTTGCGGACATATCTTCAAGTACTACGCACTCATCCGGCATTTCAGCTTCTGTGAGCAGGTCGTTCATGCCTTTGACTCGACGGGAATCTGTGAGTTCGACCTGATCGGGACATAGAAGATGAGTAAGAAAGGCGATTGTATTGAACGCATATTCGTCTTTTCCGAGTAAGTCTTTCCAGTATGGGATAACAGATGACGGTTCAGGTTTATACTGTTCCACGAAGTTCTTCCAATTGCTAATGACAGTTAGGTGGAGCTTTTTGTACGGGTATGGGATGCTTTGTTGTTGCCACTTGCCGCAAGACCATGACAGTGCAGAACGTAGTGTATGGACTTCGATGGTGGCGGGATCAGTGAACTGTTGCTTCCAGACCTCCAACGGTTCAACGGGATATTTGGCAAAGGGAAAGCGACTAAGGTGGTGTTCATGATGTGTTTTCACAAGCGCAGCCAGTGATTTTTTCTTGACATCAGTCAGTTGCAAGGGCATTTGAGGGTGCTCCTTTCGTTGGTAGATTAGGCTTAGTTGGCGTTGGCAAGGAGCCATTGCTCGGTCTCAGTCGAATGAATACCTTGTAACGTAAAAAACGTTATGCTGCACTCATTGTCTAGCATGACGTGGATTTTATACAAAGTATATTCCTTATTAAAAGTGTATTGTTCGATGTATTCAGGGTAATACGTAACCGTTGAACAGGAAAAGGCAGTTCCATCGTGTTGAATGGGGGTAAGCTGATCGGCAGTTTCCAAGATGAAGTACCATTGACCGAGTGGAGGGAAGTCTTCTTCATGTGCATTGCGAAGTTGTTGCATGTAGTCATGGATGAAAGTAAGACAGTCTGTAGGAAGTGCGTTGGTTTGGAATAAGGTAGAAGACTGCATGTCAGATGTCAGGTCGATCATTTTTCTGATTCCTCCTGATGGTTGTTACTTTGTGGGTTATTACTATAGCTTGGATGATTGTTGGCTTCCGCTGCTGCAAGAGCTTCGGTTGAAAAATAGAATGGTTCAGCCAGTTCCGCTACCCAGCCGAGCGCAAACTCAATGGGACTTCCTTCGATAGTTGGAGGTTCATCTACCCAATCTTTTTCCAACGTAAATTGGATGTTGTCCTCACTCATAGTTACGAACAAATCGGTACCGTCATAATAAGGATTTACCGTGTCTCCTTCCTGAAACGTAAGAGCGACCCGCACTTGATGCACGGGTCGCTCTTTTTCATGTACTTGGATTTGTTTTTCTGCGAGAGCTAAAAAGTGAATGTCGCCTTCGGGGTTGAACGCTGTTTTCAGCAATTCATATAGCCTTTTCTCAATTTTATTCATAGGATTCCTCCATGTTGATATATTCAAATTTATGATATATAGATCAATAAGTGCTTGATACGGCTATGCGCTGTTGGCTTTGACGAACTTAATAATTTATCGTCCGGTTGCTTCTACTTGCTCTCATTCGAGGGAAATGAAAAGTCGCTAGCATCAATGTGCGATTAAGGGATTTTGATTATTGTCTATTTAAGGTTGGATTTGGGTATTTAGAAAATCTGTTGGATCACTCCTATAGAATAGTTGTTAATTGGGATAGAATTAAATGATCTTAACAATGAAATAGAAAGAGAATAAAAAATATTTTTAGTATCAATAGGTTTACTTTTTTTAATAAAATGTAGTATTATGAATGTAATTGGAAATATGTATGCTTTGGAGGTGGAACAATAATGCTAGATCGATTAGGTTTAAATGGATATATGGCTGAATTATTAGTTAAATCTTTTACTGAGGGAACAGATAGTGTTATCAGTGAAATAAAGCAAGAGTATGGTATGGGCACGGGTAACTTCACAAATGGGGGATCTTGGGATATACGGTTTAACCGTATTAAACAAGCAGCCCTGCTTAATGATCTGGTTGTACTTACTAGAAAAAGGGGTATCTGGACCTTTATTTGTGCGTTGGATATTGATACAGGCAGCCTATATATTTTTTCGAAGGAAAAGAATTTAGACATCGTAATAAAAAATTTTGGAAAAAACAAGATACACTATTTTCATGCATTTGTCTCACTGAACAGCGGACCTTTAGAGTTTGAAAATCAACAATTAACTTTATTTGAAACAACGCTGACAGAGGATTATGAAAATAAAAGGCTTATGGAAGTACAGAAGATACTCGGTGAAGAATATCCTTTAGTTAACCAGGTAATATTTGTAGTAGCTCAAGAAGTGGATAAAAAGATAGTGGGTGTAGAAGCTAGGTTATTCAATCAGTATTTTGAGCTGATTGATAAAGCTGATTGGTCAATGTATGTTTCTAAGGACGAGTATGGCGATCTGATTGTTCCACACGAAGAAGTTATGGATAATATGGATGTCATTCCGAAAGTCAAACTATCGGTTAAGAAGCGGAAAGAACATTTCGATCAAGAAATTACAACGAAGAAATCGGATGAAGTGGATATTAATGAGGAAGATAAAGGTTAACATTCCTCGAAATAAGGAGGAATTTTGATGATTCAAAGACAGTTTAACGGTTCTCGGCTAAGGGAAGGTAGAATTTACCGTGGTCTAACCATTACTGATTTAGCCGATGAATTAGGTGTTAGTAAGCAGATGATATCAAAATATGAAAATGACAAGGCAGTTCCTACCTTAGATTCATTGTTGCTTATAACAAATATTTTGAAATTTCCTAAAGAATATTTTTATGAGACTTCTGTTGAGGTGAAAACAGGCAGCACATATTTTCGGTCATTGTTGACTACTGGAAAAAAAGAGAGAGAGATGCAATATGATCGGGTAAAGTACTTAACTATTATTCGCGCTTTATTAGAAGAATACGTGGATTTTCCCGAACTTGATGTACCTGAATTTTCAGATCAAGACATTGAAAATGTAGAAGAAGTTGCCGAAAAAGTTAGAGTAGCATGGTCTCTTGGCGATAAGCCAGTTAAAGATATTATTTACTTACTTGAGACTAAGGGCTTTGTCATCTCTTCATTGATGTTAGGTAAGAAGACGATCGATGCATTTGGATCTCAACATGTAATAGAAGGAAAACAATACTATTCAATTGTTTTAGGCAATGACAAAAAGTCTTTTTACAGACGTCAATTCGATGTGGCTCATGAACTAGGCCATAAAGTCCTTCATGATCCGTATTTGAATATTGATGATTTGAGCAAGGAAGAGTTTAAACTAATAGAACAGGAAGCAAACGATTTTGCAGCAGCATTTCTTCTACCGAGAGAAAGCTTCCTTAGAGATGTATCCATTCATCCAAATGATCTTATGTACTATAAACTACTTAAAAAAAAGTGGGGTGTGTCCATAGGAGCAATGGTAATGCGGGCTTACAAGCTGGGAGCAATAAATGAAGGAACTTATCAGTACATGCAGCGATCCATAAGTCATAAAGGGTGGAGAACAAAGGAGCCCTTGGATGATGTTAAAGACCTAAGAGATCCAGTGTCAATGAAGCAAGCTATAGAGCTATTAATTGAAAATGATTATATATCCGGGGATACATTTATGCAAAAGCTTTCGCAACACTACGGCCTGAGCTTACTTCGTGAAGAAGTGGAAGAATTGCTGGGATTGGAAGAAGGATATCTGAAGACTGAAGTTGCATACACTGGCAATATCGTGAGTATAAAAGATAAACTGGAGTCGAGAGCAATGGATATAACATAAGTTAGTCAATAATCATAAAAGTTAATTCAAGGAAGATGACTGTTCACCTCTATCACATTAAATAATTTGCTTTATTATGGTGAAAAAACCTGTGCTTAAGAAAGCAAGTGTTTTTATAGAATGCTTGATTTTTTTGGAGATAAACTAATAAATATCTAATTGAGGAGCGAGGAAATGACGAGAAAAACCCGAAGCGACAGTACAGTTGGGGCATTTGAAAAAAAGACAGGTCTACCCCCAGGTACTATCAGAAATGCTGATGGACGTGACACTAGAAGTGATAAACTAATAGGAACTATTAGAAAAGAAGCTGACAAAAAGAAGTGAGATAAGAAAGGTCTCTGGGTTATAATCCAGAGACCTTTCTTATTTATAATTTTGGGAAGATCTCTATTTGTTTAACTGAAGCCGATTGGTTGGACTTAACATTAGGAGGGTTCTTCAAAGTTTCTGGTAACCATTTATTATTTTTAATGCGTATCTTTCTTACTTCGTCCGTGAAAAGTTTATTTTTATCTTGTTGGATATCTATAATTACCTTTTTATGGAATTCGATATCTCTAAACCGATCTTGGATAGTATCTACTGGTCCAATCTCTGACCCGATCCACTTCCGCTTAAGAATTTCACTTACAATAAATGTGGTTCCACTTCCTCCGAATGGATCGAATACAGTATCCCCTTCATTTGAGGCCATTGATATTACTCTCTCCAATAATTTTAATGGCAATTCATTACTTGTACGAGTCTTATATTTACTATGCCTAACTGGTGACAGATCGTACCAAATGTCACTTAGATTGATCCCAAGTGGGTTTAGCTTATCTTTATATCCGCCGTAGTCCCGAATATCCCCTCCACAATGCCTGCAGGTTTCAAGCGGAAGTCTTTCCCCATTAAAGGTTTTTGGTTTCTCGCCCTTGGTATAATAAAGTAATGCGTAATGTGCAGGGTATAAACGATTTTGTATAGGCAATCTATATTTTATATCGGCAGCTATCCAGTGTCTAAATGTAAGATGTTTGTTGAGTATCTCGGATATATGTGTTCCCCAGATCGGCAAATTCCAGATAAATAAAGACCCGCCCTCTTTCAGCAAATCAATGCAACCCAGTACCCATTTTTCAGTCCATTCTAAATATTCTTTTTTGGATAGTTTATCATTTATCCCCGATTCATATTCTTTGTTAAGATTAAAGGGGGGATCTGCGAAGATTAAATCAACAGATTCGTGCGGAAGAGATTCGATAAGTGAAATACAATCTTCCTGAAATAGTTGACCGAGTTGCGTCTTGAAAACAGGTTGCAAACCGGGTGTATTTCTGACCGCTTTATTTTGTTCACTTAGTTTGAGAATCTCGAGTATTTGTGTAGAGTGCTCGGATAAAAGGTTTCTAAGGTCGTTATTCAGATGACCCAATTTAAGCTGAAGTTCTATTTCGCTGAGACCTGTTACAGTCAATATTTTCTTTAAGTCAGATTTATGGGGATAGATCAGCTCTTCGGCATAATATTTAAGTTTGCTTAATTTAATACCAGAATTTTTAGCGAATTCCTTAAGTTCAATATCTGATGTGATGCTTAAAGCTCTATAAAAGTAGTTGTTTATCATTAGAAGACCTCCGTAAATATTATTGTAACAATTTTTGTTGGACAAGTCATTGACAGTATATGAGATGAGCAGTATCATGGAATCCTGATGGTAATATTAGACATGTGGATCACATGAGGAGGCGATCTTATGATAGTAAAACAAGTAGTACCGTTAATTGAGAAAAATGGACCTAACGATTTTAAAATCCATAATCTATTGAACCAAGTGGTAACCTCAATAAAACAAATGTCACATCCTGTAGGCTCAGGCCAATTTCTTCTCTATGACGAACGTAAAGGTAATGGAGTAAAACCTATTAAAGATACATTCTTACTTGATATGCTGCGTCACACGTGGCTATTAGAACATCGTGTTGACGTTGGCGTGACTAATACAAAACCGGGTCCCATAGATGCTGTTTATCCAATCGGTAATCAATTCTTTGCTGTTGAATGGGAGACTGGGAATATCAGTTCCTCACATAGAGCGATTAACAAGATGGTAACAGGGATACTGCGCAAACAACTTCTTGGTGGAGTACTAATACTTCCGTCCAGACAAATGTATGATTACTTGACAGATAGAGTTGGGAACTTTCGAGAACTTGCACCGTATTTTGATGTGTGGAAAATGGCTAACTACGATATTAGCGAAGGCTATTTGTACGTAATTGAGATAGAGCATCATGGTTTGACGAATGATCCGGCGTGCAGGATCAGTAAAGGGACGGATGGAAGAGCGCTGATTTAGAATTAAAATACTTAGGAGGATGTAAAATGGGCATTCTAGAAGTGAATCAAATCAAAGCAAGGCTTCATGAAAATTATGATGGACTACTTGATCTGCGGGATGTTTACTCTCAAAAAGGAGACGAATTGGAAAAGAATTTTTTATCGCGTTCTTTAGCAGCCTATAGTATTAATATTCTTTATCCTCAGGCGGATAAAACTCAAGTTATAAAATATATTGTCGATGGGTCAGACGATAATGGTATTGACCTAATATACTACAATAAAGAGACTAATGAGCTTTGCCTTACTCAGTCTAAGTTTAATAGTAATGGTGATTCCGAACCAGATCTAGGAGAAATCAAGAAGTTTATTGATGGCGTAAAGGACTTAATTAACTTAAAATTTGATAAGTTTAACGTAAAGGTAAACAATATTAAAGATGAAATTGTTGAGGTTCTAAACAAGAGTAAATTAAAATTTAAAATTGTTCTTATTTATACTGCGATAAATTTATCGGCACATGCTCGACGTGAATTTGAGGAGCTTCTTGATGAGTTAAATGATTTTAGACAAGTAGCTGAGCTAGAGATTATTAATCAGAAAAGGGTCCATTCTTCATTAAGTGATCTAAGCGCTGAACGTAATATTGATATAGAGGTCCAGCTAAAACAGTGGGGACGCTATGAAGGTGGAAAGGAGTCGTTTTATGGACAAATTTCAGCCGATCAATTAGCTGAATGGTGGGAAAATTACGGGAACGGTCTCTATGAATACAATCTCCGCAAACTGTTAGGAACAACAGATATTAATAACGAAATGAGAGAAACATTAGAAACGGAACCAGAATTATTCTGGTATTATAATAATGGTGTTACTTTAGTTTGCGAAGAGGTTGACAAGAAACGGGTTTTCGGAAGTACAAGAGATTTAGGACTATTTGAGTGTAAAGGTATTAGTATTGTAAATGGAGCTCAAACTGTAGGTGTTATCGGAAAGTATGGGCAATCTTCAGAAGAAAATAAAGAGACCTTAAGACAGGTTTACCTTCCATTTAGAATTATTTCTATGCAAACATTCGATGAAGAAGGCACACAGTATCTGGATGAAAATTTTGCTTCTGAAGTCACAACTAAAAATAATAGACAAAATAGAATCGAGAACAGGGATTTTGTGGTTCTTGATCCTGTACAGAAAACAATTGAGAATACCCTGGCGATAGCAGGAATAACCTATTATTTAATGCGTGGTGAAGAAGAAGAATCAAGCTCGAAAGATAGTTTTAACTTGAGAGAAGCAACTAGGGCCTTGTCATTTGCAAAGGATATCGATGCCACAATATTAGTTAGTAGAGAGATAGGGACCGTCTATTCTGATCTAAATCATGCGAGATACAAAAAACTATTTAATACAGGCGTTACAGGTTATTACGTTTGGAACTGTGTTGTGCTTCAAAGGATGATCGATGAATCCATGAATTCTTTAATAGAAGAAGTAGAGGATTCTGATAAGGCTATACTAATTCATGGCAAGGAACTTATCAGTAAGCTGATGTACGATTTAATTGGATCTAAAAATATCGGTAAGTTTGAAATTGGTGTAGAGGAGATTCAAGGAACAATTGACTTTAAAAATTCAATTCAAAAAGTGCTTGAATTAATGCGTCCTAATATTTTGACTTATGAGAAGAGTATGGTTAACATTTTTAAAAGTCCGAATGATATAAGATCATTATATGATACGATATTTTCACAGTTAGAGCATGAACGCCGAGAAATCGAACCACAATCGGCAGCACAAAATGAATTTGATATTTCTCAAATTGAGTTACTATCTCGACTTGAGCGTGTTGCCTTGACAAAATTCAATAACAAAATTAAAGATGATGATTTATATGCAAAGGAATTCTTTGAAAAATGGATCAGAGAGATTTACGATCCTCAGGCTCATAACTTCACATACAGTTCAAACATACAATTTTACTTAGTAGATGATGAAAGACAAGCCACAGAAAGATTCTTGTTTAGAATTGCGTATTACACTAAATTAATTGTATCTTTCGAGTTTAATGTATATGGCAGTCTATATAAAAGCATTCTTTTTGATCAACCTGGTTTTAAAGAATGGGCCGAAAATAATATTGACTCAAAAGGTCGAATCGTTATCAATAGTAAGGAAAATATTGAAAAGGTAATGTATATTGCTCAGCAATTTATTTCAGAACATCAAGTGTAAATATTTATTTTTATAATACACAATGCTTAAAAATTGAGATGAAGTCACTAGATGCTTAAGCGACTTCATCTCAATTTTTTTCGCCCTATAGATGTTACGGTGAGCCGTACCATAAGTGACGGTCGAAAATATGGCAAACGGCTGCAAAGGCTCCTTATCAAAACATCCGAGCAACAATGAAATATATTCTTATAAACTTCGGCAATTTCATTTGATATCAATCCATGCTCACAGCCGTAATCCAATGAACACAACGGCAAAAGCCGAAGGCAACAGATCCAAGAGCCAAAACAGGGAGCATCTCGAGAGAGATGCTTTTTTTCGTTCCTAATTACAGCAAGATGTGGAAAGTCGAGTGAAACCGGTTATGTTATTTTATTTGCAGAGAAGGAATGATCAAATTCGAGCAAAGAAAGGAGCAGGCAAAATGACAAGCGAGCCGCGATCTTACAAATCAGAATCGGTAGGGAGTTTTTTGATAGGCGCATAGATATGATAGGTCGAATCCAGATGGTGGACGTCATCAAAAGCTTGAATGAGTTCAATATCGGTTTCTGCCGTTTCCTGCTTGGAAATCTTTAGAAATCTGGCATAGTCGCTTTCTAGTACATCCCCCATGTCAAGTATTTCACCATAATAGTTGAACCTTGCACAGAAAATCTGTGGCACATCAACCGTGAAAAAATAAGGTTTATCAATTTCAATGCTGCTTGGGATCCCAAACAGTACCTTAAACCGAGTTGAATCGGGTTGACAGTTTGAATAAATGACATAACAGGGACCATTTATGGTTTCATCAATATGACTCAACAGCATTTCTGAATGTGCGCGAATCTTCTCCTTGTAATCATCATTGGCTAAATCCACTTCAAAAGCGATCCCACTGATTCGGGTCTCCTTGAATTCGGTCAGTGTGAAATCCGTGACGATATCACCGTTAATGTTTTTAAAAGGTCTCTTCACCACTGTAGGTATGGTGACAGGAGAGATGGTTGTAAGTCCTGTTTTTAAAGAACTTGGAGCTACGCCGTATTGTCGTTTGAAAGCACGAGTGAATGAGGCTTGTGTACCGAAGTTGAGCTGATAGGCAATATCGGTTAGAGAGCTGTTTTTGTTTTGAATAAAGGTTAAAGATGCATTCAATCTTCTGGATAGAATGTATTGGTTTAACGAACAGCTCATCATAGCGGAAAACAGCCGATGAAAATAGTATTTAGACATGTTGAAGGTATTGGCGACGGATTCTACGGTTAAGGACTGTTGTAAATGGTCCTCGATATGGATCAAAGCACGTTCAATGACTTCGTTATGGTCCATAATTACTCCTTATATCAAGTTTTGTGGCAAGTATACCATACGTCCATCAGCAAATAAATTTATTGTCTTAGGAGGAAAAATAGATGACGCGAGACCGAAGGAATGCAAGGATACTGGGGATTTTTTATATCCTTGCTGCAGTGACGTCAATCATAGCGGTTGTTTTGTATGGGCCGGTTCTGTCAGAACAATGGCAGATGGCCGTGGCAAATGGATCGGAAACAAAGGTCTTAATCGGTGTATTAAATGATCTCTTACTTATGGTAACGGCTGTTGGTACAGCAGTCATGCTCTTTCCCTACGTTCGGCATTGGAATGAGCATCTTGCACTAGGGTATCTTTGTTTCCGGTTTATGGAAGCTGTTTTTATTGCGATTGGTCTCGTAAGTATTTTGGGTTTGTTACAACTTAGTTCACATTATGATACAACCAACTTAGCAAGTAAAACCAATTTTGAACCCATAGGGCTGTTGCTGCAGTCGATTTACCGCTGGACGGCTATGTTGGGTCCAAATCTCATGTTGGGCATAAATACGAGTCTGTATAGTTATTTGCTTTATCGAACAGGCTATGTGCCTAAACCGTTAGCGATTTTCGGAATGATTACAGCGGTTATGGTATTTTTAGCTGGTTTGCTGCAAATGTTTGGGATCATTGGACCCTATTCGGCGGTAAAAGGATTGATAGCCCTTCCTGTGGGCGTTTATGAGATGAGCTTGGCAGTCTGGTTAATTGTGAAGGGATTTCATGGGGAGAACCTTGCTAAATTGAGAGCAAAAACAGCTTCTCAAAAGTTCTTTGATCGAGAGATTAAGAGGTGATGATGATTCAACTCATAAAATCGGGCGAAATTTGGTGGAAAGACTCCTTATCTAATTAACTTGTTCTCGATTAGCTTTTGTTGAATTTGATGCTCGTATTTGCGAACGCTTCCGACATTCAGAGTGAACTCGCACCGAAGAGGAATAGGGATAAAATTTTGTGCTACCGGGCAAGTTAGGGAATAACATCGAGGGGAGTGCTGTATGATGGCAAGAAGAAGGAGAAAATATGCGGTGCCAGGGGTCGAACAGGGAATGCAAGCGTTCAAAGCAGATGTAATGAAGCGCGAAGGATATACCGTAAATCCGAATCAACCAGACGATGTAAAATACGAAGTGGCGAAAGAGCTTGGTGTACCTCTGTACCCAGGAAATAATGGTCAACTGACAACGGAATCAGCAGGCCAAGTCGGCGGCAAAATTGGTGGTTCCATGGTTAGGGAATTGATCCGTCTCGCTCAGGAGCAAATAGCTCACAGGGAGTAATCCAGAACTGAAACCTGGAATGAGCCGTACCATAAGTGACAGCGAGAAATTATGGAATAAATGCATTTGAGGACGTAAACCCAGGAAACAATCAGCCATTTTATCTTCATAATCGGTTCTAAGCGCCGATTTTAATTCCGTGGAACAATTGAAAAAAAACGGCCGCTGTTCGCATCGTGAACTGTGACCCTATTTGTGGATCCTTTTAAAAAGGGTCCCTATTCATTAAGCAGCAATGAGATGACTTCTGTATTCACCGGGAGTCATCTTTTTTAATGTCCATTGGAACCGTTCGGTATTGTA
>Ga0209437_100466_pt1 | contig 31708 bp, 29 predicted proteins | sample AraplaL_Cvi_mTSA_FD_184266 | JGI IMG/M metagenome (GOLD analysis project Ga0209437, IMG submission 184266) | Arabidopsis root microbial communities from the University of North Carolina, USA - plate scrape CL_Cvi_mTSA (SPAdes) (version 2) | ecosystem: Host-associated > Plants > Roots > Endosphere...
CTACGTCACCCATTGGTTGGGAGAACTCAACTCTTTTGGCAGTCAAAGGCTGGCCCGTGCCCTTCCGTCCAAGTTCGAGCAGAAATGCCAGCGTAATACCGACCAGTAATGGCGGACCCGGTAGCTCCTTATGTAACCATTCGAGTTCGATGATACACTCCTCCCCTGCTTCCGTAATCTGCAAACTCTCGGGAGGACACATCTGCTTGTAACGGACCATTCGATTCAACGCATCACGATAATCACGAGCATGGTACATCGCCAGCACAGGCGGAGGATACTTCGATATCTCATATCCGGTTGCAAGTTTGATGATGCCTTCGGCAGTTTCTCCAATGAGATCTGAATAAGCCTGCCAGATTGCATAGTACTGAGATTGAGTCACTACAGGTTTATTTATTGTCTCAAGAGATAGTTGTGCTGTGCGAGCGATGTCTTCTGCACCAATCCCTATTTGAAGTAATCCGGCCCAAAAGCCTGGGTGAACTTTAATTCGATCATTCGGTTGAGATTGCATGCATCCAGACTCCTTTAGCTTGTTCCATTTTTCATTCTGATGTCTAATTATAGAACGGTTGTAGCTATTTTTGAATCTTACCTCGCAGAGCCATTTCCCATCACATTAAAATAAATTGAAGAGGCCCTTGCTGTTCAGCATGGACCTCTTCTACTCTTTTGCTCTTCTAGAAATCTTTAACCGTCTCAACCGCATATTGCGGCAGAGGATTACCAGGTAAGGTTATTTTGGTGATTGCAATCACTTGTTTATCCGACATGAACAGTTTTAGGATTGTTCCTTTGGTCGTTAGTGTATCCGTCACTTTAAGTGTTTCAGTATCATACTGTTTAATCAATCGATCTTTTCCTGTGAAAAAGCTTTCCTTATGCGCTGAATGTACAGCTACATAGTCAAACGGATCGATTGCAGTCACATATTGCATATTACTTGCAGAGTTATTGGTAGCGGACAAAACCGTACCGGCTCCGTTTAATACGTACTTCCCATCAGGTGAAATGCCAATAGTCGTCGAGAACTTGTATTCACCGTGATAAGGAGAATTCTGGTTACTCGTAAACTTGCCATCCATTAACCGAAACATCTCGATATCTCTTGGCGAAGTGTCTGAGTCAACAGCATAGATCCGATCTTCCGATGGATGTATGGCAATACTGCTAACATTTCGAATGGAGGCACTGGAGATTTCCTTCTTTGTCGCCCGGTCATAACTAATAATAGAGGTCCATTGCCCGGAGCCCGAAGTAACGAAGACATGACCAGAATGGTCTAACACAAATTCATATGGATCGATGCGGGTATCCCACTGATCTTTGATTTTAAGCGTGTCTGCTTCAAGTACTACGATCTGTCCTCCCTGCTGCTGTTCAAAGCGGTATGGACTGTAATCAGCATTGCTGAAGATGACATAGATCTCACCATTTGCATATAGAAGCTTTCTGGGAGGAGTACTGAATGCAGTGGACTCTGCCAGAACCTTATTGTCAGCGTAGCGATAAGCAAAGATAGTCGATTGGTTCTCATCAATTGCATAGATAACGGAATGATCCGAATCTGGAATGGCTTCACGTACCGTTCGGCCCATTAGATGAACATTCTGGCTAACAGTTGATGGTTTTTCTACAGATGGCTCTTGTTCCGTCACTGCTGTTTCCCTGAATTGATCTTGGTCAAGCACAGGAATGGATGAAAAGGATAATGCCGTGTATTTCTTGATCCAACGGGATGCATAATCAATGGGAATAGCAAAGTTCAAATTCCCTTTTTCTATACCCATTGTATTTACCCCAATGACTTCACCTTTCATATTAAGCAATGGTCCTCCAGAACTGCCGTTGGTGATGGGAGCCGTAGTCTGTATTAGCCTGTCACTTCCATAGTTTCGAATACCGCTAATGATCCCTGTCGAAATCGTGTTTTGAAGTCCTTCAGGATTACCTATGGCTACTACAGGCTGCCCCGTAGTAATTTTGGTCGTTAGACCTACATGAAGTGGCGGAATATTCGTACGCATTGATGTTTTGACTATGGCCAAATCGAGATTCTCATCCGCTGCAATGACGCCTTGTACGTCATAATATTGGTCCTGACTCGTCTGAATCATATAACTGCTCGAATCAGCAATGACGTGATAATTGGTCAAAAACAATCCGTACCCGATCGATATGGCACTACCGAATCCGAGATAATTATCATCCTTGTCATACGACTCCAGCATGACTACACTCTGTTCCAGACGGGCAACTTGTTCTGTGGACAATGTTTTACCCGTATATGGATCTTTCGAATAAGGAGCAAGTACAAACTTCAAGTAATCAATGATTTCCCTATCCCGTTTTGCATTAAGAATAGTGGTATTACTTACGACGATAATGCCTCGGTCAAAAAACACCTTTTTAGCAAACGCTTCGCTTACGGCCCTTAACGGAATGAACACTCTGCCTTCTTTGTATTGTGCCGGAGCATCCAATGCGAAAGATTTGCCGTTAATGAACATCTTATTGCTGCCTAATGTTACTTTGATGGATTTACCTGAGGCTTTAATTGTAGCTGTGGATGTTTTCGAATCCCATGCCACTTGTGCTCCCAGACTCTCGCTTATGAAACGCAGAGGCAGGAGTGTCCGGTTATTTTTAACCAGAGGAACGATATTAAAATTGGTTTGGTCAATCAACGTGTCAGTATTATCAACGACTGCGTTTGGGCTGCCAAGCGAGAGAATAATAGCCCCTTGGAATGTTGCATTAAAATCAAACGAATCTTCTTCTGCGTAACCTGTAAAAGGTGTACATGATAACCCCAAAATCATGGTTACCATTAAAACAAGTGTGCGTTTCATCATTTTCTTGCTGTCTCCTCGTGATGTCAGATGATAGGCTGTTGCCTTTGACAGTTTACAGGAATTCTACCTATATTTCCTCTGGTATTATATTGTTTTTATTTACATATATCGGATAATCATGGAGTTCGAGTGGATCGCGGGAAGGGGACTGCATTATCCTTCCGGATCATACAAAAACACGACTACCCATGAATGGTCAGTCGTGTTCAAATCAATCATTCAATATATTATGAAAGAATGCCATTTTACAATGTTAGCTACTCGTTCAACGCGGTTTTGATCAGTGCGTTTACCCGTGAATTAAACAGCAGACCGATATGGGATACAAGGGAAACAGAAATGTTGTTCGCCCCGTTCAACCGCGAAAGTGCTGGGGACACAATCGTGTCACTGGTGGAATAGATCGAAGTCACCTTTATTCCACTAGGTGCTGTAGATGTGGTTAAACGATTAGCCCCACCAAGGGTAATTAATTTGTCCACTTTGGAAGCGCCGTCACGGTTAAGTATGTAATATAGACTATTCGCTCCGCCCATGCTATGCGCTACAATGTTAACTTTTGTGTGACCTGTTTGTTGCAGTACATCATCTACAAAACGACTAATTGCTGCGGAGTTCAATAGTTGGTTTCCTTGTTTGCTAGGGAGGTCAATGGCAAATAGTTCATCTCTCGTCCACCCTTGACTACGCAAATAACTCTCAATTGCTGTAAAATTGCTATCTGAACCAGTCAGTCCATGGACCAATACAATGGGTGTACGTGCCGTAGCTGCGGAAGCCTGTGAACTGGATCCTATCCCAGGTACCGATACAGCAAGGATCAAACTCATGAATACAACAAGTAATAATTTAGCCTTTTTCACTTAATCCAACCTCCTGTAAAATGATTTATATTCCATATATTACAAGATAACATATGGAATATAAATGAATCTTTAGTCTCATTTTTACAGGATTATCCAAGTCGGACTATGACTAACATGATTTTATCAAAATCCAGATCTCAGCCTTTTTTTATCCTTCAACAATATCTGCACGTAGATCCGTTGCAATCTCAATCATTTTGGGTACAATAGCTTCGTTAGAAATAGCTACATAGATATCCCCCATGTACAAACGAAAAGCAATCTGTGTTCCCTCAAGGTCCCACATAAAAAAATCCCCATCGATGGACATGGTGCTCTCTGCTCCAACAATATGAAGAACCGGTGAATAGGTAAATTCGGGTTTGGACTCGAAGTAGAGTTTGCACTCTTCCAGGGAGATGGATTGTTCCGCATTGCTGTCTTGTACGGACCGGGTAATTCGAAAACGCTGATTCATTGAAATGCCTCCACCACTTTATATATTTTTCATGTTCTACAGCATTATATTTTCTCATTTCCACCTTCCACTGTCAAAACCATACATGCTCTATTCTTCGAATTCATATATACTGAATACAGTGCACAACGAATTTCTACAATCAGGAGGAGTCAAATCAATATGTTGAAAACAGAATTCATTGATGTACTATCTATAGTCTCACATAAATTATATGATTCGGCTGCTAATGTTATGGACACGGCAAGCAGATTAATTCCTGCAAATACGTTTTGTATCGCTCAGTTGGATCATCTATCCACCAAAGTTCTGAACGTATATAATCGCGACAAACTAATTCTGGGTGAGGGACTAGTCGTTGAGAACGCCGAGTCATACTGTGCACTTGTGACTGAACATACCCAAGGTCCACTGGTAATCAATAATAATCTGACTCATCCGTTGACCAAACATATGGACGCTACAGAATTCGTAGGCGGTTGTTCATTTGTAGGTGTACCTATACATAATGAGAACGGAGAAATTTACGGATCCCTCTGCTCGTTTGATCAGAATTACTATTCCTATCAACAAAAGGATGTGGATCTGCTTCTCTCCTTGTCTTCATTCTTCACGGGTCTTCTTGAGATGGAAACGACGCTGAAACAGTTAAAACATGCGGAAGAAACCGCTGCAAAAGTGCTGGAAGAGAAGAAAAATCTCCTAGCCGTCCTTAGCCACGAAATCCGTACCCCGATGAATGGTGTTCTTGCAATGGCCAATCTATTGCAATCTACGAAGCTGAATGAGGATCAATCGTTATATGTTAATGTCATAGAATCTAGTGGAACCAGCCTGCTATCTATGATGGATCAAATTCTCGACTACTCCAAAGGAGAAGCGGGTGCGATTTCTCTGGAGATTAATCCCTATAGTGTCGTAGAAACCGTCGACCATGTACTCCAGTTATTCTCATCTGAAGCCCAGAAAAAAGGTGTCCGATTATACGCAGAATACGATATAAATGATCATTTGATGCTTATAGGCGATCAGCAAAAGGTGCGTCAGATCCTAATCAATCTTGTTGGCAATGCGTTGAAATTCACGGAGCAAGGTGAAGTGTGTATCTCTACTCAGGTATCTGCTGATCCAGAAGGTACACTCCATGCATCTTACGAGATAATAGATACGGGCATCGGCATCCCGCAGGATCGCCAAGATCTGTTGTTCAAATCCTATTCGCAAATTCACGGCAACTCCGGAAAGTATGGTGGAGCGGGGCTAGGCCTATCCATCTGTAAACAACTCGCTGAGTTAATGGGTGGGATTGTATGGCTTAAAGAAACAAATCACTTGGGCAGTCGGTTTGCCTTTAATATTTCCAGCGCGTCATCAACGTCCATGCAAATCTCTAAATGAGGAATATATTATTCTATCTGAAACAGATAGGAGGTATATATGTTGACACAATTTCTGGATGCAAGATCATCGCAAAATGCTGGGTTGTTTAATTCCATTTCCATACCAATTCCAGTGATTAACACGCCTCAACTATTCGCACAGATTGGTCTGCAAACGGCTGGAGCCGGAGCCAATCTACGAGTTTCATTAAAAGGAACCATTACGGTGCGACTACCGCTTGCACTCTTTCAAGTTAGAATTACTATTGTTAGAGGCACCGTTGCTACGGATCCGATTGTGTACTCTGCTAACTTCACGTATGGTCTAAGTGGTCTCCTTAACCCCGAAGTTATAGTTTTCTCTGCCAACGACTACAATCCACCGATCCAGCCACAAATAACGTACACTGCTTTTATCAGTACTAACTTGCTCGGAACGGTGAGGGTGGGCCCAGAAAGTTTCGACGGATTTATCGTTTCGGATTAGAATGCATGTGTCCACCTGTTCCCCCATACTCTTAGCCTGTATCCACATGGGTTAATTGGTATGGGGGTGTTTTAATTTCTGTCGAATTAGTTCCCAAAATAAACATCCAGTTTCCCCGTAGGCGGTGTTGTAGCCATCCAGACGGCTGCCAGATTATCCGGACTAACCGTAGCTGCCGTTATGTAATCTCCGATCAGAATCGTAGGCATCGGTGAGTTACCATTGGGATTGAACGATGTGGTTGTAATTCGACGGTTGGTGAAGCTCGCCCCGCCATCGAACGATTCTGCCACAAAAACGTCCAGAAGGAACCCGTCAATTCGATTGCTGTAATAAATAACCCTGATCGTCCCGGCAAACGGAGATACGGTTATGGAAGGAAAGAAATTCTGCGTGCCTGGAGGGGCGCCTGTAATACTGATCGGGTCTGACCACAGGAGACCATCCGGAGATTCGCAGAGTAATACATCGGTATAGCCAGCTCGTGCATCATTCCATACGGCATATACGGTTCCACTGTTAGGTCCAACGGAAATATCTGCTCCCAGACTTAGATTGGTCTGTACCCGAAAAGCGTAATTCGGTACAGGTAACGGCGAAGGTGCTGGCACAACGGATGATATAAACGTTGCCTGTCGCTCGATTGGGGGCTGATAAGTAATTCCCCCATCGTATGAAATACGCAAAAGCGCAGAGGGACTGGCGGGCCCCGTTATGATATACCCTGCATAAACTTCACCCGAGAATCCAACAGCCAGCGCTGCCCGGTCATGAATTCCTCGCGGATTCGACTGTCGGTCAGGTGGCTCCCAGGTTAACCCTTGCGAGACCGACCGTTGTGTAAATATGGCGGAAGAAGTCGTGGCAAGTGGTGTATAACCGACATATGCATTGCCTCGATATGGGCTACCCGGAGAACGGTCTACAGCAATGAAAGGCTCATCATTATGAACAATGGTGCCGAAACCCGCCTGCACGATAACCGGTGGCTGCCACGTTAGTCCATCGTCAAATGAGGTGTAACTTGCAATTGTCCCATCATTAACTCCGTTAAACAAGTGAACGGTAACGATAAAGGTATTGGGAAACGTATAGTCTATGGTTGGTGCCTCTGCTCCTGCATACCCTGCCGGTTGAGGAAGTAGAGTAGTGGACCATGTACTGCCACCATCAATGGAACGATAGAATCCAGTCAATGTCGGTCCGGTACTGGTATCTACGGCGACCACGCACATAATATTGGGGGTCAGCGTGTTAACCGCAATGGAAGGTTCGAATTGGCTGCCTGCTAATGCTCCAGTAATATTCACAACTACCATCTGCTCACTTCTCTTCCTTTAAGGGATATTTGTGAATCGGTCAATTAATGTCATCTCGGATTGGAGCACACGCTGGATGATCTGACCTGTAGAATCAGCACCATATACATGAATGATAGTGCTTGTAGCGCTAAAATAATCACTTTGCACCTCGAAAAAAGCGGCGTTGATTAGTGGATAGATTAGGGTTCTAGTCGCTTGAGGTAATAATTCAAACAGATCATGACCAATAGGTACGCGCGCAGTTTGAGATGTGTCCCATCTGAAAACTTCAAGCTCAATATTAACAGGAGCATTAAGCGAGTCATTAATGCATGTCACAATAAGCTGAGTGGATTGAGTTGCACCCGTGGTCGGATTGTATATAAAACCCGTAGAGTTTGGCAAAAAGCACACTCCTTTCGCAATGTATAGTAAAGTATATTGCGATTCTTGCTGCCAGTATGACTAAACTTCGACTCTTATATTGGAATGATATGAAAATTTTGTTATGCTACATATGCTAGATTACTAGATTACTTTTATAACAAGAATCTACTATTATGTACCGAGTTGGAGGAAACAGACGATGTTCATTAAACGTGTAGGAAAAATTGCTGCGGTTACAGTGATTACTCTCTCTGTCCTTGGAAGCACCCCAAATATCGGTGGAGCCTATGCTGCTCCGGCCATTACCGTTCAATTGGATGATGTTCCATTACAGTTTGATGCAGCTCCACGAGTGGATAAGGGTGTCACTTATGTTCCGTTTCGGACGGTTGGAGAGGCTCTTGGAATCGATATAACGTGGAACAGCAAAACGCAGACTATAAAAGCAACGAATGCTGTAAAAGGTCAAACCACCGAGGTAGTATTAACGGTAGGCAGCACTACAGCAACCGTAAACGGAAAGAACGTAAAACTTCCTGCCCCACCAGTTCAGCGGGAAGGACGAGTGCTCATTCCTCTCAGTTCATTTAGTAACCAATTCGGTGTGAAAGTAAGCTGGAATCAGTCAACCAAGACGGTCTCCCTCGTCTCCCCACAACGCGAGATGCACCTGAGAGCCTTCTATGCATTGCAATCCTTTCAAGAAAAGGATCTCATTACTTCCATGAATTCTGTAGCATTTGGCTGGAGCCGCATTGATCGCGAAGGTCAGTTTACACTCCAGGGGGAAGAGTACCGTCTTCCTGCTGCTGCGGGTGATATTACGCCGCAGTCCATCGTTGCTGACGCAGCAGATCAGCATATCCAACCGCAACTAATGGTATATGCATTGGACGGAAACGGCGAACTGACCAAAATGTTGAGTGACACCAACCTGCGTCAGAAATCGATTGATGGTATAACCTCTGCTGTTACTGAGCATGGTTTTGGCGGAGTGGTTCTGGATTTTGAAGGCCTTGGCTTTCGATTGGATGCGGCTCAGCAACAGAAGTTGCTCAATGGATATGTGAAGCAATTAAAGAGTTCCTTGCCCCAGGATACAGCCTTATCACTAGCGGTACCACCTCTAAACAGTGCTTATAAAGGTTATGATTACAAGACACTTGCCTCTATTGCAGATGACCTTATTATTATGGCCTATCAGTATAATCCGGTTGGCACCAAATCTCAGGTACCTGAGCCAAATAGTCTTGTAGATCAGGCGATTCAATTAGCGATACAGGCCGGTGTCCCGAAGAGCAAGCTTCTGCTCGGGATCAGTCTAAGCAGTGAAACGCCCTCCTCTGTAGATGATAAGCTCGGTCTTGCCAAACGTTATGACCTCAAAGGAGCCGCGTTCTGGCGTCTGGGTCTGTTCCGTTCCTACAATACAAAGATGGAAGATGCCGTGAACGCTTCTGTGATCAAAGAATAGACATCTTTAAGTGGATGCAGCTCACTTAAAACAAAAGAAGGACCTCATCTCTGGTACGTAAAGACGTGGTCCTTCTGTTCCATATTCTCACTTCATTAATTTATCCACGCTTCCAAATACAAGCTTCATAACCTGGGTAGGACCAGGAAAACGGGGCTGAAAGAGAAGGATGATCCCAATGACTGTCGTCACTGCAGTAATCCCCGCACTCACTATTCTGGCTCGCTTCTCTTTGCTACTCTTCCACTCTCCATACATTATCGCAGCCGCCAGCATCAAAATTCCAAGGATTGAGCCAATTTTCATACAATCACCTCATTTCTCAGGCTTATAACAGGAGCGATCTCTGTTCAATTTTCGTCCTCATCAGGTATCCCCTGTGGTCCTGTTGATTTTCCGGTACGTACTACATGTGCACCCACTTTAACTTCCACGTCCAATTCAGGATAGAGGGTTTCCCAGTTCTTCTCCTGCTTCTTCCATTGATGCGGATAATATCTACGAAATTCAACAGCAAATTTGAAGAGATCAGTACGCAGCTCCTTCTGGGCCATCTCTAAAGCATCATGAGCCAGAGTTGTAAGCTTAGCTGACCATTCCTGTTCCAATTTAGTTATCACAGCGGGATCAGTCAGATCGCCCTCCGTCGTATTTAACACCACTTCTCCCCGGGTTTGGATGTCGACCTTCATACTCCACCGTTGGTTTACAATCCGAGGCTTCAAGACCGTTTGAATTTCAATGGGCTGGATCGAAAAAGAACCTTTTAACGGCTTAATTTCAACAGGCATAATAATGTTGTTCAATTCTTTTGCAAGTAATAATACACCTACGCTTAGTGGTTCTTTGACCGTCTTGACGTAGCGGTCCTTCTTATAAATGCTCAGACCTTTCACATATGGCGTGGTTGTCAGTTTATCCTGTTCGGGCTCCGGGGGTAAGATTAACATGCGAGACAAGATGACGGAGCTACCTGGACCTTCGATCGATTTACCTAGTTCAAGAGCAGTCATCCGTGTACCCAGCTTCATATTGGCCATTTCTCGCAACGACTCTGCAGAACTTCGCTCCAGAGGATCAAGCAAGGCAAGGATATCTTTCGCCGCCCTTTCGCTGGAAAAGACATATGCATGCTCCCTGAACTGTGGGTAACGCAAGAAGAAATCGATGTACTCTCGAATCCCCCGCTTGCCCGCTTGCTCACTAATGATGATGACTTCGCAGTGGCCCCAGAACATATTCCGAGGAACCTTACGTTGTAACCGATTCAATGCCTCGGCAATTGTATGACCGTCCGCCGTTCGAATCATCGTAACCCCGCTTGGACTACCTCCGCTCCCACTGCTATCTCCTGCACTGGCCTTTCGCGGAATGAAAATCTGTGAAGTCAGTTGCACTTTACCATCTTCGTAATCTATACCCGTAGCCAGCACAATAGCCAAATCGTTAATCTCAATGCGATCCCAGCATCCACTTAAAAGTACACAACACAATATTGGCATTAGTAGTACTCTATATATTCGCAAGTGCTCCTCCCCCATCAATCAGGTGTTCGCTTGATTCTTTCGAAAATGTGCCCACCCTTTCTTCAGCCATGCCAAACCGTAGATCATAGCCGGAAGGATCAATAAAATGCTGATCGTATACAAGTTAGCTGAAGGCCCAATCAGACTGGATGCACCCGATCCGCCGGACACAACCCAGTAGGCATATACCATGCATAGAAACGAAAGCGGCACAACGACGGGTTTGTAATCCTTCAAACCGAACCATTCTGCTGTGGATGTCGCAAAAATATAAAGAAAAACAGAAATTTTGACGAAGATTCCAAAAATCCAAACCGCAATAATCAGGGATTCAATATGTTGCAGAAAGTCTGCAATGGTTATGTATCTTGCGGCAATCATAACCGGATATACAAAGCTATCCGTCAGATCTCCAATTAAAAACAGGCAAAACAGATTGATGACCGTCATCGCGGTTGTTGTTATTAGAAGGGAACCCAACATAACTCGTGTTGTGCGTTTTCTACGATTGACATAAGGAAGCAAGAAGGCAATTACGATGTATTCACTAAACCATGCAGCAGGAGCAAGGGCTCCTTTAATGCTAGGTAGCGGTCCGTTCTCCATGAAAGGGAATAATTCCGCTGGATTCAGTTCCCCGATCAATAGAATGAAGATTAGACTAAGCAACACGATAAGGAGGGTCACAAAGATTTGAGAGGTGCGTCCAACTACTTCGATTCCTAGTCTGACATTAAGCGCACACACCGCAACCATCGTCCCCATTACAACGAATAGCGGAGTCCGCGGAAGTGCATTGTTAACAATGAATTCACCGTAAGTCCGTATAATCAAGCCCGTCAAGTGGGGCAAAAAAATGATATACACCAATCCTATTAATTTTCCAGAGATACGCCCTGCAATCGATACACTCGATTGAATGAGTGTTTTTCCGGGGTACAGGCGATCCAGTCCTATAGAGATTGCTACCGCTGCAAAACCAATAATGGAGCCTATAATTGGAGAGAGCCACATGTCATGACCTGCATAATGCATTGTAATTCCAGGAACAGACAAGATGGCTGTTGCGAGAATGGCAGGAAAGATCATGAATGCCAATTGAGTTTCCGATATTTTTCCTTTGTCAGTTAACATGTGTAATCCCTCTCCCTTGATTGCTTGAGTATGAATTGTTCTAATCCGGTTTGTTCCTTGGTGCTGGACGCCACCATACATCCTTGAGTTCCTTGCTCATCGTAGGGGCTACTGGTGACAGATAAGGTGTTCCGAATGAACGAAGACTGCTCAGATGAATGACAACCAGAATGACTCCCAACATGACACCTGTGAGTCCCAGCGTTCCCGCCAGAAACATCATAGGAAAACGCAGTAATCGGGTCGCGATGCTGGCAGCGTAGCGAGGAATCATGAAAGAAGCGATACCGGTTATCGCAACAATGATAATCATGGGGGCTGACACAATTCCGGCACTCGTCGCCGCTTGACCAATAATTAAGGCTCCCACGATACTGACCGCTGATCCGACCTGCTTCGGCAAACGGACGCCAGCCTCCCGCAGTGCTTCAAAGGCGATTTCCATAATGAGCGCTTCCACCAGTGCAGGAAAAGGGATCTCTTCTCTCGCCCGTGCAATACTGAGAAGCAATACGGTAGGAATCATCTCCTGATGAAACGTCGTAATCGCAACATAAGCTGATGGAAGCAGCATGGATAACACAAAAAAAATGTATCGCAGCCAGCGTACAAAAACACTCATAAACACATTTTGATAATAATCTTCGGGGGATTGTAACATGGAAAAGATGGTCACTGGCGCGATAAGGGTGAATGGCGTTCCGTCCACAAGAATAGCAAAGCGACCTTCCAGCAAGTTGGAAGCGACAACATCCGGACGCTCCGTCGCAATCATCTGTGGAAATGGGGAGTATCGCTGATCGACAATTCCTTCTTCAATGTACTGACTCTCCAGTACGTCTCGAAGCTTTAAATCTGAAAGTCGTTTTTTCACTTCCTGTACCAGTTTGGGGTCAATAATTCCTTCCATGTATACAAGTGAAATACTGGTGTTGGTACGATCTCCCATGTTACGTGTATGAATCTTCAATGCAGGTGTCTTGAGACGTTTGCGCAGAAGAGACATATTCATGGTCAACGATTCTGTGAATCCATCTCGTGCACCGCGCACGGTCGATTCAGCTAACGGTTCCTCGGTTGAACGATTTTCAGCTTTGTATAGAGGGTATGTAGTTCCAATCATTGAACCTTCCAGCAATAACAAAGCTTCCCCCTCTAATATCGCCTGCACCGCCTGAGTGGTTGTTTCAACACTCTTAACAGAAGCCAGAGGAACCTGCGCAGCTTCAATCCCCATCTCCTGAAAAGGCGTTAGTACCTGTCTCTCCAGCCGTTCTGTATCGCATAAACCAATACAATATACGCATAGCGCTGAAGTATGACATGCGGTTTCGAATGTATGAAACACAACATCCGAGCAACCTGCAAAAACAGAGCTTAACATTTCTTGATCAACAGCAAGATGTCCGGTTAACGGCAGGTTCTGTTGTGTTATCAGTGATGTGTCCATACCGCCCTCCCCTTTCTGTGCATGCTGCGTCCAGATATTCTCAGTTAAAGGTATCCTTTACTTATAAGTTGGGATATATACGCAAAATAGTGAATAGCAAAAAGAGCCGCCCTCTTGAGCGACCCTGATGATATAGAATGCTGTTCATTCCTATGAATACGGCTATCTTGCTCTTTGCTATACCCTATTTTCTAGTTATCACTATCCTTTCACAGCACCCAAAGCAACACTTCCAATAATCTGTTTGGAAAATACAGAGAATACAACAATAATAGGCAGGATTGAGATTGCTACGCCCAGATACAAGAGCCCATAATCCATCCCATAGTAACCCTGCACTAACGCAACCAGTACGGGAAGCGGATATTTATCCAGGGAGAAAAACAGAACAAGCGGTGTTAGAAAATTATTCCACGAACCAATAAACGTGAAGATGCCAAGGGCTGAGATTGCCGGTCCCAGAATAGGCAATACAATCTGATTGAACGTCCGGAACTCACCGGCACTGTCCACACGTGCAGATTCAATAATCTCATCCGGGATACTGCTCTCCATGAACTGTTTGATAAAGAATACATTAAACGCGTTAGCCGCGGCCGGCAAAATAATCGCGGCATAGCTGTCCAGAAGCCCCAACATACTGAATAGGCGATATACCCCAATCAGGGCCAGCTGGCCCGGCACCATCATGGTCGCTAACAGAAACAGGAATAACCAGTTCCGCCCTTTGAATTTGAATTTGGCAAAACCATATGCGGTCAAAGCACCAATATACAGAGATAACACGGTTGATGATCCAGCAATGAAAATACTGTTGGCAAATCCACGCCAAATGTTGATTTTGGATACCATGTTCATATAATTATCTACTAAAAACGATCCGGGAAGAAAGGTGAATGTTGAAGCAATCGTTGCATTGTTATGTGTTGAATAGATGAGCATCAGATAAAATGGAATAATGCACAGCACGGCAAGACCAATCAATAACAGATAGATGATGATCTTGCCTGCGGTCAGTCGCCTTGTGGTGGCATATTGCTGAATCGCTGCATTTGGTTGTTCAACTGATTTTGCAGTTTGCATGAGAACTCCCCTCCCTATGAACGGCTCTTCCGCTTGGTCATGATGAAGGATGCAACGGACAACAGTATGATGATAATAAACAGACAAAATGCGATTGCAGCGCCGTAACCAAAACGAGTGCTCTGAAATGCGACATTATAGAGATACATAATGCTTGTCATGGCTGCCCTGTCAGGACCACCATTGCCATTGGTTAATGTAAATGGCTGATCAAAAATCTGAATGCCACCAATTATGGATGTGATCATCTGAAACAGAATAATGGGACGGAGCATTGGCACGATGATATGAATGAAAATATGTTTCTTTTTCGCTCCATCCATCTGGGCAGCCTCCAGTAGCGACGGGTCGATCCCCTGAAGACCTGCGAGGTAGATGACCATGGAATAGCCAAAGTATTGGAAAAAGAGAATCGAGGACACAATCAGACGCATAAACCACGGATCATTTTTCCAGTTAATTGGATCTTGTATGATACCGGTTTGCACCAAAAAATGATTCAGTCCGCCGGATTGCCAGTCAAAGATCAGGCTGACAAGCAACCCAAGGGATGCAGCCGTTACGATATTCGGAAAAAAGTATACAGCTCTGAAAAAGTCCCGTCCTTTGAGCAGCTTATCATTCAAAATAAAGGCTAACACCAGGGAGATCGTCAGCTGCGGAACGACAGATACGCCCCAGATGAATAACGTATTAAACAAGGTTTTGTAGAACAACGGGTCTTGTAGTACGGCCACGTAGTTACCGATCCCTACAAAGTCAGGCGTCGTGATGCCATCAAAGTTGGTGAAACTGATATAGAGCGAATATAAAATGGGGTAAAGCCCAAAAATGGTGAAAATAATAAAGAACGGAGCAATGAAGTAGTAGCCGTAATGGTCCTTGCGAATCGTTTTGGCAAACATGTTCTATCCCCCCAGTTATCATCGGATGTGTGATGTGTATAACCATCGCTTACTTCGAGGACGTGTCTGAAAACTCCCGAAGGAAGGTTTTCAGACACGTCCTAAGCTAATCCACTTCCAGCTCCGGAAATCTCAAGGTGACATCACGTTTGATTCGCTTTACGACTTCTTCCTTGGTCTGAATGTCCTTATTGAGATACAACTGGAGTACATTCTTGTAGATATCGTTGTTAATAATCGCATCATATTTGGTGCGTTCGTATACAGGAATCCGTTTCGCAGCCTCCGAGAAAAATTCGAAATGCTTCTGTCCTCCCAAATAGGACGATGAGAGAGACGGGGCAAGTTCATCATTCACAACCATGTTGCTCGTGAAATAATCCTGCTCTTTCGCGAGCTCCGACAGAAAATCATGGTTAAAGTTATAGAACTCGATAAACTTCCAGGCGAGATCTTTTTTGTCACTTTTACTATACATCGCTATATAAGTTCCGCCTGCACTAAACGCTGAAGGTCCCTGTGCCAGGCCCCACAATCCTTCGGTATCCGGGGCATTTGCCTTGAACGTAAATTGCAGGGCCCAGGTTGCCCCGGGATAGAACATGACCTCTCCTTTTTGCATGGATGCAGCGTAACCCGCACTTCCATCATCATACTCGGCAAGTACTTTCCGCTCACGTGCTTCACGTACAAGATCGAGCACTTCCAAGTAGGTTGGATCGATGACGAGTTTGCCGTCCTTCACCCAAGGTATACCATCATATGAATTCGATATCGCATTCCAATTTGCCAATGCATGTACTTTATTCCCGCTTAGTTGCTGCACCTTCTCTCCAATCTCGAAGATTTTCTCCCATGTATCGATCTGTGAACCCACCTTCTCAGGATCATCGGTGCCCAGATATTTCTTCGCCAAATCCCGACGATAATAGATGCCCCCTGGTGTTCCCTGGTAACCTATCGCTCTGACATTTCCTTCGCTGTCTTTTTCATTGGCCTGCACAAAAGCATATTGTTCCTGGATAAGTTCATTGGCGTTGTACGGCGAAGCTGATAGATTCTCCAGATAAGGAACGTCAATCAGTTCTCGAATATTCGCATTTTCAATCATAAATACATCTGGAGCCTTTGAGGTTGTCTGTAGCGCAGATTTCAGCTTGGTGATATAGAAATTACCAGGAATGTTGACAAAGTTCACTTTGACATCAGGATATTGCTGTTCGAATTTCTCGATGGCATATCCTGCTTCATCCGTAAAACTCCACACGGTAATCTCCTGTTGCTTGGTTTGATTGGATGGACTGAACTGACAACCAGCTAACAACAGTGCTGCACATACAAATACAATAGTTGGCTTAAACCACTTCTTCATAGGCCCCCTCCTTCAAAAAGGAAACGCTTACAATTTATTAGAGTATATTGATTTTGGAGAGGGCTTTCTCCACAAATATTGTGCATTACCCTCCATATTTTGTGATATTCGTACGGTGTTTTTTACGAAATTCGGAGGGTGTGCAGTCATTATATTTTTTGAAAAGACGATTATAGGAGTTTACATTGTTGAACCCATGTCCGATCGCAATCTCCAGAATGGTATCCTGACGGAACAATAAGGCCCACTCTGATTTGATAATTCGAAAGTGATTCAAGTATTCCATCAGTGTTACGCCCTTAATCTCTTTGAACAGCTTGCAGACATGGAACTTGCTGAACTTAATATGTTCCGCCACCTGTTCCAGCTTGATCGGTTCAGCATAGTGCTCCTCCAGGTATTCACAGACCGATTCAAGGAATTCAAATTTTTTGGAGGAAGTACAGGGCCATCCTGAAGATGTTGATTCATCGGTGGTAACCGGTACGATTGTACGTAGTAAAAGTATGATGAGATCATATAATCTGGATACCATTAACCATCGATATCCCGGCTTCTGATTTTTCTTCTCGGTAATGATGACATCTATATAATGAGCCAGATTACTCTGACTTCCCGTGTTCGAGGGAATAACTGTTGTTTTGTTGAAAAGTTGTCCGAGATCCTGAATTTCGGCTTCGGTCGTGAAACTTCCCGTTAACAATTCGAGTCGGAACAAGATAATGGTTAGCTGTTCAGTCCCCGGAAAAAAGCAGTGCACATCCCCTGGTTTGATCAGCAGCACATCCCCTTTTTCCAACTCACAAACATGGTCGTTCACGCCAATTCTGGCACTCTTACCATTGACAAGAATCAGTTCAACCTCATCATGCCAGTGCGCGGCATAATTGAACTGATTTCCTGTGTGAATTACCCGAATGGGAAAACCTTCTTGCATATGACCTGTCTCCAAAAAAGTGGGTACGCCCATCGTATCACCCTCCATTTATTTCCAAAGAAAAAAACTCCTCGTCTTTATATTATGCACAAATGGCTACTCTCCTTTCTTTTTAAGTATTTAAAATTCTATAGAATGGAAAAAACTCCTCAACTCAGGTTGAGGAGCCGAACAGAATCACGTTCCACGCATTGGATGTCCAGTGTATACAACGTCTCTACGATCTCTCCATTCAGCAGTTGGAAGAGAACATGACCTGCAAGCTGGCCTGCATCCCTCTTCGGCTGACGAAAGGTGGTTAGTGGTGGATTCATATACTGAGATGCAGGTATATTGTCAAAACCAATTACGGATAACTGCTCAGGAATTGAAATATCATGCTCCCTGAAGGCTTCCAAGCCGCCGATCGCCATTTCATCATTCGCAAAAAAAACAGCGGAGGGCAACTCTCCTTCAAGCAGTTTCTTGGCTGCAATGTAGCCATCTTGCTTCATGTATTGTCCGCCAATTTTCCATTCAGGGTTCTCTTCAATGCCTGCCTCCTTCAAGGCTTTCAAATAACCTTGATAACGATGGAGATTACATTCCGATTGTGACGGACCACTGATATAAGCTATTGTCCGGTGACCTTTATCGATCAGATAACGGGTAGCCAAGTAACCGCCTTGCGTATCACTCATCAAAACCTTTACAATATGTTGAGCATCCAGATCCCGATCCATGACGACAATCGGAAATCCTGCTTCAGATGCTTCAATAAGCAATTGATCTTGAATATTCTGAGCGATAACAATAGCTCCATCAATTCTTCTTTCTCGGATGTATCGATGGGCTGTTGATTTCTCTCCACCCAACGAACTACATACAATCATATCGTATCCATGACTCATGACGACCGTTTCTATTCCGTTCACCAAATCCGAGAAATACGGACTGGACATGTCATGGACAATAACACCAATGGTTTGTGTACTATTTCGTTTTAATTCAGATGCAGGACCATGCCTAACGTAATTGAGTTGGCTCGCTGCCTCAAGTACTCGGAGTCTTGTCGGCTCACTTACATTCCCTTTATCGTTGAGTACACAAGATACGGTCGAACTGGCTACACCCGCCATCTTGGCTACATCTTTAATCGTTATCATCTTATATACTCCTCAAAGACAGTTTCATCTTTTTATTTCATTATGTCAGTAACACAGCACTACACACCGGACTGTTCACTAGCATTTTAACACGTCAGTCCAGTCATGTCTCTTTCCAAGGCATCGACTACGAAAAAACATATTAAAGAAACCGAGGTGCCTTCATGAGATTCAGTGAATATGTAATAGGTCAGCGCTACGAAACCACATCCTTGGCATTGTCCAAGAGCGATATTATCGAGTTTGCCACAACCTATGATCCACAGTACATGCATTTGGATGAGGAGAAAGCCAAGCAAGGCCGCTTTGGCGGTTTAATTGCTTCTGGCATGCAAACGATGAATATCTCCTTTAAATTATGGATTGAGGTCGGGGTCTATGGAGAGCATGTCGTGGCGGGCACCGGAATGAATAACATTCAATTCCTGAAGCCTGTCTATCCGGATGATGAACTTCATGTCATTGCAGAAGTCATTGGATTGACACCCAGACGAAAAGGAAATGGGATTGTTACCGTGCTGCTGAGTACATTCAATCAGAAGAATCAAAAGGTTTTTCAGGCAGAATTAAGTGCTTTAATTGATAATTAGAGCTGTGAAATAGCTGTGAAAAAAAACAATAAGAAGCCGCCCATCGGCGACTTCTCATGGTATATTGCGTCTTTTATAAGGTTACGCGTTGTAGCCCTTAAATACCAGCCCCAAAATCTCTACACCCTTGATAATCTGTTCGTCTGACGGGGTTGAGAAATTAAGTCTGATGGCATTACAAGGGTCTTGCTCGTTCACCAGGAATGCATTTCCCGGTACAACCGCAACCCCTTGAGCTGCCGCTGTCTTGGCATAATCAAGCATGGGCACATGTGCTGGCAGGTCACACCAGAGGAACAGTCCACCATCCGGTTGAGTATAGGTAATGGACTCACCCATATGCTCTTGCAGCTTGTCCATCATCAATGTTGCTTTTCTCCGATATACCTCACGAATGCTGTTAATGTGGCCCGCGTAGTCATACTCTGTCATGAACTTGTATGCGAGAATCTGTGGAAGCATGGCTGTATGTACGTCTTCTCCCTGTTTGGCAACAACCATCTTCTCCACAACTTCATGTGGCGCTTGTACAAAACCGACACGCAGTCCCGCCGACAAAATTTTGGAGAATGATCCAACATAGATGACCAGACCCTCATCATCCATAGACTTGATGGTTGGCACATCGTCTCCATTGAATCGAAGTTCTCCGTAAGGATTATCTTCCAAAATCATAACGCCATACTTCTTAGCCAACTCGTATATGGCCTTACGTTTCGCAAGACTCGTCGTTACACCGGTAGGATTCTGAAAACTTGGGATCACATAGATCAGTTTCACATTGGGCTCCGTCTGCAGCGCCTGTTCCAGCTTCTCAATATCCATGCCATCCATCTCCATCGGAACACCGGCAAGCTTCGCACCGGATGCCCGGAAGGAGTTCAGGGAGCCGATGAAGCTTGGACTCTCACAGATAATCGTGTCCCCTTCATTACAGAACACTTTACAGGCAAGTTCAATCCCCTGCTGCGCTCCAGATACAATGAACAATTGATCGGATGGCTTACCCGTATCAAAACCTGTCTTCAGATGTTGCGTCAATGCTTCCCTTAGGGGAACATACCCTTCTGTAATTCCATATTGCAGAGCCGTGACCGGGTCTTGCTCCAGAATGGTTTGGGTGAACGTGCGAATCGCTTCAATAGGAAAGGTTTCCGGTGCGGGGTTTCCCGCAGAGAATGGAATCACATTTTGCCCCGAGGAAGCCTTCAGAATCTCACGAATAATGGATGGTTGCAGTGCTGCGATACGATTGGAAAATGAATAGTTCATCTTAAATAGTGCCTCCCGACATTTCATCTGACTTAGTTCTCTATCGTTACATTAGATTCTATTATACGAGCATTTCCCGAATTTCCAAACTGTCTCCACAAAATTAATGTTTATACACCAAAAAAGAGGCCGCCCTCAGCAACCTCTTTCGCATAAGTATTGAGCAAAGTTTCAATGGATTAGCGCGCTGCGTTCATCTCGGATAACCGTGTGGCCTTCACGACATAAGCAGCTAAACCGGGGATCATCCGAGCCAGACCAGGATAGAATTTATTGGTTTTGGCAAAAGCCAGCTTTTGAATTCTTCTTGCGCGTCTGAGCAATTGGGTGAATTCACGGCTTGCTTCCAGCGTGTAATTACTCTGCCAATCGGCATGTTCAATGTCGCCTTGCAGGTACTTGTCAGTCCACCTCGCACACAGGAGTGAGGAGCGAAGGGCAATGGACATTCCGTCCCCACATAAGGGCGGTATCATCAGCATGGCATCTCCAATATGCGGATATTGGGACCACGGTTCAGGAACATTGGACAGATGCAGAGGCGCAATCGACACTTGCGTTCCGTCAACAGGCTTTCCTTCGGCTAAACGGGCTGCCAAACTCACGTTGGTCAGGGATGCCGCCTGTAAAATATCGTTTACAGACTTGCCGCTTCCCTGTACGGTATCCAGTGTCAACAATGCGGCGACATTCACAATGCCATTCTCAATCGGGGAAATCCCCACATAGCCACCCTCGCAAAAATATAATTCTACTCGTGCGGGAATCTCGATTCCGCTGAAGTGGGATTTAACCCCAACATATACGGTTTGATCCCGCAGATCAGGTGCGGAAGCCATCCCACGCGGCTTCTTGGTACCATGTGCTCCGATGACGGCTTTGGCTCTGTAGCTCATCCGCTCATCTCCCTGTTTCACCTGAACCTCATAACTGGCATCCTCAAGCTGCTCTATACTCGTTATGGTCGCTTTGGTAACAATCTGGGCTCCGGCCTCCAGAGCCTTCTGATGCAAAATCTGGTCCAGCTCATATCGACTTATGCCATATGCGAATCCTGGTAGCGGTGCTTCGATCACTCCGCCTTGTGGCATAACGATTTTGGCATGATCCATAGTGCTGGGTTTCTTCGTTTGGTCCAGAAGGTGAATGTCCAGAACCTCCAGCATCTCCTTGGTTTCGGGTGACATGAACTCACCGCAGGTTTTGTGCCGAGGGAACTCTTGGCGATCCAGCAAAAGGGTCCGATGACCTTTTCCAGCCAGTTGCATTGCACACGTACTACCGGCAATTCCGGCTCCGATGACAATCACATCTATCGATTTCGACACGTCAGATCACCTGCCTTTCGTGGGAATAACAACAGAGTAACGGAATAAAGGCTTCCATTCATAAGTCATCGTGTCATGATTTAGCCGTTGTTTGAGTTCCTTCCAATCCCTCCCTGTAAAACCTTTGGCTACGGAAAGAGGCCCATCATGACGAATGTACCGATTGCGCGAGATCATTCGTGTTGTAATCCAGACCGCTTTATAGGATACCGGATGGCGGTGAATATCATTAATGACGACACCATGCCTGGATGCTCGCAGCATATGAGAAACCATATCAACCAGCATATCTCCGTCAAAATGATGCACAAACTGGGAACCTGTCACGATATCTGCTGAAGCATCCGGCAGTTGTGTAAGATCGGCACGTTGTACCCTGACTCGGGGTTCGTCACGGAATAGTTGTCTTGCTTCCTCACACGCCTCTTCCGTCAGATCAACCAATGTAATTTTCAACTGAATGCCCTGACGATCCGCCCATTGCAGCAGTTTCTGGTTCACATCCCCTGAACCTGCCCCCACATCTAGAAGAGACAGTTCATCTGGCCTGCCGACAGATTTCCATAACTTCTCTACACCAGCCAGCGTTGGGCCGGGTGCTGCGAATATTTTGTTAAGACGTCTCAGATGTCTTAGTGCTTCACGCAGCTCCTCCCCTCCCATTGAGAAGTCATCCATCAGTTCATCTTCCTTGGCCCGAATGGACAATGTTCTAAAAAAGGACATGATCTTGCTCCTCCATCACTGAAGTTAATGAGGGTACATAAGTGAATTTCATCAACTCTGCGGTGAGTCCCGGTCCAAATGCCATGGCTACACCATCTGTAGAGGATTGACCCTGTGCCTTCATGTCCTCACGCATCGCATTCAGCACAAACAGAATGGTATTGGAAGATAAGTTACCATACGTTCTGAGGACATCCCTGCTATACTTTGTTTGCTCGTCTCGCAGTTTCATTACATTCTGCACAGAGTCCACAATCCCACGTCCTCCCGGATGAATGGCCCATAGTTCAGGAAGCTGTTCACTTTGCAATAAGAGACGCAGTTCCTCTTCCAGGTGAACACCTAACAGCTTTGGAATACGAGGAGATAGATACAGGTCATACCCCAGATTCCCCACCTCCCAGGTCATATCTTCAGTCGAATCCGGAAGAAGCACAGAATAACCCATGCCCAGACTCAGAACATTCTTGTGCTGAGGTTCTGGTGTACCCACTACACAGGAAGAAGCAGCGTCTCCGAAGAATGAAGCTGCAAACAGCGCTTCCCGATCTTGTACGGGCTGAAAATGAATGGTGCACAACTCTACACAGACCACAAGGACCTGTGATCCGGGAGCTCCCTGCACGACATCTCGTGCCATCTGAATGGCTTTCAACCCTGCGGCACACCCCTGAAAGATCAGCGGCAGTCGATTAACTCGGGCAGACAAACCCAAATGACGGATGAGCATAACATCAAGACCCGGCAGATATTGACCGGTGCAGCTGACCGTGATGATATGCGTGATACTCTTTGGAGATACGCCTGAATCCTCTAGGGCTTTTTCTGCCGCTTCAATCCCGAGCGGAAGCGCCTCCCGCTTGTATGTATTCATTCGTTCTTCCGTTGTCGGGATATCTGATCTCTCACCAGAGGGCAGATATCGGCATTCTTCCAGTGAACCCAGATAGCTCGATTCTACGGTATATCGAGTTTCAACACCACAGGACTTGAATATTCGCCTGGCAAAACGGGCCAAATCTGGCCGATCCTGAAGAGAAGAAGCGATTAGTTCTGCAATATCTGACTGCGCTACGGGGTAAGCAGGTAGAGCCGTTCCCATGCCCAGAATGGCGATATCGGATGGACTGTTATATTGGTTCATAATAAACCTCCTGGTATTGGTTATTATTTCCTCTAATTAACAACTCTTACCCTTAACGATATCGTTATAATCTCAAGAAGGCTCCTTATCCAGTTTATTAACACATCCGCAAGATCAGAAGCTTGGTTTCACCAAGCGATTGAAGCAATCACATTACTGATCCAAAAAAAGCCGCCATTAGGCGACTTCAAGGTAACTTTTTAAACAACTTGCTCAAATAATATCTAACCACTTCTCAGTTCTTTCTACACGTCATTCTGATGTACTTTATTTGGAAAATGCTTCTCTGATCTTGTCACTCATCCGGTACCAGGCATCCTCAGCCATCTGAAGATCGCCAAAATGCGTAAATCCATGAGCAGCTCCCTCATACTCTTTAAGAGTCACCTTCACACCGCTTTCTTCCAGCCTTGCTGCATATGTTCTTGCTTCTTGGGCCAGTGAATCTTTCTCGGCGGTAATGATCAACGCTTCCGGCAAACCCTGAAATGTTTTTGCGAGCACAGGTGACGCTAATGGATCATGGGCATCTTCTGGCGTTTTAAGGTACATGGCATTGAAGGTTCTGGCGATATCGGCTGGAATGGCTTCTTCATAACTCGGTTTCTCGGCCGGATCTTTAGCCACATCCAACACGGCATAATCGATAACCTGAAGTACAATTGGCAGCTCGCCTTCACGTTGCTGATTCAGTAAACACACTGCTGCAGCAAGATTCCCCCCAGCACTATGCCCACCAATGGCGAATAGAGACGGGTTCACCGAGAAGGATTCCGGATTGCCGTGGACCCACTTTACAACGTCGTAACATTCATGGACTGCGGTTGGAAATTTGTGCTCTGGTGCAAGACGGTAATCGATATTCATGACCACACAATCAGCACGATCAGCGATCAGACGACACCATGGATCATCCATCTCTGCTTGTCCGAGGATGAAACCACCCCCATGCATATTGAAGAAGACCGGCAGAGGTGCGGAATGATCCCGATCCGGTGTATACACAAGTACACGCGTATCACCTTTCTTCGTAGGAATCATGACTTCTTCTACTGTGACAGCATACGTGGAACTGGGTTGAAGAGCTGCATCTGTACCGACGACATTTTGACGCATGTGTTGTACCATTGCCAGTTGTTGTTGTTGATCCATAGATATCACTCCTTATTATGATTACCGATGAGTTCCTGCAACCTCAGACTTGAATGATAATTTTCCTCTCTTGTATCTTACTTTTCGTCGTTTCCATTCTCCTGCTCCATACTGGACTGCTTTGTCTTGTGGAACATCATCCAGACCCCCATCAAACAAAATAAAACGCTGCACCCCATGCCAAACAGGCTGCTGGTTTTTAATGCAAGAGGTGAAGCTTGCATGGTAAGCAGTGTAGCTTGAGTCACGACAATGGACACCATGGCATCGGTGAAGTTAATCATTTTCAATGTAGATATGATCGGGTTATGGAGTTGACGGTTAGCCCAGGTACCCTGTATGGCAAATGCCAGTTTGGTAAAAGCGACTGCAGCTACGATGTACACAATGATACCGCTATATATAAAGGCATCGCCAATCAGATACATTCGCAGGCAGACGATTGAATAGGACACACCCAGTAAACACAGCAAAAGACCTCCTCGCTTATACACCGCAAGCTCCAACGAATATCTGTTTCGGGGGGAGGCTATTCCTTTGGCAACTTTATACTGATGAAGCACCTGTCCTTTGGCTACACACAGAATCAGATAATACACAGCATTCGTAATGAACCATCCGGAAAGGAGATATAGCCCCAGGATTAACTTGCCTATACCGATCAAGGCATTGATGACAAGGGATGCAACGTTGATCATGGCTGTTCGATCTTGTTTATTTCCAAGGTAACGGTCCCACACGGATCTCATGTATGTCTTCATTTCCATAAGATATTCAATCTACTTGGCGAGCAGACCATTGGCCTTTTTATGAGCGAAATGCCTCACGATTCGACCAGAGATTCCCGAACCCTTTTTGGAAGGGATTGGATAACCATATCATACGAGTGATCGATCATGAAGTAGACATCCTCATTGGACAAGGAACCATCCAGCGTAATGGTATTCCAGTGTTTTTTGTTCATATGATATCCTGGTTGAACTGCTTCATGCTGCTCTCTCAGGTTCTCTGCAATTATAGGATCACATTTTAAGTTCAAGCGACAGTGCTTTTCTTTATTTTCAAAAATCAGCGCGAACATCTTACCCGCGACCTTAATCGCGACTGGATCAGGTCCAAATGGATAATCCTTGATCGCACCTTTCTTCTTCAAACTGTATTCAATCATCGTATCCTTCAAGTCAGTACCTCCCCTTTCACCAGTGGACAATATAATGATACCGAATGTAAGTTCGTATGTAAATAAGCTCTCTACACATACAATAAAACCTCCTCCATAAGATGGAGAAGGTTTTATCTGGGTTTATTTCGGTTTATTTAGGTCTTAATTGGCTCTATCATTCCTTGTTTTGCTACTGCGGCTGAATGAACCATTATTTGATTTACTGCTACTACTGTTCGATCTGCTGCTACTGCTGTTTGATCGATTGCTATTGGATCTACCTTCACTTGAACGACTGCTATTGGCTTTGCCACTCTTGGCAAACCACTCGGATTTCGGCTTGCGTGCCGGGTTCGCCTTGGACTTCGCCGGTTTGCCTGCAGCCGATTTGTTGAACGCAGGTTTACTGCCCGATGGTTTGCTGGTTTTCTCAAACACAGGTACACCTGTCATCGGATACGGATGACCTTTCACTTCAGGAATCGTCTTCTTGATTACTTTCTCGATATCCTTCAGGAACGGAAGTTCATCTTTTTCACAGAATGAGATCGCCATCCCGCTTTTCCCTGCTCGACCTGTACGTCCAATACGGTGAACATACGTTTCCGGAATGTTAGGCAGGTTAAAGTTAATGACATGTGACAGTTCCTCCACATCAATTCCTCTTGCTGCAATATCCGTCGCCACCAGTACTCGCGTAGCCCCACTCTTAAAGTTGTTCAGTGCCCGTTGGCGGTCGTTCTGAGACTTGTTGCCATGAATGGCCTGTGCCGTAACATTCACTTTGGCCAAATCACGTGTAACCCGGTCAGCGCCGCGCTTCGTGCGTGTGAACACCAATGCCGTGACGATGGATTTATCCTCCAAAATTTGGTTCAACATAAGCTGCTTCTTGCCATTCTCCAACAAATATATAGACTGCTCAATGCGGTCTACGGTTGAAGATACCGGTGTAATTTCTACTTTGACTGGATCAACAAGCAAAGTCTTAACCATTTTGGTGATCTCAGGAGGCATGGTCGCTGAGAAGAACAGCGTCTGCTTTTTGTTCGGCATTTTGGCAATGATTCGTTTCACATCATGAATGAAACCCATGTCCAACATCCGGTCTGCTTCATCCAGAACGAGAATCTCAACCATCTTCAGATCAATACGTTTCTGGTTAATCAGATCGTTCAATCTGCCAGGTGTTGCAATAATAATATCTGCACCTTGATTCAACGCACGCTCTTGTACTTTTTGCGAAACACCGCCAACGATTGCCGTACAACGAATGTCCGTATACCGGCTATATACCTTGATGTTATCCGCGATCTGAATAGCCAGTTCTCGTGTTGGTGTCAAAATTAATGAGCGAATATGCCGTGCCGACTTTGATCCTTGTCCTTTGGATCTTTCGCTTAATAATTGAATGATCGGCACCGAGAATGCTGCTGTCTTGCCTGTTCCTGTCTGTGCACATCCCAGCAGATCTCTGCCAGCTAATACAGCTGGTATGGCCTGTTCCTGTATAGGGGTAGGGTTAGTATAGTTTGCTTTGCTTAACCCTTCCATAATAGAGGGGATAATATTTAAGTCCTTAAATGTCATGTTTTCTCCTTCATTTACGCACATCTATGAATAAGACGCATCTTTTATTTCACACGTAACGTATAAGGATACCATTAAAAACGTAATCTGTACATTATCTTTTTAATATTACTTTGTTTAACTGACCAATTTAAGACCTACTGCCGATCCCAGCACCATAGCGATAAACAGAATTCTTAGGGCATTTCGAGGTTCTCCATAAAACACCATGCCCAGAATAGCACCACCGGAGGCCCCGATTCCCGTCCATACGGCATATGCTGTCCCCATCGGAAGAGTTTTCATCGCAAGGGACAGGAACAGGAAGCTTAAACCAAACCCGGTTACCAATAGAACCAGTGAAATGAGATTACGGTCTTTGTGCAACTTGTTTATCATAAGCACTCCGACCATCTCAAATACCCCTGCCAAGATAAGAAATACCCAGTTCATTATAGCTGCACCCCCTTATTCTTCTCTTTACTCAGCATTTTAAGACCAATTACGCCGAGTAAAAGTATACCAATGAGTATCATTTTTCCGGCTTGAACAGTTGCATCAAACAAAATAATCTCTGCTAATACAGTACCAGCGGTACCGAGGCCAACGAATACTGCATAGACCGTTCCCACAGGCAGTGTACGTGAAGCTGCAATCATCAAGGAGAAACTGATCAGAATGGCAACCAGTGTAAAGCTCCACTCCAGCAAACCGCTGGCATGTTTCAATCCAATGACCCACCCCACTTCAAACAACGCAGCAATCACAACCGACATCCACGTTTTATTCATACCTGAAACACTCCTTCTCTACTACATTTTTTGTACAACCTGTAAGGGTTCATTAGCGAAAAAACAAAAAAAACCCGGGAAACAAACTGCATGATCGCAGTTCATCTCCCAGGCTTTTATCCCTCCGTGGCACAACCAACAGGTTGCGGGTTTTCTCTCGGACCAGACCGACACAGACATCGCGGAACCCTAGAAAACCTGTTTTTATTCTAATGTGTCTCCAATTATACACACTTCTACTATCTTGGCAACCCCGTTAATCTGATCATGCCATTTATTTGATAATCAAACCCATTAATCCTACAAATGTGGCGGCTTGATGTGGTGAGATCACACAACCGTTAAGATCTTCCATGGTTAACACCAAGGAATCAAATTGGCAATCGCTAAGATCCAAATCCTTCATTTTGGTCCCCGTTAAGGAAGCTTGGTCGATGTTACATTGAGTGAACTCCATTTTCTGTAGAGCCAGATAGGCAAAGTCCGCACCAATCAAGGTACATTCCGAGAAGGAGACCTGTTTCAGATGGGCAAAACGGAAGTTGCTGTAATCCCCTAAACCATGAAGGAAACTGACATTTTGCAAGCGACTATTGGAAAAATCAGTTCCGACAAACTTGCAGTTATGCCATTCGATCCGGTGCATGAAGGCACCAGAAAGATTGACATTGGAGAAGTCGCAGTGTTCGAACCGGACATCGGTGAATTCAAATTGTTCCAAGGCAGACTCTGAGATCGTCACATGTCTAAATACAACATTTTCAAAGGAAACCTTACTCGCTTCCTGTTGATCCAATGTCATGTTCTCAATCAGTTTGTGTTTGTACTCCACTTTGGATTCGAGAAAACCAATCGTTTCCGGTTCGAGCAACTGCTCCTGAAGCTTGGGTTTGTCCACTTTCACACCGCATTCCCCGATTCCTTAATAGCCACAACTCGCAGTCGGCTTCTGTCCAGATACCATTGTCCATCCCGCATCAGTTGTGGCTGTACTTTTTTCTCTACAGCTTCCATAATAACATCCTGTTCCGCAGGTGTGATACCCCTGAATAAATACTCCGCGAAGCTGTCCAACCACTTTCTGGGACCTTGCTTAAACGGGGTAAATTGGTCAACATGCTGGACCAGACTAACTCGAAATCCGTTTTGCTCCAGTAGATTAGCATATTCGCCAATGGTAGGGTGATACCATGGATTCCGACCTTCCCATTCGTATCCACGGGCATGCAGTTCTTCCCTTACCGCTGTTATTAATATAGCCGTGTTACCACTTCCAGCAAACTCAGCCACGAACCGTCCGCCCGTCTTAAGCGCTAAGGATATGGATTGTACTACAGCTGGGGCATCCTTTATCCAATGCAGAACGGCATGAGAGAAGACCGCATCAAACGATTCTTCAGACCGATAATGACAGGCATTAGCGACTTGAATATTCATATCAGGATATTTCTGTTTAGCTTGCCTAATCGTCTCCTCTGAAAAATCAATGCCTGTTGTCAGCGCTCCTGCCGCTTCAATTTTGGCTGTCAGATCCCCATTGCCGCAACCCACATCAAGGATTCGTTCTCCATGGGACGGCTGGAGCAAGGATAAGATAGGTGTTTCCTGTAACGCTGTAAAAGGAGCAGAATGACCACTCCACGATTCGTTCGTTTGACCGGATGAATGTCCGTTATTCATAGAATATAATCTCCTTCTTAATTAAGGATCTAATGTATCTATGATAACTTTAATATAAGAGAACTGTCAATTTACTTCTTAGAATATTAAAAAAGCCTCCGGGCAAAGTCCTTCAATGCACGTCTAACCATTTCATCACTGGTCTCTAATTTCATCTCATCCATCCTTCACATACTCCTTGAATTTTTACTCTAAGAGGATGTTGTCTCCACCTCTTCTGTAACGAGCTCTAACCAGCATGAGAAGTATATATCTCGATGTACGGAATTTTCTTCGTACTTGATCTGTGATTCGAGCCTGTCAATTAAAATCTGCCTCACATGGTTTGATAACCACTTCATCATCTTAATCACCCAACTTTTCGAATAAACTTTAATAGTTTAGCTCTGTTAACATACTCTTAGTATGCCGAATTACGGGCTGCAAGCGATATAACGATCATCTTAATTGTTTGCCTGATCCTCTCACTCTCAGGCCATTCCCATCATAATGGTGCAATGGAAAAGGCGATTCCTTGCCTGTAGGCTTACTGAACTCTTTATCTCAGGAAAGCATACGAAAAAGGACAACCCCGACGAGTTGTCCTTTTTCAGTATTAACATTTGCAAAGTTAAACCAATGCTTCGACGCGCACCGTAACCTGGATCTCTTCATGCAATAATTGAGCAATATCACGAGTCAGTGCATCCACATTCTCCTGCCGGGTTGCCCAGCTGGTACAAAAGCGCACCGCACTGTGTGTATCGTCAACCTTTTCCCAGAAGGAGAAGGTATAATCATTCCGTAATTTCTCAAGCAAAAGATTAGGCAGAATCGGAAACTGCTGGTTGGTTGGTGAGTCATACAGGAAGCGTACTCCCTGCTGTTCGAGTGAATCATGAATTCTCAACGCCATATCCACGGCATGACGGGAAATCTCAAGATACAGGCCGTCTTCGAATAAGGTTTCGAATTGAATCCCCAGCAACCTGCCTTTGGCAAGCAGGCCACCTTTTTGTTTGATCATATAACGAAAATCTGGTTTGATCGCTTCATTCAGGATAACGACAGCTTCACCCATCAATGCCCCAATCTTGGTTCCGCCGATGTAAAATACATCGCACAAGCGCGCAAGATCAGCAAGTGTCATATCACAATCTCGGGAGGCAAGTGCATATCCAAGGCGTGCTCCATCCACGAAAAATGGCAGACCACATGCTCTGCTGACTGCGTGCAATGCTTGCAATTCTGCCTTGCTGTACATCGTTCCGTTCTCCGTTGGCTGAGATATGTATACCATACCTGGCTGTACACAATGTTCCGGTGACGACTCGTTCATGTGCGCATCATAGACTGCCTTAACCTGTTCAGGCGTGATCTTTCCGTCCTCGCTTGGGACCGTGAGTACCTTATGACCCGTTGCTTCAATAGCTCCAGTCTCATGAACCGCAATGTGTCCCGAGGTCGCTGCAATCACACCTTGATATGGACGCAAAATAGAGGCAATCACCGTTGTATTCGTCTGTGTACCGCCAACCAAGAAATGAACATCGG
>Ga0209437_100468_pt1 | contig 30979 bp, 38 predicted proteins | sample AraplaL_Cvi_mTSA_FD_184266 | JGI IMG/M metagenome (GOLD analysis project Ga0209437, IMG submission 184266) | Arabidopsis root microbial communities from the University of North Carolina, USA - plate scrape CL_Cvi_mTSA (SPAdes) (version 2) | ecosystem: Host-associated > Plants > Roots > Endosphere...
GATGTACTTTACACCCCGCCCACCTTCATTAGTCTGTTGGAAAGCGGACAATGGGATGCCGCCGAAGAGAAAATTCTTGCGGTCTGCGCGGAGTTGGACGAGAAATGGTCGGAATCCTGGGAACACTGTATGGAGGCAGGTTTCCTCATTACAGCATCGTTCACCAACATCGCCCACCGAAACAAGCTGACTCTGACCACTTTAATGGGAAATGATGTTGAAGATTTGCAAAGTGGTGAAGTCTTCGCTACCATCAGCAAACTGCGGAAGTGGTCGCTCAGCGTGCTCGGCAAACTCAAGGAAGGCACATCCAATGAAATCAAGGATATTCGTTCGGATTATGTGAAGAAGATTCAGGATTTTACAGATAAGAACCTGCATCTGGATGTATCTTTGCGTGTGCTCGCAGATCATGTGAACCTGCACCCGACCCACCTGTCCAAGATCTATAAGATCGAGACGGGCGAAGGCATCAGTGATTATATCTCTCGCCTGCGTATGGATCGGGCCTGTCACAAGCTGGTGACGACCACCAAAAAAGTGTATGAAATCAGCATGGAGATTGGCTATATGGACCCGGCTTATTTTATCAAAGTGTTCAAGCGTCAATTCGGCGTTACGCCGCAGGAATACAGAGACCAGCATAAATAACATCTTAGAGGTTGTACAAAAAATCCGCTTTTGATTACGAAGGATGCCTCACGGCATCATCAGCATCGAATATGGAATTCAGCCGAAATGTCCGTTGCTCACGTAGTTTGCCTACGCTCCGCTACTCCATTTCTAGCTTTATTCCATCTTCTCGGTACTGAAAACCGAATTTTTTGAACTTCATTTGAACATTCATTTGAACATTCACTAATAGAGTCCTATGGAAACTAACAAACTCATATAGATGCCCTCCCGCCCAAATTGGTACAGTTATATTGTAAAGATCATACACCGTAGGGGGACTGAACAATGATCAAATTAAAAACATGGTGGTCACTGCTCATGGTTATCGCGCTCATCACGATCACTGCGTGCGGCAGTGGCGAGACAGCCAGTGACAATGGTACCGATAATACGCCGGGAACTGTCGGCTCAGCGGAAGCAGAAGCTGCTTTTGCCAAAGGAAAATATGACCCACCGATCGAGTTCAGCTCGGTATTGATGCCGAAGAAATACGTGCAAGGGGATACCAAAGAAAATAACGTGCACGATCGCTGGATGCTGGAAACGCTGGGTATGAAACATAAAGATACCTGGTACCCAGCCAATGACGATCAATACAGACAAAAGCTGCAACTGGCTATCGCCTCTGGCGAAAAGCTGCCTGATTTCGTCACCGTACCCACCAATGCGGTACTGACCAATCAGCTGATCGACTCCGGTCAATTCATCGCCATCGATGAGTTGTTCGACAAATACGCAAGCCAGACCCTGAAAGATCACGCAGCAGCACATCCTGAACTGTGGTATCCGTTCACCAAGGACGGCAAGAAATACAACATGCCGATCATGGAGTACACCGATAACGACGATACACTGCTCTGGCTCCGCGAAGACTGGATGGAGAAGCTGAACCTGGAAGCTCCGAAAACCATCGCAGACCTTGAGAACATCATGGACAAATTCAAAAACGAGAACCCGGACGGTCTGTCTCCAGACAAAGTATTCCCGCTGGCAATCTCGCTGAAAAATAACACCAACACCTGGATGGGTCAGCTCGACTGGTTGTTCGGTGCATACGGCACAATCGAAGAGCAATGGAACAAAGACGCAAACGGCAATCTCGAGTACGGCTCCGTTAACCCGGGTGCCAAACAAGCTCTTGCCAAGCTGGCTGAATGGATGGATAAAGGTTATATCCACGCTGACTCCGCTCTGTGGGATGAAGGCAAATCCGCTGAAAGCTGGACAGCTGGCAAAGCGGGCATTCTACCTGGCGCCAACTGGGTACCGGACTGGCCTGCACCTGACCTGCTGAAGAACGTACCTGGCTCTAAGTATAAAGCTTACCCTGTGCCAGCTGGCCCAGACGGCAAGATCGGTACAAAATGGCAGAACTCTGGTGTCAACGCAAGTATCATGATTAACAAGGATGCGGAGCATCCAGAAGCCATCTTCCTGTACTACAACTACCTGCTGGATAACCTTGCTAACCCGAAAGCGGGCAGTGAGTATGAATACGGCTTCGCCAAAGGTTACGACTGGGATGTCATTGACGGACAACCGACCAGTGACAAAGAGAAGATCAAAGACTTCTCCAACGAATTCCCGTTCCTGACCGGCCCAGCACGTATCCCGGATCTGTACATGAAAACACTCGTGAAGCTGGCCAACGGCGAGAAGCCTGAAACACCTTACGAGAAACAAATGGCCGAATTCCGCAAACCGGAAAACTGGTATGCAGGTAAAGTCGTTATGTCCCAGATCGACATCCGTAAACAAAACTACTTTACTGGCGCAGCAACGCCAACCATGGTATCCAAATGGAACCTGCTCCGCCAGTCCGAGATGGAAACCTTCAACAAAATCATCTACGGCAATTTGCCAATTGATGCCTTTGACCAATTCGTCGCCAACTGGAAATCCAATGGCGGAGATCAGATCACGCAAGAAGTGAATGATTGGTTTAAATCGGTAAGTGCGAAGTAAGAATTTGGATTTTGGAAAAGTAGAGAGTTAAAAACCAGCCGAAGCGTGTAACTTACCGCTTCGGCTGGTTTTATTTAGATAGAGATTGAGGTCGCTTCCCCTGACTTATGGGTTCGCGTTAATGGTTTGATCAGCCTTTGCATTTGTCTCCTCAAACATCGACTGGCCCAATAAGGAAACTGTGAGCTGAATGCCGTCCCTCAGTCCTTGCATGTACAAGCGCTCATTCTCTATCCCTTTGGTGACAATGTATCGGCTCTCCCACTCAGCATATTTAGATGTCTGCTCCATATCCTTGCCAGCAAACAATCCTTCGAACGCTTCATCGGTTTCCTCACGTACACGACTCAGTTCAGGATCATGTTCAATTAGAGCAGACACCTCATCCAGCCTTACCTGAATCGCTCGTTGCATCCACGGCGGAAAATCCATAGCTTCTCCTCCCCTAACTTCGCTCATTACCGTACGACTCGACTATGTTTCGCCTTCGTTTCACTAACTCGTGCCACCAGTTCATCCACCCTCCGGCTCTGCTCCTGAACCACAGGATTGTCCCACAACGGAATCGCTTGCTTCAAGGATGCCTCACCAAGCTGATTAAGCTTTCGTCGTTCCTCTTCCAATAAGTCAAGCAATCGGCTCATACATGCACCTCTCTGATGTCTAGTATGCATATGTCTTGTTAATCCTAATCGACGTTGTATACCTGTTATTCGGGTCTTACTAGAATTGTAAGATAAAATATGATTATTTAAATGCGAGAATCGACTTAAAATAAAAAAACACCGATATATACCTTCGGTGTCTTAATAAGAACGGCCCAGAAAACCCACAAATACTATACGAAGAAGACACTTCTTGATTCTTACTTCTTTTTATTAATTACATAAAATTGTAAATTTGTTTTCATTTACATAGAAGATAAAAAGTCTTGTAAATGCATTACCTCATAATTATTATTTTTCATTCTCTGGTAAAGGTCTTTATCTTCTGTTATCAGAATACATCCTTCGTGTACAGAAGTATCAGCAATTATTGCATCATTACTATTACTTTTTTTTTCATTAAGAATTGTGTGATAAACCTCACCCATACCAAGCCTCGTATATCCTAATCTTGCCTTTCCTAAAACCATGACAGATACAGGAACAAGTTTTGCTCTTAGATCTGTCAGCATTAAAATATTTCTAATTCTCGTTTCCTTTTTAATATCAGGAATGACTGCAAGCTCCTCAACCTGGATATTGGTTATAAAGTATTCGTATTTTGTATTTTCTGACTCTTTAATAACTTGAATAAACTCAGACAATTTATCAAAGACATTTGAATCAAACATTACTTTTTTCAAGTAACCACCTCACAAATTCACATTTTATCTTATTATTCCCCTTTAGCAAAAAATCTAATATCCGTTCTTACTACGTACTACATATGCCTGTTTACTTTCATTTTGGATAAAATATCTTCCAACAGCATCATCAACAAAACAGATTAATCCTATTAAGTACTCAGATAACTCATTTAAAATCCCTATTATTTCTTGCTCACTTTTACCTTTAAATATTAGATTAATTGCCAATTCATCAGCATAAACAAAGTCTATTTCTTTTCGTTTCTTACCAGTAGAAGAAACCCTTGTAAAAAAATCAGGTAGTTCTCTGTATTCTTCCTCAAAGTTTCTATTGTCGTAATGAAAGAAACTATCTCTTATTGGTTTTACTATTCTTCTCACAAATGATGTTTCCCACGGAGTACAAGAATCTATAATTAATTTATAATTGCACTTAGCTTCATCAGATAGACTATCTATAAATGCATCCTTCTGGGGAAAGTTATTTTTGACAATAAACTTAGCTGCCTCTCTATAATGAGAAGCAGCTAATCGAAAATAGTAAATAAATTCTCCATTTGTATGCTTCTTAGTACCATCTAAATAATCTATTAATGACCTATGAATATAAAACAAATCATTCCTGATTAAAGATAGTTTAAGTATCCATTCAGAAATCTTATCACCAGGAATAAACATATTTTTTAATCTAAACACAATCTCATTTTTCATTGGAAAGCTCTCCAATCATTAATCTTACACGAATGCATGTAACCCTTCCATATTTGTAAGCTTTCCGCTACAGAATTATGCTCGAATAAATATTCTTTTCTTCACGTTCACCCAGAAATACAGTGTTTTATTTACAAACTATGTTTCGGAGCATAATTTTCAATCAACGCCTCTAAAAAAAGAATCTGCCATTTTCGATCCATCTGATATTTTATTTAATTTTATGTGAATAATTTCCCTAGAACAAGAGAAGCTTCATTAAATTATAATTAATTATTTATATATCATTAATATCTTGAATCTTCATTCAGCTTAGCCTTAATTTAGATAACGTTCCTGTATTCAGGACCCAGCTTGTGCTGAGGGCCGGTGAATGCCGCCCGTTTCGTTAATATCTTGTTATATAATGTCAGCACTTATCACAATATTAGAAATCCAGATACCATATTTCAAAAAATTTAGATTTCATAATAAAACCAATGGACCGTTAGGTGTACCTGCGTTAATTAATATGTTGTTATCTGATGTTTTTATTCATTTGAATTCTCTATTTTTTCCAATATAATCTTATTGATTTCTCTAACCACCCATATTTTCGATACACCATCGTAGGTTGCAATATAATTCGGTAACCCAGATCCTAATAAATGGTTAGATTCACTTGATAGGGACTGTTTACTCTGTAGCAAAGGAATTATTTTATCTATAGCTTCGAACATTGCTTCATCCGAAGATATCCCATTAAATTTGAAATTGTAATGGTCATTGTTAATCTTCACTTCTATCCCATATGTTATTTGCTTCTCCTCTACACCATTACTTGTTGTTTTGTTATACTTTTTGTCTTTTACTTTTTTAAAAGTACGTAATATCACAATCTTTATACTATCCCATGCCGCATTAACCAGAATACCTGACATCAAACTCATAGCTAATGGAGAATTAACTAAAAAAGAGTAAACATTAGTAAACTCATCAATCGAAGCAGTTACTTCTCCGTTTTTATCCAAAGGTAGGAATTGAATACCATTCTCATTCAATTCTGAGCTTATTAATAAAAGGTCACTTTCTTCTATTGGCCCAGACAAATAATAAAAACCTAATTTATATTCTGACGTTACAGATTCTTTCATATTAAACCTCCAAATATTTTTTTCATCAACCAATAACGTTCCTGTATTTACGAACCATCGAATACCGGAAGAAGGACGAATGTCTGTAGCGTGAATGTTATGTTAGATGAGGTCACAATCATCTTAGATATACTTTTTAAAATCAATTCTTAAATTCTTTAATATTAATAATCTATCGACAAATAGTTCACCGAAAGAATTTAAACAAAAAATATATTTTTCCATTTCCGCTCTACTTAATTTGTAGTCAATTATCCCTTCATGAATAAACTTGTGTCTTGAATCAAGCATTTTAGTAATTACTTCTCTAAGCACAACTATTCTTTTATTAAATTTCTTACTAGTATTTAAAATTTCAAACAGGTCTATTTCAAGATATTTTTTGAATGCCTCATTTGCTGAAATCAGATTTTGAAAATTATAATTCTCAGTTTCTAAAGATGAAATAGAAATTTGACCTTCCAATAAACTTTTAAGTTTTGAAAAATGAATCTTGTCATTCTTTTTAAATACTTGATCTCTTGCTGATTCATTTGTTTCTAAATATCTAATAAAAGTATATTTCAAAAAAGTTTCTAAAGTAGTTACGAGAAAAGGTACTATCATATTATTACGAAGTAATTCTTTGTTTAGCTCTGCAATATAACTATCAGCTAACAAAATCTGCTCCGGTACGTCTTCTATAATAATACTTGTTTTTAATAAATTATCATGGAATGCACTATAGACAAAACCTAACGCTTTCTCTGAAGCTTGAAGTTTTGGAATGTCATTCGTAATATACGATCTAGTTCCGGTTTGAGGATTATAAATATAACCACCGTAAATCTTTTTAAGTATTTTAAGTGTATTATTTTGAGTGAAAAGGTCTTCATAACTTCTACCTGCTGACGTGCTAGTAGTAATGGTAGTAGTAGTTTTTTTCTCGCTAGAATAGTATTTTAGATACAGCCATACGCCTCGAATTGATTGATAGTTATCCATGTGATACCAGGTATAACAATTCTCATACTTAGGATTTACAACCCACCCCATCGGAATTAAGACATCTTCGATTTCTTTTTTAATTATATGTTTGGGAATCCTTAATTCTAGATCAATACTCATGCAACACCTCATGTTTATTGTTATGTCATCTAAACATCTAATCTCTATACTTCGTAAATACCACACATTCTACCTAATATCTGAATTACGTATATGATAACCTATGCAGTGATTTTTGCGAAGAAAAATTTGGTGAAAAAGGGGGAAAAATCGATACGTATTCCTCATATCCATACGATCCAATAGACTTTGAACACGTCGAGTATTTGTAATGTCACAACAAAAAGGAATGTCCTTCTTCATCCCATGGGGAATCAAGCGACCTTCCAATGTCTTCTTAATTATTTACCCAAGCTAAACTATTAATCGGTTCTGATGAAATAATAACCCATTGAACCAGCCACTATTTCATCTGGCATTATCCCCTTCCCCAAACATATCCCAGCATTCTTTTTACCCGCAAACGAATGATTGATCTGAGAAGAAACAACGTTATGTATCTGTTCTTCCCCTTCCACTGTTTTAATCACGATCTGCTCACCGATCATCTCTTGAATGGTCGAAGATCGTCCAACTCTTCATTCGCCCCCATCACGATGGTTCCGTATTCAGGTGTATCGAAGACCAAACCTACGCCAAACAGCATTTTTGTTTCCATTCTCTGACCTCCTTATTTGTGATCTATGTGCAGCTCCCCTTTGACATCTCGTACTCGAAGATCGGCGTTATGTAATCTAACGATGGCATCTCTCAATAAAGCATAACTTCCAGTAGAATGGAGTTCAGGCGCGAATCTTGCTGCTCGAATGCTTGCTTGAGCTTCATCAAGAGCATAGTTTCTTTTCACAACCTCGGGAGGAAGATCATAAAGTGGGAACGATCTACCTGCGATAGTAGCCTCATAGTGTCCAACAATCTCGTGAGCAAGTGTGACATTCATAGATATGCGAGTATTCGCACTCAACGTTCCTACGCCTGGGGCTGCCGCTGGAAGAACATCTGTGTTAATGACCAGCCGATTATACATCATACCTGTATCCCAGGTATTGTAATAACCGGGTTGCGCAATTAAGATGTTTTCTTCAGGAAAGTCTAGTTTGTTCAAATAACGCTTTATCTCGATCTTTTGATTATCCGTAAGTGGTAACTCATTACGTTGTCCATTACTTAGAATCTGCCTGAAAACGACTGCACCATCGTATTTGACTGGTGCATCGATGTGCAGCTTAGATTTGAAAACAGAACTTACCCCTAACACCATGTCTCCTGTACCAAGCATACTTGCTCAATGTTCACTTGACCACGCATTCGTAGGTATGACAGCTTCCCTAATCGTTCCGTGAGCACCAAATGTCAGCCAGTTCAGCGTGTCTTGTGGCGATCGAAAGTTTTGTCAGCTCGATCAACATAGACTTTTCAAATGCATTCAGAGCCGTGAGCAGCTTGGAGAATCGTTCTCCATGGTTATGTAACACAGTTGAAATTGAACTCGTGAGTGTAACGACTTCATCCACCCTATTTACACTATCTTATGCGCTGAACATTTATCAAGAAACGTTTCCAAAACTAACTCGGCGACCTCTTCCAATTGAATCTGAAAAAAGTCGCCGTTTAGAAAGGCCTTATTATTGTTAGCGCGGTTGACGGAGATATGAATCATTCTTCGCTATTTTGTAAACGCTGAGGAGTCTTCGGATCTAATTGATGCCACTTTGGAACTTCTCCATCTCCATCCGTAAAGATATATTTAGTTTCAGGATCATCTGAAAAAACAACGTATACAGGATATTTAGGCATAGAACTCAACTTAGCTTCTATACTAACAATTTCTTCTTCTTTATATCCCTCGACATTTATAAGATGTTCTTTCAGGCTTGCTTCAAGAGAATTGTATTTGAACTGTAAGAATACATAAAAACCGACAATTAATAATAGGATTAGAATTATAGCACCACTCAGTATCATTTTTATGCTTCCCGTTTTCTTCATATAAACCTCCTAACGGTAATATTAGCATTAATTCTATCAAATCAACTTTAATCTATAAAGAAAAGAAACTCTTTGACTTTTGAAAAGTCAGAGTTTCTGTATAACTTTTATTACATTATTAGTTGCGTACAGCTGTAAAAGAGGTTGTATAAACAAAATGGTTAGACTTAGTAAAAGCTGAAGGGGTTACAAAAAAATTAGTATCACCGGTCTTACCTTTATCAGTAATATCAATACCCTCTCCATAGTAAAAAGCTTGCCATATAAATTTGGAACAATAGTTTGGAGTAAGTGTATCTAGGGGTGAATCGATTTGAATAAGGTATTGTGTAGCCTTCTTGTAATTGTACACCGCCCATTTAGCAGCTTCTACACCACGGCCATTTTTGGGTCTATATACTTTTATGGTTTCCCCTTCTCCGTGTCTCCACATGTAATTAGTCATGTTATCTACAGTCCCACCGTTTACAGGCAGTGTCACATGTACGACCTTAAAATTTGAATTTACAATACCCACATGACCCACAAATTGTGAACTACCACCAATTGTCTTAGTGGAGTACAACACATCTCCAACTCTCATTGGTACATTAGTACCTGGATATGTAGGTCCAATCTCTGCAAGCGGCCCAATTAAACCATCATCCTTAATTGTCTCAATAACACTTAAATCTTCATCATTCCCATAGACCGAGTCAGGCACACTGATTTCTACTTCCGATGATATCTCATGAGTAGTGTATTGTGTCTCTGCACTAGCCGTAGGTTGCCCCACAGGAAGCATTCCTAGAACTACTAACATAGATGTTAATAGAAGGAATCCTTTTACAAGAATCTTTTTCAACAATATCCCTCCTTATAGTTTATATTCTAAATTTATATTAATTTACACTATTTTCCCATAGGAGGAACTAACTAATATTAAATTAGGTATTAATGCTGATCTTGAGTCATATCATATAAATATCAATAAGTCTTTAGAATTGTAAATTTTTACACATTCGTTTGCAGAATTATTTACTTTTTAAAGTGAATCAACAACCGGCAGGTACGAGGAGCAATTCTTCCATGTAACAGAATTCATATCTCTGAGTTCACTTCTAACCTGGCTCAGAACCATATGGGCAATGGTCCCTATGCGTATGATGTGATCTGAAACATTCACCTCCTATGAAACACTACTCTCTAATAGTACATAAGCCGGTAATGATATTTCATTCTTCAATAGCTTTCCTATAAAAAAGTCCGCTGTTTCATCTAAAGATAGGTGCTCATAACCATATATCCAGCTGTACCAGATCTTAAATACATCGCCATCCAAAATCACATACTCATGTTGTTGATTCTTCTCATATGCTATATGCCATCTTTCAATTTGTCTCTCCAGTAACCACATCATAAGTTCCTTACCTTCAAGATGAGAAGTTTCAAAAAGAATCCCTGTTTCTGGAACAATAAATGCATCATATTGTGTAGCGAACTGCTGACAAGTCGTACTTTTACCTACAGAACTGGCACCTTTGAGACAAATTATCGTCATTGAAATATATTACCTCCAGATATTACTCACAAAATGATTAATCAACCTTCACTGGCTCTTAAGCGATCATGTTGAATTTCATGTTAGACTATGCATTGTAGATTTCTTTGATCTTCAGCCATGTTTCATACCAAGATGTTTTTCGTTTAAGAGGTTTAATCACCTTAATCTCGACTTCTTTTCGTTTCAAATAAACCGTGCCATCCACTTCGATGAGTCTATCGCCAAATGCAAATGCCATATCCTTGCAGTCTTTGTGATAGTGGTTCTCTCTAGTTTCTGACCACTCCGCTTTATCAATAGAATGTCGTTTTCTCAATTATTTAAGATCCTCCTTTAAGGAAAACACCACTATTTACAGCAAAAAGGAAGCCTGTCCCACAACATAAACACTTTATCCGATGATGAGCCTTAAGATTCGTCTATTCTTGTTCCAATTCTTCATTATATGGATTTGTATACAAATCCACATCAATTTCAGCATGAATCATATTAACAAATTCAATAAAATTAGAATCGAAATAAAGAGCAGGCGTTTTCCCCTCTTCTATTCTTATTACAATGAAAAATTTTATTCTTAATTGATGTTCAATCCGAATCGAATTGATCTCTTTTACTTTGTTTCTCAACATATCAACTACTTTTGTTAATTGGTGATTCACATCTAATGATTCTTCATACTCCGTACCTAATGTCCAAGATGTTTCTTTTATTCGATGTTTTTTGTTAATTATATCGCCTTTATAAGCCGTATTTGTAGGTTCAATTTTAAGTATTGAAGTTACATAATTCGGATCGAATTCATCTCCAAACAAACTAAAATAAGCCATCACTTCGGTTTTGTCTTTCAGGAGTTTCACCTCTTTAAGCAATTGGTATATGGATCTCGCCTAACATTCAAAGATTCACGACTGCCTTAATCCTTAGATAGATCTTATCTTAGGATGAGTGAAATCCTCATTTAATCCAGAAATTCTTAATATCTTCTACTATGATTTCTGAAATATGTTTGGATGAGTCCTGCGGATATAACCATATTGTTACGATAAGAGTTAAACATATCATTAATCCTAGAATAACTCGCCCAACGACTCTAAATCTGGTGTGTTTAAGCAAATAATAAACTAAACTAGATGAGATCAGAATAATCACGCCATTCACTACAAAGGTTAATGGCAAGCTTATAATTCTTCCTAATCCGGTGTTAGGATATTTTAATAAAAGTAAAATCTCTAATACTACAAATGGAACTGACAGTAGAACAATATAAAAAAAATGACTTTTGAATTTCCTTTCCACTACTGAACTCACCTACTCCAACTCTTCTAATACAATTTCACATAATATCATACATATCCATCTTCAGGTTCACCAACATCAAAGCCCAACACTTTTGACGCTTCCAACTTAAATGCTTCTATCCAAGAAGTCCAATCCTCGCTATTCATCTGTGCATGAAAGGATAACCCACTAGGCTCAACGGATGCTTCAATGAAAACTTCATCCTCTTCAGTGCCAAACCAATATGGAATTCCACTGTTATAACCCATCCACCCGGGCATACGCTCATATACTTTAGCAACTTTAGCCCATACCTCATCAGGCAGATCATATCTTATATTTAGGTTGCAATGATGAGAATTTATGTTGTCCATATCCTTTCTCTCCTTCTACGGTAGATGTACATCCAAAAATGCTCTTTATTATTATGTAAAATACTTATCTCTCCCACCACTTGATCAAAGTTCTATCTCCTGGTCTTTATACACTTTTTTCGTTATCATTTTAGTGTATTTTAATCTCGTGATTTCCACTAGGTCATTAGGTTGCATCGTATTCAGGATATGACTATCCTTGATTAAAATTTTGCTATTCCCTCGTCCCAATCCTTTTACTACGATGATATTTTTGTTCAATTTCACATCTACGATTTGTCCAATCGTTATGAACTGCTCTTGCTTCTTGAGATCTAGGTATGTTACAAGGCCGAGTATACAAAAAATAATAAAGCAAAAAGTTGATAATACAGTTGTCCATATAGGAGGATGATATGCGAAATATCTGGTAGTTAATTGAATTGCAATGATAAAAATAAATAGAACGATGCATAACAATTGCTTTTTTAATTTCGCTATAACTTTTTCGTTCATGGTCTCTCCTTCGTATTACGTCTCACTCTCATTAATGGATCTTTACGGAGATGAATCACAAAGTCCTGATTCGAAGTATGATATACAACGTTACCAGGCTCTACTCGAAAAAACTCTTTATTCGCATCTTGTTCTGATACGGTGCGAATTGGTGCAACTTCATCTACGATTTTTTTGTTATCTTCCTCATGATTTTGAATGATAGAAACCAGAACAAATTGGTCTGGGAAAAGCTCTCTAACTTCTTGCCATTTCATGTGTTATACCTCCTGTTATTCGTATTATTTAAACGTTCTATCATTTTATCATATGCACCTGAATTCAAATATCGTTCCTCATAACATTTACTTCGAGACAAAGATGGAGGGGATCCATCTTTACTTAATTTATACACCAAATTCGCTTGGAAGGAAGTCGGGACTTTCTTTGAAAATAACTCATAGTGAAAAGATAATCATTTGCCTTAAATGATATTATGTATTATATTAGGAAATGATTGGATAGAAAACGTTTTAAAAGTATATTAATAAAAGGAGTGTTCGTATGAAAAAATTATTCACATCATTGTTGTCTTGTCTTCTAATTGTTGGTATTTTAAGTGTTCAAGTAGCAGGGGCTAGTGGATTTAGTAACACTACTAGTACAACTAATGAATCGGGTACATACGTTATCCCTACTGAGGATGGCAGTACATTGGAAGTTTCAATTGAAGAAACAGACAAAGAATATATTGTAACTTCTTATGTAAATGGCGAAAGAGAATCTCAAACAATTAAAAACAAAGAAACAAGAGATATGATGACAATTGATAATGATGGGAAAGTAGAATATTCTAATGAGAGTGACTATATTGAAAAAGTTGCTCCAGATCCGATGATTAGCAACAATGAATCTTTTGCTACTAGTGCTGCTAGTAATTGGACGTTTGTAGATTCAGCATACAATTCTAATCCAAATGTGAAGCAATGGGGTTATTTATATAAACAAGAAAAAATCACTTTTGGAGAAACTTATAATCTTAATTATGATAAAGGAACTAAAGTTTCAATCATAGTAGGCGTGATTGTCGGCCTTATCACAATCGGCACAGGTGGTATAATTGTAGCTATTCTCGCAGCGCTGGGCTCAGCTATTGTTGCTGATAAGATCACCAAAGCTATTACTGGTCAAGTTTATGGAAGATTTGCTGCACAAGACTTGGAAGTAAGATCTAACGGGAAGATTGGCCTGCGCAGTAAGCGAACGATCGTAGATGCTAAAGTGATTAATACAAAGAACGGAAAAGTTGAATGGGTACCAATTAGAGTTGAAGGCGAAGGAAGAAGTAATACTGATCTTTGCATAATCGGAGCCTATAATGCTTGGCTTCTTAACTAAGCTATGTCGAAACAGTCCACTCAAAATATATTTAAGATAAGTTGATGTCATTGATGTTGGCTTCAACTACTTATTCAAAGGAGATATGATGTATAGAAAACTAATAATTATTGCTTCTCTGATAGAAATGTCTTTTTTAATTTTTTTACAATATCGTTACAATAATATTTTAGACCTGTTTCCTTTTATTGGGGTGTTAGTCTTTTTCATAGTGTTGAGTTATTTTTTAAAAGTTCAACTAAGTAAAAAACGTAGAGAAATAGCATTTTTTTCACAAACACTCTTTTTGATATTTATTCCAATTTATGCAATAACCACACTTCCTCAATACACGTATGAAAGTGCGGTAGATAAGGTCACTCAGAATTTAGAAGAACCTTATGTGGTTAATAAGCAAAAGAATACTTTAATAGAAGATGAATCTAATGAAATTAAAAAAGGTTATATGTTTTCTGTGGAAAAAAATTCAGAAGTAAATTCATACGTTTTTGATCCATGGACTGGTATCTATCATAAAGTACGAGATTGAGGTAAGACTGGCTACTCGGTTAAATTGATGTAGAGATTGCTATCATGTGAAATTTAAGAATCGGTTCGCCGATTCTTTTTTTCTTGCACATTCTTAAGCTTCCTATCATGCATACCTGCGAATACAAGACCCTAAACGAATTACCGCGCAACATGAGTATGATGTTGAGTGATGTTCCTCCGAATAATCAAGAAATTTAATCTCCCAAGTCCATACATCCCTGTGGGTTTTGAATACTGAATATGCATAGTGTTGTACAGAATGCAAGAACCATAATTTAAAACAAAAAGGCCCTTCTTCATCCATGAGGAATCCGACGGCCTTCCGATACCATTGGAACATATCTACTTTTTAAAAAAATAGAACGTATCACCTCTGCTGCAAGCAGGCTCACCCCAACAACGCCTGCTCAATCTGATCCACAATCCTATTAATACCTGTCGGCCCATAACAACCGATCCATGTCGCGGCATCTACCGAGTGTATTCGCTGTCGCTCACCCGTATCAAGCATCCCCCAGACACGCTGTTCTGTCGCGGATATCCCATCCTGCATAAGCTCATTGCTCAGCAAAAAATAGTGGCTGGCTTGTACAGCAGGTAGTCTATCAACCGAGATATGATAGGCCGTGTCGGCAGTATCGGATACAAATAACGGGACAGGCAGACCCAGATCACGGTACAACACAGCACCTGTACGATGAGCAGCAGAGTGAACCCGAACGAGAGAGTCCAGCGGACGGATCAGTGCTACACTTTTTCCTGCCAGTACCGGAGCCAGTTCTTCGGACAGCAAAGCAGTACGTCGATGATAATCGGCAAGTATACGCTTGGCCTCTGCTCGCTTGCCTGTCAGTTCACCGAACAGACTCAGGATGGTCTGCCAGCTCTCATTACGTTTAAACATAATCACTGGAGCGATCCGACTTAACCGTTCATAATGCTGATCATGCACCTCGGTGCAGATAATCAGATCCGGCGACAATCGTTCTACTGCAAGCAGATTAGGGTACTCATACGTTCCGAGTAATTCGGTACCCTGAAGTCCTGCTCGAATATATTGAGGGAAATTGACCACGGCACTTCCCGATCCTACACTTCCCGCTGGAGACAATCCAAGCGCAAGCAAATGATCGGCATACTGAACATCCAGTACGGCGATACGCTGTGGTGATTCAGTAACTTGATATTCACCTCGCATATGGCAGATCACCGGACCTTGGGCCGACTCGTACGAAGAAGCTGTGCGATTCCGCAGTAAGGCTTGAGCATACCTTTCATCTAATTCTGAAGCGGCTGCAAGTCGATAACGCAACGGAGGAACGCCATAATATTTCTTAAACGCCCTGCTGAAATAATACATGTCGCGGTAGCCCATTTTGTCAGCAATTTCCCCAATGGAAGCATCCGTATGAAGTAACATCCGAGACGCATTCTCCATCCGCAACTGGATGACGTATTCCATCGGCCCGAGCTGCTTCTCTTGTTTGAATCGTCGCTGCAACTGCCTTACGCTGCATCCAGCGAGGGCTGCCAACTCTTTCAGCTCCAGATTCTGGCGATAATGCGATGATATATAGGACACAACAACATCCACCATGTCGGACTCCGCTCCCCCCTGGCCACGTTCATACTCCATGATCAGTTCGTAGATCATCCCCTGGAGCAATGCATTGGCATGAAAACGTTCCAGCCCTTCGCCGCGACGCCATTTGACAACGATTTTTTCCGCATTCTGAATCCATTCTGCTTGCGTCACAGGGTTCTGAATAAACGAAGTTTGCAGCGGATGTTTGCGATACGAGGGCAACGCATGGGAGGCTCCTTCCAGGGAAGAAGCCTTATACCTAATCACGATATAATAAAGTTCGTCTGATCTGGCCGTCAGTGTAAAGGTAGTTCCCTTCGCTACATGACAAGCAAAAGAAGCTCCAATGTGGCAAACTTCGCCATTCATTGTAAGCTCCCCTTCCCCGCCTACCGCCAGCAGCAACACATTTGAAGTTAATTCGGTTTCGTGAAGAACACTGCCAGTCTGCAAAGTACCACTATATCCGTCGATCATCTTGATCGTCGTATCACTCCATAGACTTGTCTGTTCTTGCAGCGGCATTTCTCTCATCTCCTGACAATCGCATAGGTAAATTGTTGCTGTTGTCATTTTAATTGAGATTCTTTCTCATTGTCAATTTTCGGACATTTGAGGCAATACTCCCCTGACATCTGGTAATAGAAACAGCAGGTGATCCGCTCGCTTTTGGCAACATGCACATTGTCCTTACAATCGGTGAAGCGGGTTAACGGATTCTTCCTCTCACCAAACACCTCCCCGGATGCCAACTGTGTTAGATAGGAAAAGTCCTCTCGAATGATCTTACTTTCCTGCTCTGTCTCGCCTTCATCAGGAGCGAATAGTCGGCCAATCCGTACCATAATATTCTCCCAGAGAATGCTCATCGAAAGGGGTGCAATCGCAGCAAGTGTCTTTAACAGCGGTGTCAGCTGGACCGCAAACATCTCCTGGACCACTTTTTCCCGCCAAACGTTCCTGTCTCCAGTCAGTTCTTCAGCCTGAAGCCCGTTCACCGCTAGAAAAGGAAACCGTGTACCCTCCTCATGTTCTTCGAGCTTTGGATGATAGAGAAAGCTGTTCTCCAGCTGAAAGGTTACATGCTGATGATGAAACGTCATCGCGGTCACAAGCGGAGTCGTCCATAGATAGCCAAGCCGCTTGGCTAACATGGAGGCTGCGACTTTCATGTCAGGCGCATCGATATAGTTCTGAAACCAGCGGATATACTCTCGACACACCTCTTCGTCATGCAACTCACTTAAAGCAATGGTACGGACACTATGTTCAGGCGGCTCACCAAGCAAAACCGAATAATCCTCTACCGTCTCTTTCCATAAGTCTGTCGAGAGATATCGGTTCATATTAGTTCGATCCGAGCAGGGCTTCCGATGCCTGATCTACAATCAGATTAATTGCAAGCGGTCCGTAGTATGCAATCCACAGTGTTGAGTTTACATCATATGTGCGGTTATTTTTAACAGCATCCAGGGACTTCCACACTGGATTAGTCAACATAGCCTCTGCTTCTGCCGCAAACAACTCATCCGACAGCACAAAATAACGATCTGCCCCAATCTCAGGAACTTTCTCCATGGAAATTTCTACGGAACCATCTTCATTAATCTCCTGTACCAGAGCAGGCATTTTCAGCCCCAAGTCATTGTACATAATACCGCCGATGCGATGCTCAATACCGTGAACACGAATTCCTTCTTTTCGTGGACGAATGATCGCCACTGTTTCATCGCCCAGCTTCTCTGACAATTTTGTCTTCAGCCCGGCAATTTTGTCTTCATACGCTGTGCGCACTTTCTCTGCCTCGTCCTGCTTGTCTGTAACTTGGGCAACCGTAGCTAACGTATCACGCCAGTCTTCGTAGAAATCGAGTACGAGGGTAGGTGCAATTTTGCTTACACTTTCATACTGTTTCTCCTGGAAGTCGGTCATGATGATCAGATCCGGGTCCAAAGCTACAATCGCTTCCAGATTAGGCTCGTCCCGTGTACCCAGAACCTGTACGCCACTCGGTTGATCGCCTAAGTATTCTGGGAAATCAGTGTTGCCTCCAGCGATAACACTACCTGCCGGCTTCTCGCCAACCGCTAACATCTGATCCAGAAACTTAACATCAAGCACTGCAATTTTCTGTGGTTTTTCGTTTAGAGTAATGTCACCCTTCATACCCTTGATCGTTACAGGAAAAGCTCCATCCGTCTGCGTTTCCGCATTCGCAGGTGTCTCCGCTGGTGTTGCCGCAGATTGCTTACCGCTATCTGTACCTGTTGCGGCACCGCAAGCTGTCAGGACTAGAATAAGGGCCAACATCAAGCCCATAAGTAATCGTGATTTGTGAGCAGTACAGGCTTTGTTACCAACCGTTTGCCCCTTTGTTCCTTGTTTCATGATGAATCCCCCTTATGTATAATACTGATAATGATTTTCATTATCGAAACATAAAGAGAGTATATACGATCTCCGTATCGGGTTACCATGTACTTTTGCGACATTTGAACCGGACTAAAGCGACATCATGAGCGCTTATCCACTCTTTAATGTTTCGGTGATGTATGCTTGCAGTCTGTAGATGTCTGAAAGAAGATCTTCTTCCTCTGGCGTATTGCCATACTCCCCTAACCAACGCGGTGTACGGATATGCCACTCATCTGTCAGGTATTGCATCTCATCTCGATACTCTATAATATGTCCCAGGAAATATTCCAGTGAGCCGAGGGATTGTTTACTGCTATCCTTAATGATGGATTGTGTTTTTTCGATAATCACCTGCAACATATGTTGGATATGGTATTCTGGATTCATAGCTTTAGTTTCCATCCGTAACCTCCCCCTATCTCTATACACAAAAATGAATTAGTATATTATTCAAATGAGCCTCCTATTGCTAAACGTAGAATTCTGTTCTTATTGAACACAAGGAATCGATGCCCAATGAGTATTGAGACATCGATTCCTATCATCTAATTATGGAGGTGAATAATGAGTATGCGACCAAGCATGAAGTATGGCATTATTGTTAGCGCAGTTATTATTGTCTTTGTTCCTATTATCATTGGATTTTATATGTTGAACAAGGTTATCGATCCTGACGAGATTATGGTTACGAGAACTGAAGTTTCTCCTGAGCTCATTACTATAAAAGGTGGATTTGCAGACAGTATTAGCAGATATCACGGCTACTACCTCTCACATCATAACAATTCATTATTCATTCAGATTAAAGGCAGTAAACTTCCTATCGGTGGTAGTAAAGACTTCACAATTTCATTTTCTAATACTTATGGGAATGTTGATGAAATCTACTTATTAGGTCGAGGCAACGCTAAGAAAAAGATTTGGTCGAATCCCTAACTTTCATTTGAATCGATATCATATGATCTAACGCAATCATCTTAAGTCTCTTCTGCTTAACTTCTTAAATGCGGAGTATTCCTGATCGAACTTCATATAACTTAATATCTTTTCCGCACATGCAGCTGAGCTAAGCTCTTCCGTATTCACTTCCAGATCATATTCATCATAGGCGTAAATGTAGTCGAATTGAGAATGGGCAAGTCCAACCTCGCGATCTCCCCTGCTCTGCTCTCTTCTGGTAAGTTCTTCTTTGGAGCACTGCACGCCTACAAACAATATTGGATATTCCGATAGTAAATCATAAAAATCATTAAACCACTTGTCATTGCTGATGACCGTATCCACGATGACATTCAGACCCATCTCCGAAAACAGTTTAATGGTTGCACAGTACAACGAATTGATGGGGTTGAACAGGATATCTGTCATCACATGGTGTTCCACTTCTCTTGTTGGTTTCATATCTGGATATGTAGTGTCGATGAATTGATCATAATTATGAAGAAATTGATCTACAGATAGATGATGAAACGGAATGTCTCCCTGATTCTTCATTTCCATCGCGATGCGTGTTTTCCCCGAACTTGATGTTCCGTTCAAAAATATAATGAGTCCTTTTTCCATATCGATCACCCTTATCATTAGATTTATTTTATCTTATTTTCTTTTCGTTGTTCTCTCATTTTGGCTAATGCTCGTTTGGCCGCTAGTTTCCCATTATGCATTCCTTTTTTGGAGACTTCTACTAATTTTTCTCTAGCCGGCGTGTAACGATGGAACCCCATAATCTGGCATGCTCTCTCTTGAACATACATATCTTCATCATCTATATATTTCATCAGAGAATCCAGATGGCTTTGCGGGGTTAATGCCATAATGCAATAAATGTACTGACAACGAACATCCTCATTTAATCGTGGATCAGACTCAATTACATCGTTCAATTCATGAATACAACTTAAGTCTTCATTCATTTGATCTCTACTAAGTTCAATATCGCTGGGATAGTCTTTCTTCAATTCATCCCAATCCTGATGAGGATTTCGTTCCAGTTCACGTATGAATGAGCCTGCACTTCTATATGCTGGAGCTATATCCGTCTCCTCATGGCTGATATAACTTATCCTGTACTGGCATGCACCTTCCACATGTAAGCCTATGTAGTTCGAATGATCATCTGTCCATAAAGGAATCATATTGTGGTACACCTCTATTCCAGCCATATCATCCAATGATTCAACGATCTCGTCGCGCTGCATTAATCGGAGAAAAAACTTGTAATCCTTCTGTTTCTGAAGATGAACTTCTAACTCCTCAACGATTGTAGCAGGTAAAGTAATACCGCGTCTGTTATATAGATCAGCAAACATATTTTGTCCCCTCCACAATTCATACCATATCAATTATACAAACAATCGTAACGTTTTAACGTTTACCAATGTATAGCTTCGTTTGTGTCCAATGAAGATTATAGCCATAGCAGTATAGCTCAAAGTATGGATATAAGCAGTTTTCCGCCTCTTGCAAACCTTGATAACGGGGCCATTGCAAGTAATAGGCTACCCAATAATCGCAAGCGATGGAATAGTAGGCTTCGCTCAATATTTCGATAGCTTCATTGTAATCTTTGCGTGAGCGAAGTAGGTCACCAAGTGCTTCGTAAACGACCTCGCTATCCTCTTCATCCGTGCCTTGAATCAGTCCTTGTTCTAACTTGCTAATTTCCCCTGGTGGTAGTGCAACCACTTCCTTTACACACGCCAAAGCCCCGTATGCTTTCTTAGCTATGTCTGCTAGTTCATCATCCTCCGGCACCATGGAGAACAGACTCTTCAATCTTTGAATTAGTTCTTCCCCTAGACCACGGAGCGTTTCCTCGGAAGCATCCTCATGTCCACCATTGAAATAACCCGGCACATATTCGCCAGCGAATTCCTCTGGATTCAACATCTCATAGATCAGACGTATTCTGTCCAGAAAACACTGGCTCTCTAGAATCGGCTCAAACACACGTTCAATCCCTGCTCCCGATGGCATAAACCATTGAAAAAATCCGTAGAGATGGTCTGCCTCAACCTGTTCATCATCTTCTCGCTCAATATCTTCTCCGCCCATCGATAATAAATAGCGGCCATATTCTTGTTGATCCATTCGTACCATCTCCTCGTTTGTTCCACCGCTTTACCACTTTTAGTTTGGTACAACCAATTTACAATAATTTTCAAATATGTGTATAGTAGAAATGAAGCAAAATACTTTCAATACACTAAATCTAACAGAGAGGATGAGATCATGTCTTTTTTCAAAAAGAAGGTTGTTCTAGTCTCTTTATTCGTATTGGCTATCTCTGCTGGTGCAATCGCTTACGTAAATGGTCAATCGAAACCGGACGTGCCCATTCATAAAGTCGTCAACCTTTCAGCCAACTCCTTAACATTTCATGAAATAGATAAGCTGGATGCGTTTGCTGAACTGATCGTTATTGGTTATGCAACAGAAGATTTCAGAGATCGAGAGCATGTTATTACTGCATTTGATGATGGGACCATGCAATCCTTTCACACCAACACAAACATCAAGATTGAAAAGATATTGAAGAAACCCGACGATTTCCCTTCAGATCAGAACGAATTGACAATCATCGAACCCGTTAGCCTGGAAGGAGACGTCAAATATACAGCTAATGACTATGTAGAATTGCAGAAGGGTGATAAAAGTGTGCTTTTCTTGATGAAAAATACTTTTGGTGATTACGGATTAATTAATGATAATCTCGGAAAATTCAGCTTGGAAGGGATAACTCAATATAGTGTACCTCAGTCCTCCACTGCACAAGCGTTATCAGAATACGAAACATTTCGTAACTCTGTCATGGAGAAGTATAATCCGGATTAAGGTTTTCATGATGCAACGATCATCCCTTTGCGGAAATATCTGCTCCCTTCAATCTATTGCACTTCTTTATCAAGACTTACGGCAAATGATGAAGTTATCGATTTTTGTCTAAAATCATTGGGTATCACGTTAATCTTCACATCTAGATGTATAGATTCAGGCAGATTCATTTCAGTTATATTCTCATAACCAATGAAGTAATAATGCTTTTCGTCCAGTTCTATCAATCCGCCACCTGTTGAGCCAGAAGTTGAAATCAAATGTCCGTCATGATAAAGCTCACAAGCAATATTATATTCTTCCAAACCGAATCCTTTCACTTCATATCCAACCTTGATTTGTTTCTCGGTGTAATCAGCATTTCGTAAACTAATCGCACGGCCATTGACCATTTGGGTCTGAATTGCAATATTTGCTTCGGGCATCTCTGGTTTCTCTAATAGATAGCCTACTTTTAGGTACCATATAACTCCTAATACAACTACAGCAAGTACAATTATAGCAATGATAGACTTCTTTTCTTTTTTATCCATAATCCGTACTCCTTACATCGGAACACTCTTAAAATTCTTTTCAAACCAGTGTTTCAAATAATACGTTATCCCTGCTCGACCAACATCAGAAAATTGTCTTGGATCATCGATCATCCATTCCATTAGGGATTATAATCGATTGAATTTCAGGTTTTCCCGCATTATCCTAGAAATACATTGTTAATTCTGTCTCGATCATAATCTAAAATCCAATCATTAAATTCTTTATAAATATCCGTTAGCTCTTCCCTTGATGCTGAAATAACATCGCAGCCTCTATCATCATAGATATGAAATATCGTTTTCTTACTTATATTAATGAAATAGACCCTATGATAAATCTTTGGCTTAATTCCAACATCATGATTACATATAGCTTTGATTAACTGATTATATTTCAAGTCCTCAACTCTACATTTAGTCCAGTACATATACATGTTGTTCCTTGGGTCTAGGATGTCATCCGATTCACAATCCAAACCTGGAAATGTCTCAAGGCTCAAGGCTCTAATCGGCCCTTTCTTTTTGATATATTTCCTGTACAAGTTCAATTTCTTCATTTTGTGTTTAGGCTTATCTGCAAAATAAGCTTGAGTTATGAATAGGACTTCATCTTCTTGATCATGAAGAGCCTTAAATAATTCAATTGATCGATGATAAACTTGTTCCATGTAATGCTCCGTATTCATTCCAAACATCAGAGGATTGCCAAGCTCGAATCGTATTGCAACATCCCAATTATAAAAAAGAGGCGGCTCTAGGGTCAGGTTTGGAAAATGCTCTGCCAGGTACGTTTTTAGTTCCATTCTGTGGCCTCCGTCTCTTCAATAGTTGCCGATTTGACATATGAAAAATTAACCCCAGAACATTCCGTTATGACCTTCGTCCACGATCTTGAGCTGTTTTTCAAAATCTTCATTGGCTTCAATATCATCGATGAAATGCCATTTGCCTTTACTGTCCTGCCTTGATCCGTTTTGCTTGGATTATATCATGTTGTTTTCTCCGATTTAAATGATGCTTTTAGTGTAGTAAAAGGTGAAACGGAACGCGGCTTATGCAATGGCAAGCCGCGTCAGGATGAGGTGCTGCGCCCAATGGGCAGCACCTCATGGGGTTGCACCGCGTGCATTAGCGCGGTGCTCATGCTGCCATCACAACAACACTTCCGTGATGGCAACGCTTGGTGCATCACGATCGCCGCGCTGTGTGATGCACGCAAAAAAGCGCCTCGACCTCATCGTCGTGGCGCTTCCTCCTGCTGCATAATCCAATCGGTCATGCAGCTTTTGTTACGCTACTGCGTCCCATAGGTGCAGCATAACGTTTTCTTTCGATTTTACAATTTTAACAATGGGGCTATGCTACTCATTTACGACTTAGGGAACAGACCACGAGCTGGATGTTTCTCCTCATCTAAAAACTGCCTCTCAAGCCAACAAAGCCTGAGCGATCTGATCGATAATGCCATCGATGCCTGTGGGTCCATAACAGCCGAACCATGTCGCGGAATGCTCCGTCCTAACATCCCTGGGGTTCCGCATCGCTGGATCTTAATTCATACAAATGATGTTCAACCTTTTATACCGCTAAATGTAATACCGCTAATAAACGTCTTTTGAAGAAAAAAGAACAAAACAATAATAGGTAATGTCATCAAGGTAGATACCGCCATTAATAGACCCCATTCGGATCCCTTTTGACTCTGAAATTGCTGCAATCCGAGCGAAACCGTGTAAGATGGTTCATTGGTTAAATAGAGCAAGGGGCCCATGAAATCAGTCCAGCTCCCCATAAATTGAAACAATGCCACGGCTAATACGGCGGATTTGGCTAGTGGAAACATGATCTGTAAATATATGCGGAACTCACTAGCGCCGTCTAAGCGGGCCGCTTCGCGCAGGGCATCAGGCAGTCCCATGAAAAATTGCCGCAACAGAAAAATGTAAATGGGTACTCCAAAAAATTGGGGTACAATCAGTGGAAGAGGTGTTCCTACCCAACCTAATTTAGTAAACAACAGGAATAGAGGAATCATGGTCACCTGTCCGGGGATCATCATAACAGCAAGGGTAACAAAGAAAAGTATACCTCTCCCACGGTACTCTAACTTGGCAAAACTATATGCAACCAATGGACAGGATATGATCACACCAAGCGTACTAACGATAGTTATAATCGCCGTGTTTTTCAGATATGTCCAGAAAGGGATATACTCAACAGCACGGGAATAATTACTCCACAGAATTGGACGCGGAATCCACTCTGGTGGGAATGTAAAGATTTGTGTGAGTGGTTTAAGAGAAGTCGAAAGCAGCCAAATGAACGGAATCATGAAAAATGCAGAAGCAACAATTAGACATACATAGGCTAACGCACGATTGATTCTTTTGATAGCGGTAGGATTCATCCCTTACTTCCTCCTCCTTATTTCCCTTGATAATGAACCCAGCGTTTAGAGGTAATAAAAATAATTCCGGTTAATGCCATAACGATAATAAATAAGATCCAAGCCATTGCGGAGGCATAACCCATTTTGAAATACCTGAATCCGTTCTCATATAAATACATGACGTAAAAAGTCATGGAATTTGCAGGGGTTCCTTGCCCTTTGGTCAATGTATAGGGAAGAGTAAACTGTTGGAATGCACCAATCATTCCCATGACAAGGTTGTAGAAAATAACGGGAGTGAGCAAAGGCAGGGTTACCTTTCTCGTTTTCTGAAACCAGTTAGCTCCATCGATTTGCGCCGCTTCATAGTACTCCTCAGGGATGTCTCCTAGTCCAGCAAGGTAGATAACGACAGCTTGCCCAATACCCCAAAGCGACATCAAGATGAGCGAAGGTTTGGACCACGCCTCACCACCAAGCCAAGAAGGCCCATCAATACCGATATTCGCTAACATCCCGTTCACCAATCCGAAGTTTGGATGTAACAGCCACATCCACAGAACAGCCAGAGCTACTTGTGGCACGAGAGTAGGTAAGAAAAAGATCGTTCTGAATACAGCCATACCCTTGACCTTCATATTCAACATCATAGCGAGTGCCACACCGAAAAATATACTTAATGGAACAAAAAATACCGTAAAATAAATCGTGTTGTATATGGATTTCCAAAACAGAGGATCATGGAAAAGATCTCTATAATTATTCATTCCGACAAATTCACCAGGCTGCAGAATGCTGTAAGTAGTGAAGCTGAAGTAGATGGACATTAGCATGGGAATTGCATAAAAGCATAGGAGCCCTATAGCCCAAGGTGAAGCAAACAGCCACCCAATCGCGTTAGTTCTGTGGAGTGCTCGTTTCCTTGCCGATGGAATTGCTTTTACTTGAACTGGATCGGCCAGTTTCGCCATGTACATTCTCCTTCCAATTGTCATTCATGAATAGGCAAGGAGAGAGAGTTCGCTCCCTGCCTACCGAGCACCCTATTTGTCGTATTTTTCTAAAGCCTTATTAACCGTCTCTGTTACTCTATCCAGGTTCTCTTTCGGAGTACCGTTACCGCGGGTAGCCTTTTCCGTAGCGGAAGCTAACTCATTCCACAGCAGTTGTCCTTCAGGAATAACCGGGCGGTTATGTGAATTGGGCAAAATATTGATAAATTCCTTCATAATCGGATCGTCCTTGTAACCGTATTTGTCGTTAACCGAATCAATAACGGAAATTTGAGAGTCAGCGTTTAATAACGTTTGCCCCTCTTCTTTCCCTAAGAATTCGAGGAATTCCCAAGCAGCAGCGACGTTTTTGGCGCCTTTAGGTATAATAGCGGACCCGCCTCCCGACCATGTCGTAAAATTAGTACCTGTTGGGGTCGGTATGGGTGCAACACCGTAGTTTAAATCCGGCTTAAATTTTTCGATGCCCTTCACCGTAAAGTTTCCACTTATCTTCATGCTGACTTGACCGGAAATGAACGGATCCATTTCCTCCGTACCCGCTGCACTTGTGAATCCGGCAATATCCTCGACATTGTATTTTTTGCCGAAGTCGGTCATCCATTGTAGCGCTTCCACGACTTTAGGATCGTTTGCCGTAATTTTGCCGGTGGCAGCATCCTGGAATTCTCCTCCAAATGCCCATCCCCAAGTATACAGCCAGCCTTGCGAATACCATGGGATGAACCCGATCCGTTTGAAACGTTTACCTTCCTTGATGGTTAACTTATCGGCGGCCGCTTCAAGCTCAGCGATCGTTTGTGGTGGTTTGTTGGGATCCAACCCCACTTCGTTGAAATGATCCTTATTGTAAAATAGCAGGCGAGAGTCCGTATCCATCGGCATGGCATAAAGCTTTCCTTGATAACTGGACTCCTCCCATGCAAATGGATAATACATTTCCTTACGTATTCCGGATTCTGCTGCCATCGAGGATAAGTCAGTCAGAGAACCTTGCGCAGCCCAAGTACCGACCTTAAACCGATCGAAAAGTGCAACGTCAGGAGGATTGCCGCCTGCGACTGCAGTCAGCAGCTTCTGATCGGATCCCTCGTTGGATTCTGTATAAACCAAATTCATTTTGATCGTAGGGTTTTTCTCTTCAAATGCCTTCACGACTTTATTCATATTATCTAAATCAATTGAGGTAAGACCATGCCACATCGTAACCGTTGTAATCCCCTCTCCGGCCTGATCGCTAGAGCCTCCATTCGTTGAACAAGCCGTTACAAGTAGTAACATAACCAGAAAGCAAACAAGAATTGGAAATGCGAATTTTTTGGATCTCCTCATTCAAAGTCCCCCTTAAGTTAAATGAATTCGTTTAACTTGAATTCCTATAGGATCCACTTCATTTTCTGATCATCCACAATTTATGTAAGCGCTAACAACTCTGGTGATATGAACTATAAAATCAGAAAATGATGAACACCGTGAATTTGTTATAGGAGCCCACTAGTTATACTAAGTATATTAATATGACATCATAAAACATGTCAATTGCAATATTACGACATCACTATTCATGATGTATGGCTATAATTTAGATATGGAATTCGACGTTTCAAGGTTGGTTAACCTCCGGTCCCCTAACCAATTCCCTGATGTGTAACAGGGTTAACCATAAGAAAAACGCCTATCCACATACTTCATGGAAGACAGACCGCGACTAAAAGAGTTTTTTCTTGCGATATCAGGTCAGGAAGGTCCCTGCTTGGAAGTTTGATATGTCTGATATCAAAAAAAGTGCCGAAAAGCCCCTCGGGACTTCTCGACACTTTGAACAATATCCTTGCTTTGGTTTAGCTGCACTTGTATAAAACCCTACCCGTTATTTTTCACGACCATACGATGTTTAATAATGTTCAGCTCGGGAACTGCTGTTCCATGCAGTTGAGAGATTAACATGTCCACTGCCAATTCACCCATCTGCTTCTCATCCTGCTTAATATGAGTGAAGATGGGTTGACCCAGGTGATCGTTCAGGGAGTCGAAACAAACGATCTCGAATTCCTCCAGAGATTTCCCCATCGAGTGGATGACTTGAGCCAGCATGGTAGCTATTAGAAATTCCGATGCGACAAATGCCTTTACATCAGGGTGTTTTTTCAAAAAATGCTTTACTGTTTCTTTATCACTTTCAATCGCTGTTCCGTTTATGTTCTTAGGAAGGGTGCCCTTCAAGTTCGTCAATACATAATCTTTGTTCAAATTCATTCCTTCCTGGGTGAAGGCAAACGTATATCCAAGCAGCCTTTCCTCCAATGTTGAAGTGTTCTCTTCCGGCGGAGATAAAAAGGCAATTTTTTTATGACCTTTGCTAATCAGATGACGCGTAAGATCCATGGCTGCTTTCTTATTGTCTGTATATACCGAACAAACCGGAATTCCTTTTAGATATCTATCGGCCAAAACAATTGGAAACCGATCTAATACAAGTCGGAGCAGTTCAGAATTATAGTGTTGACCATGAATGGGGGTCACGATTAATCCTTTGATGCCTAAACCAATAAATAAGTCGATCGCACGTTTTTCCTCATCCCGATCTCCGCAAGTTCGCTTGATAACGAGTTGATAATTATGCTCAGCACTCCGCTTTTCCATCGATCTAAGAAGTTCCAGGCCAAACTCGTCAGAAAAATTCGGTATAATAAACCCGATCACCCGCTTATCGTCCTCAGGAACCAAAGTTGTTCTTACCTCTGAATAATGCTTCGGTTCTTGTCCTCCAATGATACCATCGGCCACATATGAACCTTTTCCTTGTATTCGTTTAATAACCCCAGAATCTGCCAATTTCTCCAAAGCCTTTTTAGATGTAATACGACTGACGCCAAATTGTTCAGCCAACTCTTTTTCAGAAGAGACCCGGTCACCTTCGTTTAAGCGACCTTCTTTAATCTCTTGTACAATATAGCTATATATCTGCTCGTATAAATGCAATTCCACAAAACCACCCTGACATCATAATATTAATATACTAAGTATATTACACAAGAAGTAATTCGCAAAGTTACTGAGAATATCGACGAACTTCTGTAGCACGGAATAACAGACCCTTAGTCTACAGCTCATTCCGGTTTATCTTGTGGATATGATGGTGGTGAATTTCCTTGAAAAAGGTCGAGTGCATTCTAGAGACTTGATGATTGTACAGGCGTTCATGCTTAAGATATCGTGGAATTCTAGGTTTAGCTTCGCTGAATGGATTTCTAAATTCGTCTACCCGATATCTGATGAATGTGTCGAATATGTACAGCGTTATAGGGAATATGGACATGTCGTGAGTCATCTGAACCTTTAGATACAGTGATTGTTTCTTCGGTTCTGGTCTTATCATTCATACAAAACAAACACTCCTTTGACTGAATTCGACATTGTGATTCTATGTAACTGGCAAACAAAAAAAGAAGATCATTCTTCATCCCGTTTGGGAATCAGATGACCTTCCGATGCTTTTGAAAATATGATGTTGAAAAGGTAAAGCGGGAGCGCGGCTTATGCAACGGCAAGCCGCGTAAGGGTGAGGTGCTGCGCCCGATGGGTGCAAGCACCTTATGAGGATGCACCACGTTCATTGACGCGGTGCTCATCAATGCAGACATCACCCGCGCATAGCCGTGATGTCTACCAATAAAGTGCCACGACTGCAAAGCCGTGGCACCTCTCCCTTCTGCATGATGCCAATTGGCCATGCAGCTTGTGGAAGGCTGCTGCACCTACATGGCAGCGGCTTCTTCTCCCAGCGGCAGCATATAATACTGCGCCTGCTGCCCTTCGTGCTGCTGGTACACAACGACCAGCAGCGTCCGGCCTTTTGCGGCAAGCGGGCTGGCGCCAGCTAGCACACGCTCAAGCCGGAACGGAAGCACATCCAGTACGGTGTGCTTCTGCAGTTCCTTTTCGCCGAGACCAAGGTCGGCGAAAGCACGGGCACCCATGACCGTCTGTGCGGTCATGGCCGAGGTCATCGGCAACGCACGCGAAGCGTTGCCGTCTTCCCCGTCCGCCGCTCCATCCGCGGCGGACCCTGTTGCGTCGCCCGCAGGGAGCGACGCTTCACCCCCGGCTTCGCTGCCGATCACACCCGCCGCATCTGCGGCAGAGTCTTCTCCGGCAGCAGCCGAACTTCCCGCAGCGGCACTCGCACCCGTGCCGCTGCTTTCCAGCCATGCCGTGCCAGCGGCACCGGCAACACGTGGCAGACGAACGTCTTCCGGACGTTCAGCCAACGTTTTCATGTAACCCGCCCACTGGTCTTTCTGGAGCGGATCTTCCCACCAGATTTTGCGTGGTTTGTATTTGTGGCCGAGGAAATAGTCCAGCTTCATCAGGCCAAGCACGACATCCATATGTGGCGTGTTGCGCGACTCCAGGAAGCTGTGCAGACGAGTAAACAGATCCTCCAGTTGGTGCCCGATCTTCTGCCAACCCTGACCTTCCCAGTAATCCCCGAACGCCTGGAAGAAATCAAACGGCGAATTGAACTCCTGCTCCATCAGATACTTCAGCGTGTGGTCCATCCGGTGTGCGTTCCAGTATTTCTCCAATACATCCTCCAGACGCTTCAGGCGAACGATGTCGCTGAACGGCAGCACATCACTGCCCAGAATCTCATATGGCGCGTGATCCATATACGTATAGTTGTACTTCTCCGCATCCAGACGCAGACCCGTACCACGCAGCATTTTGAGGAATC
>Ga0209437_100473_pt1 | contig 30599 bp, 20 predicted proteins | sample AraplaL_Cvi_mTSA_FD_184266 | JGI IMG/M metagenome (GOLD analysis project Ga0209437, IMG submission 184266) | Arabidopsis root microbial communities from the University of North Carolina, USA - plate scrape CL_Cvi_mTSA (SPAdes) (version 2) | ecosystem: Host-associated > Plants > Roots > Endosphere...
TCGGTATCAAGTGCGGAAGTGGCTTCATCCAAAATGAGAATAGGCGGGTTCTTCAGGATCATTCTTGCGATGGATAGACGTTGCTTCTGTCCGCCGGAGAGTTTTACGCCACGTTCACCGATCATGGTGTCTAGTCCATCTGGCTGGGATTGTACCAGTTCTTCCAGTTGGGCCCGGCGAATGGCTTGCCAGATTTCTTCATCCGAAGCATTTAGCTTGCCGTATGCAATATTTTCACGAATCGTTCCGTCAAACAGGAAAATATCCTGCTGCACAATCCCGATATGGGAGCGCAGTGATTCGAGCGTCATTTCCTTCACCGGAATGCCATCAATGGAGATATGTCCCGCATCCACATCGTAGAAACGTGGGATCAGACTGCATAACGTCGTTTTGCCCCCTCCTGAAGGTCCAACCAGAGCGACTGTCTGGCCTGCCTGAACATTAAGGTTGACCTCAGACAGCGTGGGTTTATGTTCTCCATAAGAAAAGGTGACGTTATGGAAGGCAATATCGCCTTTCACATCCGGAATTGGTTTTGCCTGTGGTGTGTCTTCTACATCCGGTACGGCCTCAAGCAGCTCCAGATAACGTCTGAAACCGGCGATGCCTTTGGGATACGTCTCAATGACGGAGTTAATCTTTTCGATCGGTCCGAGGAATACATTGGACAGCATTACAAAAGCGATGAACTCCCCGTAAGTCATACTTCCTTGAATGACAAACCAGGTTCCACATACCAGTACAAACAGGGATACAAATTTCATCAGAATGAAGCTAAGTGAAGAGTTCCAGGCCATAATGCGGTAGGTGATCAGTTTAGTGAGTCTGAAACGTTCGTTGTTCTCAACGAAACGTCCTACTTCATGCTTTTCATTGGCAAAAGCCTGTACCACACGGATGCCGCTCACATTGTTCTCTACCCGTGCATTATAATCGGCGATATCTGCAAACATGCGCTTGAACGCCTTGGACATTTTGCGACTGAAGTACAGCGACAGGTAGATCATCAGCGGCACAATGATAAACGTCATCACAGCGAGCTGCCAGTTGATTCCCAGCATAATACCGAAAGCTCCGGCGAGTGTCATGAAGGCAATGAATAAGTCCTCGGGTCCGTGATGCGCGATCTCACCAATATCCATCAGATCGTTGGTCATGCGGGAGACCAGGTGCCCGGTCTTATTGTTATCGAAGAAACGGAAGGACTGTTTCTGTACACGCTGGAACAGTTCACGCCGCATATCGGATTCGATGTTAATACCGAGCTTGTGGCCCCAATAGGTGACTGCATAATGGAAAAAGGAACTGAGCAGGTAGATGCCGAGCAAACCCACACATGCCGTCAAGATCATGGACCAATTGCCAGCCGGAAGCAGTTGATCGACTACCCGGTTAACGGCAAGTGGAAAGGCCAGCTCCAGCAGCGCGGCGGCGATGGCACAGGAGAAGTCTAATATAAAGAGCCTTTTGTAAGGACGATAATAAGACATGAAACGGCGAAGCATATGTAAGTCCTCCTTGATATGACACAAATGCCCGAGCAGGCTGATCAGCCTATCCGGACACCTGTATTCATGCTTATGTTATTTACGATTTTGCTCGGCACGTTCTACGATCATATCGGCGAATTCTTCAGCCTGACCTTGAATCGCAATCGGGTCGAAGTACCAGTAACGGTCTTCCAGCAATTCGTACACCTGATTGTTTTTCACAGCCGGCAGGGATTGCCAGATGGAGTCACCTTGGTAATTTTTATTGTTCTCTCCAACGGTTAAGAAGATATGATCCCCTGCATAATCACCAACAACTTCACGCGAAATCTCTTTCCACTGGGTATCACCCATCAGTTCTTTTTTGGTGATCTCGAGTGGGGCAAGTTGCAAAGCACTGTAGACCGCTTGTCCTCCTCGACCAAAATTGTCTCCATATCCATAATAACTCTTGTCGGATACTTCAAGGATGGAGAAGGTTTCCTCCGGTTTGATGACGGTTTTCACCTTAGCACGAGCGGCTTCAATCCGTTCATCGTACGTTTTCAGCCAAGCTTCGGCTGCTTCGGATTTGTTCATCAGCTCTCCGAATCCCCGAATTTCGTCATGTACATTGGTGAATGTACCATAAGGAATCACTACGGTAGGTGCGATCTTTTGATAACTCTCAATTTCGCTGGCCTGGTCGGAGTAGGTAATGATCAGATCCGGGTTCATGGCAATGACCTTCTCCATCGATACCGCTGCCCGATCACCGATGCTTTCAATGCCCTCCACCTGATCTGCATAGAATGGGTTTTCCAAATAATATTGAACAGCACCAACAGGTTTCACACCCAGTGCAAGCAGATCACTTACGTACATATCCGTCACGATCCGTTTGGGTTCAGCCGGAATTTCAACATCCCCGCTTAATGACTTGTAGATTCGCTTAGCATTCGAATTGTCCGAACCGGACGACGTGTCTGTGTTCGTCTCGGAAGAGGCTGTTGTTGTTTCGGTTCCCGCTGCCGATGTCTGTTCGGTGGCAGTGGAGCCTGTTCCGCTGCTACAAGCAGCCAGAATCATAATGATGGCGAGCATAAGCAGCAAGCCGGAAAAGCGTTTTTTTGCAGAAAACATATCCTTGTTCCCCCTATGTATAATCAATAATGATTATTATTCTCATTAATAACATAGAGGAAGACGTGAGTTTTGTACATGGACAACTATGATCACTATCGCATGGACAATTATGATGTGAGGTGATGCATGATACGCTTCAATTGCTCCATAACGGACAAGGGATCAAATCCGTAGAACGTGTCGGCATCGATCTCGTATACACGTCCTTCCCGAACGGCGGAGAGGGTACCCCAGAATTCCTGATTCAGCAGGTTATCCAGCCTTTCTCGCTCGGAAGGTTCCTCAGGATAGGCAACAAACATGTGATCTGCTGCATACAAGTGAATCTCTGACAACGGAACATGAACGTACCCTGTCAGTAACTGCCCATCCTGCACCATCTGTGAGGGTGGGGTGAAACCAAGGGATTGATACAGCACATGGGAAGCTCTGCCCCAGCCATGACCATAGATATAGGCGCCGTCCTCTCCGATCATAAACATGCAAACGGCAGACCCGCGTGTCCCTTCCATCCATTGATCCAACACATGATTGGCCTCTTGTTCAAGTTGATGATATCGATTCAATAACGCCCGTGCATTGGACTCAAGCCCGCTAATTCGGCCCAGATGAAGAAGCTGCTCCTGCCAATCGAGTTCTTCAAAGGGCATCAGAATGGTCGGGGCAATCACACGTAGTTCATCAGAACCGGGATGTGGTGCATACCCGATAATGACATCAGGATGAGCATTTTCAATCAGCTCTGGATGTTTAACCAGCTCATACTCGGAATGCTGTTCAAAGTGATCACGCTCATGTTCTCCCCGTGTATCTTCCATCCAGCTTGCTACGGCGCCCATGTGGGGGATGTGGCCCAGTGCCAGAAGTGAAGCCGTATAGTTGTAAGTCAACGATACAATCTTCTTGGGCATTTTCCGGTAGTGAGTTGGTGCCGAGCCAACCATCTGTTTGAATTTGCGGCTCAGATAGAACGTGTCCCTGTAGCCTGTCAATTGTGCAATTTCCTGTAGCGTAGGATTCGCGATCAACAGATGCTCTTGGGCCATCCTGATTCTGAGACGAGTCACATATTCAACAAAAGTAAGACCAGTATGTTTCTTGAACTCCCGTGAGAAATGCTCGGGACTCACATTGGCATCTCGTGCCAATTGTTCGCGGGTCAGCGGATGTGTATACATCTGATGGATATGTTTGAGTACGTTATCGAGCCAAGAGTGATCTTCATGAGCAGAATAGAATACACGATCTTGCAAGATGTCCAGTAACTCATAGAACAGCATATGTGGCCTGAAAGGGCTGGAATCATGGCCTTTCGAACAGGCTTGAACCAGCTCCACTGCCTTGTCAGTGAGATTGCGGCTCACAATGGGGGCTGGTAACCCGAAAGGCCAGGACAAGTGTTCATTTTCAGTGGAATCAAAAGCAATCGCAATACCCTGTATGGGCGACAGAGAGCCGCGCTTGTTCTCGTGCTGAAGCAGGTTTCCGGCTTGCCGAACGACTGCGGAGCCTGCATTTAATGTGAGTTTTCCCTCTGCACTAATTATCCTGGCCTGACCAGCAGTAACGACGTATAGTACATGAAGTGTGTTCCACATTTCATCTATGCGAGAGAATGCTTCGCGGTCGTGAAGCTGCACCAGATGACACAGCTTGAACAGGGCAACGGGTACAGACTGAATCTTCTGCAAGGAAATGGGGCGGGACAGCGATTTTTTATGATACATGGGCTTGAAAATATTCATTAGATAACTGTCTCCTTACATAAAGTCAGCAGGGGCATAATTCGTCTCATGCCCTTTGTATACTGGCGTAATTCTCGGATCTCGACTATTATGCAGTATATACTATAAATGAAGTGACGTGGATGGACAGATTGGACAATTCATATTTTTCTGTGAAAAATGGATAAAGTGGTTGAAATCGCTATCAACACCGACTATAATGAAAATGTCGAAACGTTTCAATCTGGCGTTTACTGCCAGTTTCATTGCGTTAGGCACAAACTGGTCAGAGGGCGTCAGATTGAAAGACGTGTTATGACCATCACGAATGGTACGGACTGGAACGGGGCACATTCAACCATGGTGCCGTAAGGATGGAGACAAGGATTTTTTTTGAGAACACCTCGAAACGTTTCGATTGACATCCATAGCAATGATATGTACAAAGATTAATAAACGATAATACAGGATTTAGTGGTTGTTCTAACCATGTATCGTATAGAATGTAGATAACCTTAGAATTTGTTCTATATAGGTTCAACTAAACTTTTTACGCGAGAACGGAGAGGACAGAAATAACGTGAAGAAGCGAAGCTAAAAGCTTTCTGAAAGAAAGCTGCATCGGAAGCATATGCTGCGCCTTTATCCCCGGATTTTCCCTTTGAAGAAGGGAATCAAAAAAATCTGGGGATAACAGCGATCGGAAGGTTATTCTGTCATCGGAGTGGTAAGTGTAAATATTCTTTAGTTGAACTTATATATAGTTTAGAAGGAGCGAACGTGGAATGGCAACGATTAAGGATGTGGCAAAGCTGGCAGGTGTAGCACTCTCGACTGCTTCCTATGCGCTGAGCGGGGATAGCAAGGTTAGTGCCAAGACCAAGGCTAAAGTGCTTGAGGCAGCACGAGAACTGAATTACCGCAAGAACGGCTTTGCCATGGACCTGAAGCGGAGCCGGACGAACACGATCGCTTTGATCTTGACAGATCTGTCGGGCCCGTATTACTCGGAGTTGATCCGTAGTGTACAGGATGTAGCCCTCGCTAACGGGTATGACCTGATTGCGTGTAGCTCCATGGGTGGACGGGATTCAACGGCAGTGAGATTTTTGCGTGAAAAAAGAGTAGACGGAGCCATCATCCTGGCGCATAACATTCATGATGATATTCTGGTGGAATCTGCCGGACAGCGCTTTCCGATCATTGTGATGGATCGTCAACTGTCGAGTGACCATTTGGTCAACGTGCTGGTGGATGGAGAGCAGGGCGGTTATCTTGCTACGCACCATCTGATCCAGGCTGGACATCAGAAGATTGCTTATATCAGTGGCCCATCCAACTCGTATGACAACGCGCTCCGTTACCAAGGGTATCTGCGAGCGATGCGGGAAGCGGGACTTGAAGAAAAGTCCAAATGGCGTCTGAACGGCAACTTTGTGCGTGAGGGTGGATACAGTGCAACCAAAATGATGATGATGCAGGGTGATCTTCCCTCAGCGGTATTTTACGGAAACGATGAGATGGCCATTGGCGGCCTGAAAGCATTGGAAGAGCGCGGTATATCGGTGCCGAATGACATTTCCGTAATTGGTTTTGATGATATTCAGTTGTCGGAATATGTTCGTCCACCGCTGACAACGATACGCCAGCCGAAGCATGAAGCCGGGTCGCTCGCCGGACATCTGTTATTCCAGATGCTCAATGGCGAAGCGGTTGACCCTTCATATACGTTAACGATTAATCTGATCGAGCGCAGCTCTGTACGTTCGGTTTAGGCCGAGTCTGACAACCAAGGGAATGCCTGCATGCTGAAGTGAAAGTTCAATGATGGGGTTATCGTCCGGACGGGCTGTAAAAGGCCGGTTTGAAGAGGCCCCTATTCTTTTTCAGATTTATCGAAACGTTTCGATTCTATACTAATTCAAGGAGTGAACCCTATGACAACGATGATTAATGAACCAATCCGGTTGAATGCCGGGGAGTTATCCTTTACCTTTTTGAACAGTGGCGACCTATACCAGGCGACATCCGGTACAACAATGTTGAACCAGTTGCTTAGTAACCAGATTGATGGATCTCTGAACAACCTCTACCTGCGTGTACACGAAGGAGAGAACATCAGCTCGTTCCCGCTGCTCGGTGTACGTTCGAATAGCAAAGTGATTACAAGCAAAGCACAGTCCAGCAACCAGTTGATCTGGGAGGGCACAGTCCAGCCGGAAGGCAGTGAACAGGGCATCGGCTATCAGGTCGTATTTACGGCAACACCACAAGGTGTCTGGTTCTGGGATGTGAAGCTCACAGGACAACAACAAAACGTAGACGTGGTGTATGGACAGGATGTAGGTCTTGCTGATCCAGGTGCGGTACGCAGCAATGAAGCTTATCTGTCTCAATACATTGATCATACGGTGTTTGAAGATGAAGCAAAAGGTTATGTGGTGTGTTCCCGTCAAAACCAGCCTCAGGGCGGTGCATTTCCGTATATGCAACAAGGTTCCCTGACGAAAGCAATCGGTTATTCCACAGATGGATTCCAATTCTTCGGTCTGTCGTATAAGGAAACGAATCAACCAGAGAGCTTGAATCGCCCAACGTTGGCGAATGAGACGTATCAGTATGAATTTGCCTATACCGCATTGCAATCGGAACTGCTGAATCTGAACGGAGAGGCTCAGGTGGTCTTCTATGGACTGGCGAAGCCTAATCATGCCGAAGGAATCTCTGCTCTGGAATTCGGAGATGAAGTTACAGCAGCTTGGAATGAAGTACAGGCTCTGACTGTGGAAAATGGCGACACGTTGGAACAGGTGAAACTGTCCTCCTTCCTGGGTGAACCTCTGGTTACGCTCGATCTGACGCAAGATGAGATTCATGATCTGTTCCCTGATCGTCATCAGGAAGAGCATAGTGGTAAGGAATTGTTATCTTTCTTCACAGGCAGCTACGAACATATCGTTCTGAAAGCAAAAGAATTGCTTGTGGAGCGTCCGCACGGTCACATTCTAATGAGTGGTGGCAACGTGCAACTTGGGGCACAGGTTATTACAACGACATCGTATATGTACGGTATTTTCAACTCACAGCTCGTTATTGGGAACACCAATTTTAATAAAATGATCAGTAATGCCCGCAATGCCTTAAACGTGCCGAAGACGGCTGGACAACGCATCTATGTGGAAATGGACGGACAATATCGTCTGCTGACAATGCCATCCCTGTTCGAGATTGGCTTCAACTATGCACGCTGGATCTACAAAACCGAATCCGACACGATCATCGTGACCAATTACACAGGTGCACATACGACGGAAGTAAGCATGAACGTACGCTCCACAAGTGGTACGGCATATCGTTACCTGGTAACGAACCAAATTACGATGAATGTCAATGAATACGAGTATCCGCTGCATATGACGCAGGATGGCGATACATTGATCTTCAAGGCTGATCCACAAGCGATTAGCGCAGGAACGTATCCAGACCTTCAATACCGCATGTCGGTAGACGGCGCAGCTGTAAATGTAGGGGACGAAACGCTGCTGGCAAGTGGTATCCGCAGTGGTTCCGCATCGCTGGTTACACTTAGTCTGGAAGCGAGTACTGAATGGACGCTGAAGGTACAAGGGGTATTGGAAGGCCAAGCGGATAGCGGCGCGGCAGCAGTTTCAAGTCTGACGTTTGAAGAGGAAGTGCAGGCATATCGCGAGTTCTTCGCAGGTGTGATGAACGGGTTCCGTTTGTCCCGTGGAGAAGGTCAGAGTGCAGAGGATCTGTTCAAAGTAAATGCGCTGGCTTGGTGGTACACTCACAACATGCTGGTTCACTACTCCGTACCTCACGGTCTGGAGCAATACGGTGGTGCGGCATGGGGCACACGGGATGTATGCCAAGGTCCGGTTGAATACTTTATGGCAACGCAAAAATATGAGCAAGTTCGCGATATCATCAAAATGGTCTATACTCACCAATACGAAGATGATGGCAACTGGCCGCAATGGTTCATGTTTGATAAATACTTTGCGATTCAACAGGAAGAGAGCCATGGTGACATCATCGTATGGCCGCTGAAAGTTCTGGCGGATTACCTGACAGCGACTCGCGATTATGCAATCCTGGATGAGAAAGTACCTTATACCGTTAAACATAGCTTCGGCTTCACGGAAGAGACGGCAACTGTACTGGATCACGCGAAAAAAGAGATCGAATATATCCGTTCGCACTTCCTGCACGATACGTTCCTGTCTTCCTACGGAGATGGCGACTGGGATGATACGCTCCAACCAGCCAATGCACAGCTGAAGCAATACATGGTGAGCAGTTGGACGGTGGCATTGACGTATCAGTCCGTGAATGTGCTCTCACAAGCGCTGAAATTCAAGGATGCAGACTTTGCGAAGGAGCTTGACGTACTCGCACAAGGCATTCGTGAGGACTTTAACCGTTACATGCTGGGCACAGATGTGATTCCAGGCTTTGTCTACATGGAAGAAGCCGACCAAGCGAAGCTGATGCTTCATCCAACGGACACAGAGACAGGCATTCAATATCGCCTGTTGCCAATGACGCGCAGCATGATCGGTGAATTGCTGAATGCGGAGCAAGCAGAATCACATTACGCATTGATCCGTGAACAGTTCCTGTGCCCGGATGGCGTACGTCTGATGAATCGTCCGGCTCAATATGCTGGCGGTGTAAGCACACACTTCAAACGTGCAGAGCAAGCATCCAACTTCGGACGTGAGATTGGTTTGCAATATGTACACGCCCATATCCGTTACGTAGAAGCGATGGCGAAGCTCGGCAAGACAGATCAGGTGTGGAATGGTCTTGCGATGATCAACCCAGTTGGCATCGGAGAGGTTGTGCCTAACGCGGAGATTCGTCAAGCGAACTCGTACTTCAGTAGTTCCGACGGCAAGTTCAATACGCGTTACGAGGCACAGGAGCATTTTGACCAGCTTCGTAAAGGGACTGTACAAGTGAAAGGCGGATGGAGAATCTACTCCAGCGGCCCTGGAATCTACATGAACCAGCTGATCTCCAATGCGCTTGGCATTCGTCAAGAGGGCGGCGATCTGGTCATTGACCCGGTATTGCCAGCTGAGCTGAATGGCATGCAATTCGAATTCGAGTATGCAGGTGAGCCAGTGACGTTTATCTATCACTTGAACGAAGGTGCTGTGAGCCGTGTAGCGGTGAACGGTAAGGACATTCGGACCGAGCGTACAGCGAACCGTTACCGTCAGGGCGGGGTTTGCATCTCACTTGATGAGTTCAGACAGGCACGCAGTGCAACTGAGCGCACGGTTGTTGATATTTATATGTAATTTCATAGCATGATGTACACCAAGGTCATCCTCCTTTATTCAAGGCGGGATGGCCTTTTTGGCATATGCTCATAATGTATTGCTCACCGCAGCGGAACAGCCAGCAACGTGTGCAGCAGCTCATTATGCCGCACATGTTTTGTGACGTAACCCTGTTGTTCCAGCCAGCGGCATAGCTCATCCAGCAGAGGGAAGTGACGCTCGCGCAAGGCACGCAGCTGCTCCTCGTGTCCTGTCGTTTCAGCCTGGCGAATATAGTTTTCACGGTGAGTGGCATCAACAAACATCAGATCGGTTAGACCGATACGTCCGCGCGAGGTTAGAACTCGCTGCATCTCCTGTAAGGCCAGTAGTTGCTGATCTGGACTCAGATGATGGAAGGCGAAGCTGGATACGACAAAGTCGAAGGAATGATCGGTAAAAGGCAGCGCCAGGAAATTACCAAGCTTCACATGCATGTCAGGATATTTGGTACGGCATCTGCGCAGCATCTCCCGGGACTGATCAATTGCGGTCATGTCTGCGCCGTGCTGTAGCAGTTTCCCAGCCAAATTACCCGTACCTGTACCAATATCGAGTCCTTTCTCACCAAGGGCGGGAGAGATCCAATGAGCTGTCTGTTCGAGCGCTTCGTCATAGTTGTGATACAGATAAAAGGAAGACTGTGCCGTATCATTGGAATCGCTCGGCGTGGAATGATCTGCATGATGGTGTGGATGTGGAACTTCATGCTCATCGCTTATAGGCTCGGTGTTGTCCGAATGATGCCTGCCCTCTGAATGGGGTTGTCCAGAACTGGCACTTCCCACCGCCTGCACTCGCTGATCATGGATGGCTGCCTGTGTGTCATAATTCCACCGATCATGCCAGTTCTGCCGCGCTTCACGCAGGCGACGCGCACTGTCCGCAAGATCGTGCAGATGGCTGACATCCAGCGGACCGTCCTGACGATTCAGTTCAATCATGCGCTGGGTTGTATCCATCATACGTTTGAGCTCAATCCACTGGGCATACATGACAGCCTGTTGCAGTTCCAGATATTCTTCCAACCGCTGCTGGTTCCCTTGATCGATCTCTCCGAGCGCGTGTGTAATATCCTGTAGCGACATGCCAATCTCACGCAGCGCAGCAATGGTCTGAAGCCGCCAGATATCATTTTCTGTGTATGTGCGATACCCGTTAGTGGTCTGTTTGGCGGGTAGAATTAATCCTTTTTCCTCATAAAAGCGAATAGCTCTCGCCGATATACCAAGTCTGCTTGCCGCCTCCTTGATGTTCATGATGCATCCCTCCTTATCGAAACAGTATAAACCATGACGTTACGGCAAGGTTAAGTGTTTATTTCATTTTTTTGAATGGTAAAGATCGAATTTCGTTCATCATGGAGAGGAATTTTAGTCAAAGCTGAGGCTATGCTACAATATATAGAGCGAATATATGTAAACAGTGAAGCAAACGAACAACGTATTCCTACGTTTCTTACCTTTATTAACTTCCCTGACGTTGTAACGTACAGCGTTGTCGACTATAGCACGAAAGGTTGAATCATTATGCTTACCAGCCATACATTTACGATTCGTCCATCCGAGATTAAAGATGCAGCCCAGCTAATGGAATTGGACACCCTGGTATGGGACAAATACACCTCTCCTGCACCGATGCATTGGCGTTCCAGGCAGCAATATCTGCAGCATTGCCCGCCAGGCAGTCAATTGATTGCGGTGCAGGGAGAGCGGGTATGTGGTTATGTGGGCTTTCAGCCAGCCACAGGAATGCCGGTCAATCGTCATGTCTACGAGATTCATATTGCAGTTCATCCTCATGATCGGCGTTGTGGCATTGCTACAGCTTTGATGGATGCTATCAAGCAGCATGCGGTCCAACAAGGCGTTCGTAAGCTCAGGCTGCGCGTACTCTCCAGCAATCCGGGAGCGATTACGTTTTATACCCAGTGTGGATTTGTGACGGAAGGCAGGCTGGTATCCGAGTTTTATATCGGCGGTAAGTATGTGGACGATATTCTAATGGGTTATTTTATCCAGACCAAATAGAAATGTAGCTGAGGAGGAGGAACAACGATGGACATGGGACTTCAAGGTAAAAAAGCACTGGTGCTGGCTTCTAGTCGAGGGCTGGGCAAAGCGGTAGCCGCTCAATTGGCAGCAGAAGGTGCTGACGTCATGCTCGCCAGCCGGAGCGAAGAAAAGCTCGCAGTAGTGAAGCAGGAGCTTCTGGCGCTTGGTGGTGGTGGACGTGTGGAATATTGTGCAACCGATGTGACACGTAAGGAAGATATTGAGACTCTGATTCACAAGACAGCAGAGCTGTTCGGGCAGATTGATATTCTGGTGAACAATTCGGGTGGCCCACCATCGGGTTCATTTGAGTCACTGACGGATGAAGATTGGGAGCGTGCATTTGAATTAAATGTACTCAGTTATGTAAGGCTGATTCGCGGTGCTCTTCCTTATATGAAAGAAAGCGGAGGACACATTGTGAATATCGCTTCAACTTCAGTGAAGCAGCCCATTCCAGGTTTGGTTCTGTCCAACACGTTCCGTACCGGCGTTTTTGGATTGGCGAAGACGTTATCCCAAGAGCTGGCTCCATACGGAATTTTGATCAACACGGTGGCGCCAGGACGTATTGCCACAGACCGCATTCGTGAGCTGGATGCTGCACGGGCAGAGCAGAACGGAGTCAGTGAGGATGAAGTCTCGGAACAGTTCCGCAAGGAGATTCCACTCGGCCGTTATGGTCAACCAGAGGAGTTTGCCAAAGCGGTGGTGTTCCTGTTATCCGGGGCCAATACGTACATCACCGGAACCTCATTGATCGTGGATGGTGGCATGGTCCGAGCCCTCTAAAAGTTCATGGATACAATAAATAAAAACCCTCTGTCACCACATTCCGTAGAGATAGAGGGTATTCTTGTTGATCCGATATGTTGGGGAGATCACTCCCGAATCATTATGTAGGCGAATTAACGCAAAAGTTCCCATTCATGCTGAAGCATGCCGTATACTGCATGGTTCACGTATCCTTTAGGCAGCTTCTCTGCCTGACGAATGACACCCTCGAGAACGAATCCGAGTCTTTCAGGGATGGCGCGACTCCGTTTGTTGTTTGTGGCCGAGCGAATCTCGACGCGATTCAGATCCAGTGTGACCAGTGCATAATCAACCAGAACGCGACAAGCGCTTGTCATCAAGCCCTGACCCTCAAAACCTTTGCCAAGCCAATATCCGATGCTTACCGAGCGGTTGGTCCAGTTAATCTCGTGGAATCCGATGATACCGGCAAGATCACCTTTTAACCACACGCCAGCAGTAAATCCACCATTTTCGGCACCTTGTTTTAACGCGTTGGTAATGAAGTTCGAGGTGTGTTCCACTTCTGTCACATGATCTACCCACGGTAACCAATGTCTCAGTTGATCCCGTGAACGATCCGTGAGTTCGAACAGCGGTTTGGTGTGTTCCATGGCCAGCGGCCGGAGTTCGGTATATTCATCCAATGAATAGGTAAACATGAATGCAACCTTCTTTCTTTATAAATTAGTGAATTAACGGGAAGTCTTGGGCAATTTTTGCTCCAGTGCAAACAGGTCTTCTTCCATCGAGGCCATGCGTTGATTAACCGTTGTGCGTGCGTCACGGAGTGCCTGATTATATATGTAGGGAGCGAGCTGTGTCATGAACAGGTCGAGGACACCCCAAGCGGCCAGATCACCCAGTTCTTCGCCACGTTCCTCTTCGAAATACGACTGGATGGTACGAATGGCTTCATCCTGCTGTTCTTTGGTCAGTTTAAGCGAATTTAATGTGATGGGAAACCCTCCCTTTAATTTTGTTTTACTATCATGCTACATGATTCGAGCGAACCCGTCAAAATGGTTTTGGGCCTATTTATGCACAGCTGTACCTGACTTTGGTGCCTTCTTTATTGAACTCCTCCCCCGTTAAAGGTATATTTAAATGAAACGCGTTGCAATTACTGAAAGTTCCAATCAATTCATGAAAGGTTTGATACCTGTGGACAATCGTACAACCCCACCTAACTTTATCAAAAATATTATTACCGAAGATCTCCGGTCAGGGAAAGTCCAGGAAGTTATTACCCGTTTTCCTCCGGAACCGAACGGTTATCTGCATATCGGCCATGCCAAGGCGATCTGGATTAACTTTACGCTGGGCGGCGAATTTGGCGGCAAAACGAATCTGCGCTTTGATGACACGAACCCGGTCAAGGAAGATGTAGAGTACGTTCAATCGATTCAGGAAGATGTGAAATGGCTCGGATACGAGTGGAACGAGAAACGTTTTGCCTCGGATTATTTTGATGAGATGTACAACCGTGCGGTCTTGTTAATTAAAAAAGGTAAAGCCTATATCGACGACCAAAGCGCCGACGAAATTCGTCAAATGCGCGGAACGCTGACGGAGCCGGGCAAGAACAGCCCGTACCGTGATCGTTCGGTGGAAGAGAATCTCGACCTGTTCACTCGTATGCGTGCAGGCGAATTCCAGAACGGGGAGAAAGTGCTGCGTGCCAAGATCGATATGTCTGCACCGAATATCAACCTGCGCGATCCCGTGATCTACCGGATTTCACATGCACATCATCATAACACGGGCGACAAATGGTGCATCTATCCGATGTACGCTTTCGCTCACCCGCTCGAAGATGCGATTGAAGGTGTAACGCATTCCCTTTGTTCCCTGGAGTTCGAGGATCAACGCCCGTTCTATGATTGGGTTATTGCAGAATGTGAGATGGAGAGCCAACCGCGTCAATATGAATTTGGACGCCTGAACCTGTCCCAGATGGTGACAAGCAAGCGGAAGCTGAAACTGCTAGTGGACGAAGGCCATGTGGATGGATGGGATGATCCTCGTATGCCAACGATTTCGGGTCTGCGCCGCCGGGGATATACACCGGAAGCCATTCGTGATTTCGTATTCGAGACAGGCATTTCGAAGAGCCAAGGGGTTATCGATCTGCAAACGCTGGAGCACTTTGTACGTGAAGATCTGAAACTGAAAGCTCCACGCACAATGGCTGTCCTGCACCCGCTCAAAGTGGTTATTACCAACTACCCGGAAGGGCAAGTGGAATGGCTTGAAGCAGAGAACAATGTGGAGAACCCGGAGATGGGTAATCGTCAAATTCCGTTCTCTCGTGAGATTTATATTGAACAAGACGATTTCATGGAAAATCCACCGAACAAATACTTCCGCTTGTTCCCTGGCAACGAAGTTCGTCTGAAACATGCATACTTCATCAAATGTAACGATGTAATCAAAGATGCAGAAGGCAATGTGACCGAGATTCATTGTACCTATGATGTGGAGACGAAGAGCGGCAGTGGATTCACTGGCCGTAAAGTTAAAGGTACAATCCACTGGGTAGAAGCGACTCAAGCGGTACCTGCTGAATTCCGTCTGTATGAGCCGTTGATCCTGGATGAAGCACCGGAAGCAGAGGTGGAAGTGGCCGTAGCTGGGGCTGAAACGGAGGTTGTGGAAGAGCAACCGGAGAAAACGTTCCTGGATCAACTGAACCCGAACTCCCTTGAGGTTGTTCACGGGTATGTGGAGCAAGAGATGAAGGAAGCGAACGCTCAGGATAAATTCCAATTCTTCCGTCACGGTTACTTCAGTGTAGATCCGAAACATTCCGAGCCAGGTCGTCCGGTATTTAACCGGGTTGTATCTCTGAAAAGCTCATTCCAACTGCCGAAGGCATAAGGCCGGTGGATGAATTTAAGGTTTGTTCATAGGAGTGCTGGCAAGCAGCTAATTAATAAGTAAAAGTAAGGGCATCCTTCGTCATGATCATGGCGAAGGGTGCCCTTTATTGTTTTTCTGGATCTAGCCAGGTCCAGTTTTAGACGTAGTAATACAATTTCGCATGAACATGAACATGAGCTGAAGCATACATGTGCGCATGTGGTAAAAATCTAACGAACCAAGGACACGTTATTTAAGTGTATTTGGACATTCCAGCAACGTAACGATTCGTAGACACCTTATTTCCTCGCTTGGCCTGTCTTTTTGGGTTTTTAGTGTCTTTTATGCGAAATAACGTGGCTGAGATTCCTTAGCTTTAGCATATCGTGAAATTGCTGCAAATAAGGCGTCTAAGGTTCGTTAGGAGCACCAACCTTAGACGCCTTCTCTTTACTGCACCTATTCCTAATCTTTTGTTTGAATGTTTGAACATTAATTTACACGATAACGGAGAGGACAGAAATAACCTGAAGAAGCGGAGCGGTCGCATTTATCACCGGATTTTACCCTTGAAAAAAGGGAATCAAAAAAATCCGGGGATAACGGCGATCGGAAGGGTATTCTGTCATCGTAGTGCTCTAGTGTAACTCTATCTCTCAACTTTTTCTAACAAAAGATTATCTGTCTTCATCCATATTGCCCATCTCCGTCAACACAACCGGCTGATAGCCGTTACGGCGGTTAGACAACCACATGATGCCAAATCCAACAGCGCCAATGAGTGAGAAGAATACACCAATGCTATACATGACTTCCGCACCGAAGCTCTGGAACAGCCAGCCGCCGAACAGACCCGCAATAACCCCTGAGAGACCGCCCCAAGCCATCGTATACACCGCTTGACCGGAGGAACGATAGGGTCTTGGAATGAACAGCATGGTCAATTGTGTGCCTACATAGAAGTACCCACCGAACGTAATGGAGTGCATCAACTGAATGAATACAATCTCCAGCGGGTTGTTAGCCAGTGCCATGAGCTGCCAGCGCAGTGCAAACAGCAGACTGATCAGAATGAGAGATGCCAGAAGCATGCTCATTTTGCGTTTGAGCAAGCGGTCAAGCAGCAGGAATACGCCGACTTCGAGAATGGATGAGGTGAAGATGGCCCAGCCGACCATCTGTTTGTCGCCACCCATTTCTACAATATATAGTGACATAAATGTACTGTTCATTGCATTAGGCACCGATACGAGTACACCCAGGCCGATAAATGCCATGAAATACGGATTGAACATGACTTTGCCAAACCGCCGAAAAGTAACCACGGGTGTATCCGAAGCAATAGGCTGTCTGGGTAGAAATACGGATAATACAAAGGCGGTGGCAATCATGCACGCAAAGATAATGGATACACTGCCGATACCAAAACGGTCAATGAGCGGTCCAGCTGCGACGGCAGTCAGTGCCCAACCGAGCGAACCCCAGAGCCGGAATGATCCAAACTTCTGGGTTGTGCCATCGATATATCCGAGAATCAGGCTATTGGTTTGAGCAAATAATGGACTTTGAAAAAAATAAAAGAAGATCATGGCTACATAGATCCATGTATAACTGGGCGCATAGAATACACCTTGGGCGAGCACGAATGTGCCTCCCATCATGATCATCAGAATGATGCGAATATTGCGGGATTTATCGCTCCAGAAACCCCAGAACGGGTTGGCGAACAAGGATACAAAGGGTCCAATCGCCATCAGACTGCCAATCTCCAGTTTGGTCATGCCAATCTCTTGCAGATATAGCTGCAGGAATCCGGCAAAGATGGAGATGGCGCCATATATGAAAAAGTTATATAGTTTCAGAGAAACCAATGAGGGATTGCTTCTTGAAGGTACAGGTCTGTCCAATTAAGCCATTCCTTTCAAATGCATATTGTTCAATGTATCATTTGTTGAAAGGGGATTCAATCTATAGAAAAAGTTGATCCATTGATATAACAAGCTCACATCGTTACCAGGAGGGAGCAGGCCATCATGAACACGAGGGAATGGACAGGCATCATATTGGCAGGAGGTTTATCCAGCCGCATGGGGACCAACAAGGCCATGCTGGAACTAAACGGTTCCCTTGTACTACAACATGTCACGAAGGCCATGAGACCCGCAGTATCCCGTATCATCGTGGCTGCTGGACCCCATGTGACAACCTACGGTGCAATGGGCTACGACTGCGTTCAGGATCACTATCCGGGGAAGGGGCCACTCGCCGGTCTTCACGCGGCGTTGGAAGCTTCCGATACAGACTGGAATCTCGTATGCGCTTGCGACATGCCGCTCCTGCAAACGTCTTTTTTTGATGGGATAAAAAGGCTGGTCGAATTGCATAACTCATATTCTGCTGTCGTTCCACGCGTGGATGGACATGTCCACCCTCTTGCAGGGGCTTACCACAAGCGAGTGCTCCCTGATCTGAAGCAGCGTCTGAACCAGGATCATCTTCGAGTCATGCGATGGCTTGAAGAGATCGGTTGCCAATATGTCGAAGTAGAAGAGCTCGAGAGCGCAGGTGCGCATCAAGTAGCGATGCAAATGAGTAATATGAACACTCCGGAAGAGTATGAGCGTATACGCAATCAAGATTCCGGATTTGATTCAGATCTATAGGATACAGGATCACCTGATTCATCTGCATGATGGTTGCGGTATTGAAGCGGGCTCTGGCCTGTCCAACGTTTGAATTGTCTGCTGAAATGGGACAGATGGGTGTAGCCGAGCTTCCACGCAATTTCCCCGAGCGACAGCTCGGGCTGTTCGATCAGTACCTTGGCCTCCTGCAACTTCAAGCTGGAAAGGTAAGCCCTGGGTGATCGCCCGTACACCTTGCGAAAGACCTGTAGACCATATCCCGGGCTGATGCCAAACGAGGATATAATCTGCTCTACTTTGACCGTGGATACACTGCTTTCCTTGGTTCGAAGCTGGGCATGGAATGCCTGCTTGATTGCCTCCGCAATAGCTCCCGCATAATGCATGGCTGTTGGAGCTGGTGCATGTGAAGCAGCAACGGAAGTTGTGGACTCCGGTTCATTGTCAGCGGCTTGGGACAACAGGGCGAACAGTTCAAACATGCGGGCCTGCATGATCATTTTGTCCGTGGACGTGTAGGCTTCGGATACATTAATCATGCCCATCCAACTCTCCAGAACAACGCGCATCTTCCGATTAACGGCCGTACCTGCTGCGTAGATTTGGCTATGCTGTGACATCAGCTTCAGGGTGAAGACCGGATCATCCACATTAAAGTGAGCGCTAAAATAAGTCATGCCTTCCGTCGATACACATTGATTCGTATGTTTGAACCCGGGAGGAATGAGAAGAATGGAACCTTCCTCCACGGTATAGGTATAACCATGAATCACACTCTCCTGAGTACCTTCGATGATCAACATAATCTCAAAACCCGGATGTGATTCCTCCGGCATCGCCCATCCATGGGGTACTTGTTGGCTGTGCGCACCATAGAATTTGATGTTAGAGTCGATAATAGGCAGCCAGTGGGCCAGCGTATGGTGAGGCATTTCTCGGAGCTGTGATCGAATATCCATAACATTCACCTCGGAAAAGGGTAAAAACAACTCGCCTTATACAATCGGCACCCTTAGTATACTTCATTATAATCAGTTTAACGCGAGCATGGATCATCCATGGAACACATCAGCGTTTGAAGAGGTTACTGAACAATCCAAGTTCTTCAACCGATAATAATGTAAACGCTACCATTATGGCTTGGAATATGTCAACTCTTGCACACGTCAAGATCATTATATTTTCCACTTAAAAAGGAGCTTAAATCATGGACAAATTATTATATGGTGTGGCCTACTATGATGAATATATGCCTTACGAAAGATTGGACAAGGACATTCAGATGATGAAGGATGCAGGGATAAATGTGGTCCGCATTGCAGAATCCACCTGGAGCACCCATGAACCGCAAAATGGCGTATTTGACTTCTCTTCCGTAGACCGTGTGCTGGATGCCATGCATGAAGCGGGAATTCAGGTCATCGTTGGCACACCAACGTATGCCGTTCCAACGTGGATGGTCAAGGAACATCCGGACGTACTGGCTACCACCGCACAGGGTCCTGGCAAATATGGTGCAAGACAGATCATGGATATTACACATCCAACCTATCTATTTTATGCCGAGCGGATCATCCGCAAGCTGATCTCTCGGGTAAGCACACACCCAGCGGTCATCGGTTATCAGACGGATAACGAGACGAAACATTACAATACGGCCGGAGATAATGTACAATTGCAATTCGTCAAATATATGCGGAACAAGTTCAGCTCTCTGGATGAGCTTAACAAGGAATTTGGCCTGGACTACTGGAGCAATCGGATCAATAGCTGGGAGGACTTCCCGTCCGTGGTAGGAACGATTAATGGCAGTCTGGGCGCTGAATTTGCCAAATTCCAACGACAGCTGGTAACCAACTTTTTGGCTTGGCAAGTGGGGATCGTGAATGAATACAAACAGGAAGGACAGTTTGTTACCCAGAATTTTGACTTTGACTGGCGTGGATATTCCTACGGCATTCAAGGAGATGTGGACCACTTCGCCGCATCAAAACCTTTTGACATCACCAGTGTGGACATCTACCATCCTTCCCAGGATGATCTGACAGGCATTGAGATTTCATTCGGCGGGGATGTGGCGCGTTCCACCAAACAATCGAATTACCTTGTACTGGAGACCGAAGCGCAGGCATTCTGGCATTGGGTTCCTTATCCCGGACAACTGCGTTTGCAGGCATTCAGTCATCTGGCATCGGGTGCGAATATGGTCGCCTACTGGCACTGGCATTCGTTGCATAATTCGTTCGAGACGTACTGGAAAGGATTGCTCAGTCATGACTTTGAACCGAATCCGGTGTACAACGAAGCGAAGACCATTGGCAGGGATTTTGCCCGTCTTAGTCCAAAGCTCGTTAATCTGAAGAAAAAGAATCGGGTGGCTGTGCTGTTCAGCAATGAGGCCCTGACATCAATCAAGTGGTTTGGGTTTAACTTCACCAGTGACAAGAATTACAATGACGTGGTGCGCTGGATGTACGATGAATTGTATAAAATGAATATTGGCTGTGACCTCATCGACCCGTCTGTTGAGAGTTATGCGGAATATGATGTGCTCGTTGTACCTGCTCTGTATGCTGCGTCGGATGCGTTGCTGGAAAAATTGAATCAATTCGTAGAGGATGGCGGACATATCGTCTACTCGTTCAAGAGCGGATTCGCAAATGAGCATATCAAGGTACGCTCTACCCGCCAACCAGGCTTGATCAGTGAGGCATGCGGGATCAGCTATAACCTTTTTGTAGAGCCGAAGCATGTGTCGCTACGCGATGATCCGTTCGGGGTTGGTGAGGAGCAGAACCAGGTCCACACCTGGATGGAGCTGATTACGCCAACAACGGCTGAAGTACTCGCTTGGTATGATCATCCACATTGGGGCGAATATGCGGCAATTACCCAGAATGCCTACGGAAAAGGCAAAGCAACCTATGTCGGCTGTTACACCAGTTCTGCGGTGATCCGTAAGGTGTTGGAACGTGTGATGAAGGAAGCGGGCGTATGGGGTACTGATCAAGAGCTGGCTTTTCCGATCATAGTGAAGACCGGTGTGAACGATCAGGGGAACACGATTCGCTACTATTTCAATTATGCAGATGAGGCAACATCCTTCGTGAATGCTTATGGAGAAGGGACTGAACTTCTGGCCGGAACCCCTATTGCTGCGGGAGAGAAGATCGAACTGGAACCATGGTGCGTACGGATTATCGAACAATAATAAGAAATAATAATTACCAAAACGAATATCAAGACCAAAGCGCCCTCGGCTTCCATGCTGGGGCGTTTGTCTATTTTAGCTCAGGAGTGGATGCGCTGTGTTTACCGAATGTTATCGGAAGCTGACAGATCCTTTCAAACGCAGCATTCGTAATAAATTGATTCTTACCATGACGCTGCTGGCTGTTCTGCCCGTCATTGCCATGACCGCTATGGCAGCCGAGAATACCCGCTCTTCCATGGAAGAGGAGATTATGGAGACCAACCGAGCCAATATGAACTGGGCCTCCATCTATCTGGGAGAACAGTTCGCTCGCATGAACAATATTATCTATTCCATTCAGATCAGTGACGAACTGCATCAATATCTGGCGCTGAACCAGGAAGCACCGGCAGCCAGCCGATTCGACGAACAGAAGGCCATGTTCAATATGCTGAACAGTGTATACTATTCTGCCGGCAATTATGTATTTGGCGTTGAGCTGTATCTGAAGGAATTGGACACCTTGTTCACCTTCAACTCCATGGATTCTCGTATCAAAGCGGTATCGGAAATACCGGAAGGATATCATGAGCTTTTTGCACAACATAAAGATTTCACGATTATCAATGATCCGGACGATCCGCAAAAGTTTCACATGACCCGCAGCATGAATCGCTTTGAGGATCAGGCACAGATCGGCGCCATCAGTCTGGAGGTCAAGTGGGCTGAGTTCAATCAGACCCTGGAGCTGCTGGATAGCAGGGGGGATTATGCAGTATACATCGCCGACAGTGCGGGCAGCCCGGTTTATCAGCCGAATCAAGACATCCAGCCGTCCGCTGAAGCATTGGAGAGATTGGCAGGCACCAAAGAAAGTTCCGGTTTCATCCGTACAGCCAAGGAATATGTATTCTATCATTCCATCGAACCGTCAGGACTGCGTGTGATCAAGATTGTACCTGCCCATGTGATTAACGAGAGTGCCTTGGAAACGATGAAATACGGACTGGTTGTAGGTGGTCTGGCAACCGTCATTTCTGTGGGAATAGCTGCGCTCGTGGCCTGGCGCACCTCAAAGCCTATCGTCCGACTGGCCAATTCCATGAAGGGTATTCAGTTGATTAAGGACAGAGAAGTGGTACGAAGCGGCCGAGTGGATGAGATTGGTCTGTTGGAGAAAAATCTGCATGGCATGTCAAGCCGTATCCGGGAACACATTCGGGACAACTACCTGATGAATCTGGAGAAGCAGACGGCGGAGCTCAAAGCACTGCAATCCCAGATCCATCCGCATTTCCTGCAAAATACGTTGCAGATGATTGGCGGCATGGTCTATTCGCAAAAACCTGCTGACAGTTACAAGGTCATTCGAGCCTTGAGCGAGATGTTTCGTTATATTGTGCGAGCGCCGGATGGACTTGTCCCTTTACAGTCTGAACTCGATCAGTTGGAACATTATATGCTCATTCAGAAGCAGCGTTTTGGCGGCAAACTTGAATATACACTGGAGATTACCGGAGAACTTCGGGCGTGTTATATTCCCAAGTTGTCTTTGCAACCGATTGTGGAGAATGCATTTTTGCATGGTCTGGAGAAGAAACAGGGCGAGTGGAAGCTGGGCATTGAGGTCGTCTGTGAACCTAAAGAGGTAACCATTCGAATTCGTGATAACGGCGTGGGTATGGATGCTGAGAAACTAACGGAGATGCAGTCTAGACTGGAGCGGCTTACCCGGCAGGCTGATCGGGTGTGGAGTTCAGGTACAAGTATTGGACTGGTCAATGCCGCTTCACGAATTGTAATGCATTTTGGACCTGAATACGGGATGAGTATGGAAAGTGAATACGGACAGGGGACGAGTGTTATGGTACGTATCCCCTGCAATACGGGAGGCGAAGCCTTGTGAACAAGGAACTGTACAGAGTACTGCTGGTGGATGATGAACCGTGGAACCGGGATATTTTGCGCAACCTGGGGGATTGGAAGGAACTTGGCATGACCGTTGCAGGTGAAGCAGAGGATGGTGAGCAGGCCATACAACTGGTCAAGCAGCATCAGCCTCACATTATCATTACGGACATGCGTATGCCCGGCACAGATGGTGTGGAGCTGCTACAGACACTAAGCGGGCAATACCCACAGATCAAGGTGATCGTGGTGAGCGGATATGACGACTTCAATTATGCCAAACATGCCATCCGTCATCGGGCTGCGGATTATCTGCTCAAACCGGTGAATCCGGATGAACTGAATGGTGTACTGGCCAAATGTGCCAAAGAATTGGAAAAGGTTGAATCTGCGCCGGAATCATGGGAAGCGTATCCGCCTTCCTTTGCTGGTGATTTCTCTTTGTTTCAACAGCAGGCTCGTTTGCGGTTCAACGACCTGAACATTCAAAGTCTGCGGGAATGGTTCCAGCAACTGCAGCAGAAGCTGGAACACAGTGAGATTAACAGACCCCGGCAGCTCGGACGAGTGGCCTATGAACTACAGGCTTTGCTGGATGAACTGTGTGTCTCCAATGGATTGTACGAGGGGCGCGAGGCAACAGCATTACCTCCTTCAACAGCGCTGGCTTCCATAGAATCCACAATTGCATGGATAGCGACTCCGTACTACCAGGCTCTGGAGCAACTCATTGCGCAGCGCAAATTCAAGAACAAGCTGAACCTGAATGAAGTGAAGCAATATATGGAGCAGCACTGTATGGAGATGATTACGCTGGAGCAGCTTGCCCAGATCTTTTTTGTCAGCAAGGAATATCTCAGCAAGGTATTCAAGAAAGAGTATGAGGTGAATGTGACCGACTATGTCGTCCAGTTACGTATGACACGAGCGAAGGAATGGGTGATGGATGAACAGATTCCGTTCAAGCATATTGCCGAGATGGCGGGTTATGAAGATGTGTCCTACTTCTATCGAGTATTCAAGAAACATTTCGGAGTTTCACCGGGGGAGATGCGCAAGGGACAAGCTCGTATATCAGGCAATGCAGGCAGTAGCACGGAATGAGTCGTTTGAGAGAGTGTTTGCTGTTGGATTAAGGTTTAAAATAATCCAATACACAAGTCTAATTTTGTCCAATGAAGCGCTTTCATTCTCTGATATATAATGAGCCTATGAAAGACAAACCAGTCACACACCGGGAGGTCATAAGAGATGAAAGTATGGAAAAGCGTAGCAAGTGCGGTACTGGTCAGTGTTCTGCTCGCAGGTTGCGGTTCCAATGCAGGAACGGACAATGGGCAGGAAGAATCGGCATCAGGCAGCACGGTGTCCCTCAAAGTATTCGTTGCACAACCTCGGCTGAAAGAACACTACGATAAATATATAGAACAGTTCAAAGCCAAGGAAAAAGCAGAGAAAAATATTGAGGTGAACGTGCAACTGGAGATGCCGCCAGCGGACAATGCACCTCAGATTCTGAAGACACGTCTCGCCTCCAATGATGCACCGGATGTGTTCGCCCTGCATGCAGTCAATGAGATCCCACCGTTCAGCAAAGCTGGTTATCTGGAAGATCTGTCGGATCAACCTTTTGTCGATAAATTACTGGATTCGGTGAAACCTTCTGTAACGAATGCGGAGGGCAAAGTCGTAGCTGTTCCATTGGAAACGTTATCATGGGGCTATCTGTACAATAAAGATATTTTCGAGGAGCAAGGGCTGGAAGTACCAACGACGTTAACGGAAATGAAAGCGGTCGTGGAGAAACTGAAAGCAGCCAACATTACACCGTTTGAACTGTCCTATAAAGAATCCTGGATTCCGCAATTATTCCTGCCACTCACCGTGGGAGCTTTGACCCAATCGGAACACAAAGACTTCTTAGATAAGATGAATCAGGATCAGGGCTCCTTCTCGGATATGAAAGCCTTGTTCGATATCTTCGATCTGGTCAATGCGAATGGTACAGATAAAGCGCTGGAAGTCGGCGGAGATGATGGTTCAGCAGCCTTCGCTTCAGGAAGCGCGGCGATGTGGATTCAGGGACCATGGTTTGCCGAGACGATTCTGAAATCGAACCCGGACTTGAATTTCGGTGTGGCACCGATGCCGATCAATGATAATCCGGATGATACCAAAATCAATCTGAGCACGTCCACTTCACTGGCGGTATCGTCAACCAGCAAGAATAAGGAAGTTGCACTCGACTTCGTGAACTACATTCTCGATGACAAAGATTCAAGTGCTTTCTATGAAGCACTCAAATTCAATCCGGTTGCCAAGATTCATGACTTCAAGAGCTTCCCTTGGGTAGACGATGCCCTGAAATATGTGAATGAAGGTAAAGCCTATCAGGACCCTTCCATCCCACAAGCAGTTAAAGATGAATCAGGCAAAGCGTTACAAGGCTACTACTCCGGGCAATTAAATCAACAGCAGGTTATCGATGCGCTCGACAAAGCGTGGAAATCCTACAACAAAGTCAACAAGTAAGGAGCTGCGAGACATGTAGTACCCGCTTTTGTTGGCAAATCTCCACGGTTTTGGGAGGGGGGTTGCCAACAAATTAGTGGTACTTTATTTCGTCGCAATCTCCAAGCAGATGAAACGGCTGGCAGAACGTTCTTCGTTCCCCCGTTTACAATCGATTATCCGCTTCGAGTGAAAAGGGGGAGAACCTATGGCTACGAATGTGTTCAAGAAGTATCTGTCACTGCTCGCGTTCACTGCGCCTGCCTTTGTCATCTATGCGATTTTCCTGCTGTATCCCACGTTTAGTGGCATGTTCTATAGTCTGACGGATTGGAACGGACTTAATCGGGATTACAGCTTTATCGGTCTGGGCAACTTTGTTGAATTGTTCAAAGAAGATCCCGACTTCCTGAACTCCCTGTGGTTCACGATGAAATATGTAATATTTATGCTCATTCTGCAAAATGGAATTGCCTTGCTGCTCGCCGTGTTGATTGAATCACGGACGCGCAGCAAAGGGCTATTCCGGACCCTGTTCTTCATGCCTAACATGATCAGTACGATCATTAGTGCCTTCATGTGGACATTCATCTTCTCTCAGGTACTGCCACAACTCGCACAGAAATTGGCCATTTCGTTCCTGGATCAGCAATGGCTGGGAGATCCGAAGTTTTCATTTTATTCCATTCTGATCGTTTCGCTCTGGAACGGTGTGGGGTATATGATGATCATCTATCTGGCCGCTCTCCAGGGTGTGCCAAAAAGTCTCAAGGAAGCCGCGGTTATTGATGGAGCCAACGCATTCCAGGTGCTACGCAATGTGGTGCTGCCGATGATTACTCATGCTGTGACCATCTGTTTCTTCCTGACGCTGAACGGAGCATTTAAAGTGTTTGAAGTGGTGTATGGACTGACTGGTGGTGGACCAGGCCGTGCTACACAGGTTATCACGATGAATATCTATGAAGAAGCGTTCTCCAACAACTTCAGATACGGCTATGCGAGTGCCAAATCGGTTGTGCTGTTTATCATCGTACTCATCTTTACACTCATCCAGATCACCGTCATGAAGAAGAAAGAGGTGGAAGCATGAGGATGCAACGACTGAACAGCTATCTGATTCGCCTGCTGCTGATTCTGGGTTCTCTCGTGGCCATGCTACCGATCTACATGGCGGTGGTGAACTCTTTTAAAACCCAAGGTGAGATGTTCCAATCCTTTATCGCGCTGCCGACGACGCTTCACTGGGAGAATTATTCGGACGCATTTAACAAAATCAATCTGTTGGGCAGTTCGATGAACTCGGCGATTGTATCCTTTCTGGGGATTGGTGGTATCGTCTTCTGTGCCTCATTGGCTGGATACAAGCTGTCACGTACCTCCGGTCGACTGAGCAATCTGATCTTCTTCCTGTTTGTGGCGTCCATGCTGGTGCCGTTTCATTCAATCATGATTCCGCTGACACGGGTAGCCAAAGGCATGGGTGTACAGGGAAGCACGTACGGATTGGCCTTGATCTATATCGGGCTTGGTGTAAATATGGCTATCTTCCTCTATCACGGGTTTGTGAAGTCTATCCCGCGGGAATTGGAGGAATCGGCTCAGATTGATGGATGTAACGAGTTCCAGACGTTCTTCCAGATTATCTTCCCGCTCTTGCTTCCAATCACAGTCACCATTGCGATTCTGGACTTTCTGTGGATCTGGAATGACTTCTTGTTGCCACTGCTCATGCTTACCGATGTGAATCGGTATACACTGATTCTGTCCACAAACATGTTGTTTGGCGAATATAACAAGGAATGGCCGTTGATTCTGTCATCCTTGGTACTGACTGCGATCCCGGTTATCCTGATCTATGCGTTCTTCCAGAAGTTCATCATGGAGGGCATTGCGGAAGGTGCGGTCAAAGGGTAAGCGAATAGAAGAATGATACGATGGAATCCCGGAGCACTGCTGGTATCGACCCGCTTTTGGTATTCGATCAAACTTACAAAACTAACGCAAAAAGCCTTGATCTGAAGGACATTGTCCTTTTCGGTCAAGGCTTTTTTTGGTTTTGAAATCAGGACCCAGCATTTGAAGTCATGAGCCAGAATCCATGAGCCTGTGTACAGCTTTTGCAAGGCATTGTAACCCGCGTTCCATCTCATCAGGGGAAGCATAGGCGTAAGACAGCCGAATGTGACTCGCATCCAGCCGGTCATATAGGTAGCCCGGGTGGATAAGTACATTCTGTTCCAGAGAAGTATGGAATAATTGGCGGATAGAGAGAGGGGATACAGTGAATTGCAGCCAGATATAAAAGCCGCCAGCGGGTATTTTCCACTTTGCCATGCCACGAAAGTGACGTTGCAACAGATCCAGCATGAAATCTCTGCGTCTGCGTAACTCAGGGCGAAGGCGTTCCATATGTTCTGCATGATGTCCTTCTGCGAACCACAAGGCAGCGGCTTCTTGCGCGAGTGAGCTGGTACCATAATCGGTCTGCATCTTGATATCTGCGAGCCGGCGAATGACCGGCTCTGGCCCAACCAGCCATCCGAGGCGTAAGCCGGGACTGACCGCCTTCGACAAGGTGCCCATATGCAGCACCCGTCCTTCCTGGTCACGCGCTTTTAGCGATGACGGAGGAGGCTTATCCAGCCACAGATCACTATAGGCGGCATCCTCCAGTATGGAGATGCCCATTGTTCGAGCGGTGGTCACCAGTTCTTCCCGGCGGGGATCACTCATCACAGAGCCGGTGGGATTATGGAAGCTCGGAATCGTATAGAGAAGCGAGATGTGGTCTTGATCTTTTACATGCCGCGCTGCGATCTCCAGACTTGCAATATGTAGACCTTCATCATCCATCGGGATCCCACTCATTTTCAATCCTGCCGATTGAAAGGCATGAATGGAATAGAGGTACGACGGTTTTTCCAGCAGCACTGCTGATCCGCGAGGGAGCAGTCCAACCGAGATCAAGTGCAGTGCCTGAAGAGACCCGGATACGATCAGTATGGAATCCGGGGAGGCCTGGATGCCCGTTGTCTGCAAATGGACGGATATGGCCTTACGAAGCTCCAGACTTCCCTGAGGTTCCAGATAGTTCAGTGTACGAGAACGTTGGGACAGGGCATACAGAATATCGTTAAAAGCATCCTGAGGCATCAGCTCCGGGGCAAGCTCCCCTGTACCAAGACGGATGATGCCAGGCCGGAATTCAGCCTGATTAATCTGTTGGATCTCTGGCAGGTTGGGATAGTACCAACCCTCCTCAATGGCTTCATTCCAGTTGGGCATCGCTCCGTGAGCCATGCCATGCCAACCGGAGCCGGAAATATAAGTTCCCCCGCCATGTCTGCCTTCAAGCAGACCCGCGGCGGCCAGATTATCAAGGGCAGTGACCAATGTACTGCGGTTTACCCCCATAGACTCAGCCCATATTCGCTGTGAGGGGAGACGGTATCCTGCGGACCATTCACCTGTTGTGATCTTCTGGCGGATATAGGCTTCAATCTGGCGATATAAGGGCAAGTCGAGAGAAGGATTCGGCTTCCAACCCATGTTTAGTCGAGAATCAGAACGTTCCATGACAGGCAGAATCACCTCTGTTTGTCTTTTTAACCAACACTATAACATTTGGTTGGGTCTGATGCCATCCAAGTGGTTGGTTACGTCAGCCATTATCTGCCCTACGATGGAATACAGAGATAAGGGGGAAGAACGATGGAGGTTGTTATTCACGCGGTGATTCTGGCGTTTGGCTTGATTCTGCCACTGGGTGTGCAGAATGTGTTTATTTTTAATCAGGGCATGAGCCAGAGACGTTATATACATGCTATGCCTGCTGTAATAACGGCAGGTGTCAGTGATACGTTGTTGATCGGGGCAGCCGTTGGAGGGGTGTCGCTTATTTTGCTGCAATGGCCAGTGCTGGCGAATGTGTTGTATGCAGCAGGAAGTTTGTTTTTGCTGTATATGGCATGGAGTATCTGGAGGTCATCCGAATTAGTCGAAGGTTCACAGGCGGTAATGTCCGCGGGGAGTCAGATTGCGTTTGCCGCATCAGTATCTCTACTCAATCCCCATGCTCTGCTGGATACGGTTGCCGTGATTGGCACCAGTTCACTTCAGTATGAAGGCGTAGAGCGCATGTATTTTGCCCTGACAGCCGCGGCTGTATCGTGGATATGGTTCTTGGGACTTGCAGGCGCGGGCAGGGCGATTGGGAGAACGGATCGAACTGGACGCATCAGCCTGGTGTTCAATCGGTTGTCCGCTGTGGTCATGGTCGGGCTGGCGGTTATGATGCTGTGGAAGCTCATCTATGCATAGAAGGACCGTCATGTGGTTCATTTTGACTGGAATTAGAAAACTCCCCGTGACGTTAATCGCGCGGGGAGTTGTATATAGGTGCTGAATTTGGTTATCAATAGATGCCTGCTGATCTGGTTATTGAGATGAAACATGTAGTGCTCGATACCGCTTCGGTGTAGCGTCTTTTATATATGGTTAATCATTGGAGTGAAGATCATCGTATCGAATTTATTCTGCCTTCAACAGCATAGATTCAATAAACACTTTCAGATCACGGCTTACACTGTTCAACTGATCAATGACCTCGCTGAACTCGGTTACCATCACAGCCTGTTGGTTGCTAGACTGTGAGATGGAGGTAATCTCCTGCTCCATCTGCTGAATGGAATGCTGAACATCTTTCAAGGAACGTTCGATATTCACTGTTGCTTCTTTGGTACCCGTAGAAAGTTTGCGCACTTCAGATGCAACGACGCTGAATCCGGCGCCTGCTTCGCCTGCTCGGGCTGCTTCGATAGCCGCGTTCAAGCCGAGTAGATTGGTCTGTTCTGAGATTTCACGGATGAATGCGGCGACTTTGTTAACCTCGCCTGAGTTCTGCACAGCCATGCGAGTATTATCCAAAATCTGTGT
>Ga0209437_100476_pt1 | contig 30448 bp, 34 predicted proteins | sample AraplaL_Cvi_mTSA_FD_184266 | JGI IMG/M metagenome (GOLD analysis project Ga0209437, IMG submission 184266) | Arabidopsis root microbial communities from the University of North Carolina, USA - plate scrape CL_Cvi_mTSA (SPAdes) (version 2) | ecosystem: Host-associated > Plants > Roots > Endosphere...
CGGCGAGATGCTGCAGCATTGCCTGGATCACGCCCGCGCAGGTTGAACGCCGCGGGCTCGGCGCATGGCATGCAACGTGTCGTCAGGAGCCCAGTGCGGCGATGCACTTCAACTCGATGGCGATCGGCGTCGGCAAGGCGTTGATCTCCACCGTGGTGCGGCAGGCATCGACGCCCGCGAACGCTTCCGCATATAGACGGTTATAGATCGGAAAATCGCGCGCCATGTCGGTCAGGTAGACGGTCACGTCGACCAGGTCTTCGAACCTTGCACCGCTGCCTTCGAGCACCGCGCGTACGTTGGCGAAGACCTGCCGGCACTGCGCCTCGATGTCGTAGGAAAGCAGCGCGCCTTCCGCATCGAGCACGTTGCCGGGAATGGCATTCGTGGCAGGGTCTCGCGGGCCGATGCCTGAGAGAAACAAGAGCGCCCCAACACGGCGGGCATGCGGGTAGGCGCCCACGGGTGCAGGGGCGCCGTCGACGCGAATGACGTCAGTGTCCATGATCGATGCAGATGTTCCTGGCTTCGGTGAAGAAACGCATGGCCTCGACGCCGCCTTCGCGACCGACGCCCGATTGCTTCGTGCCGCCGAACGGCGTTCGCAGATCGCGCAGCATCCAGCAGTTGACCCAGACGATGCCGACATCGAGGCGCGCGGCGAAGCGATGCGCGCGCGACACGTCGCGGGTCCACACGGAGGCCGCCAGGCCATAAGGCGTGCCGTTGGCGATGGCGAGGGCTTCCTCTTCGGTATCGAAGGGAATGAGGCTGACTACCGGGCCGAAGATTTCTTCCTGGTTCGTGGCAGCTTCCGGCGGCAGGCCTTCGATCACGGTGGGAGCGACGAACCAGCCATCGGCACAGCGGCCCTCGACCACCACCCGTTCGCCTCCGGTGAGAATATGACCGCCTTCGCGGCGCGCGCGCTCGATGCAGGCGATGACCTTGTCGAAGTGCGCTCGCGAGACAAGCGCGCCGAGATCGCTGCCGGCGTCGCGCGGATCGCCCACGCGCAGCGCGCGCACGCGCTCGAGGTAAAGCTCGCGAAAGCGCGCATAGATCGATCGCTGCACCAGCAGACGCGACCCGCAGAGACAGATCTCGCCCTGATTGGCGAAGCCGGAGCGGACGATCGTCGCCATCGATGCGTCGCTGACATCGAAATCGTCGAACACGATAGTGGGGTTCTTGCCGCCGAGTTCCAGTGACACCTTCTTCAACTGGGGCGCTGCCGCCGCAGCGATGGCGAGCCCGGTGCGCGTGCTACCGGTAAACGAAACGGCTTTGACCTGCGTGTGCGTGACGATGGCTTCGCCGACGGCGGGACCGTTGCCATGCACGATATTGAGGACGCCCGCAGGAAATCCTGCTTCATCCGCGAGTGTGCCGAGCAGCCACGCCGTATACGGCGTCACCTCGGAAGGCTTGGCTACCACGGCATTGCCCGCCGCGAGGGCGGGCGCAATCTTCCACGTGAAAAGGTACAGCGGCAGATTCCATGGGCTGATGCAGCCCACGACACCGAGAGGCAGCCGCAGCGTGTAGTTGATCGCACCGTGTTCCATGGCGTGCGATTCGCTGCTCCATTGGCCGGCAGCTGCGGCGAAGAAACGCAGATTGGCAATGGCGCGCGGGATGTCGAGCGAACGGGCGAGGGCGACGGGCTTGCCGCTGTCCTGCGATTCCGCTTCGGCGAAGGTATCCAGGCGCGCCTCGATCGCGTCCGCAAGCCGGTACAGGCAGCGCGCCCTCGCCTCGGCCGGCAAGGCGGCCCAGGTGGGCGCCGCGCGTGCGGCAGCCGCGACAGCGTCGCTTACGTCGTCGCCGCTGGAGTCCGGGCACTGAGCGAACGGGCTTCCCAGCGCCGGGTCGACAACGTCGAGATACCGGCCCTCGCGCGGCGCGCGTTGCCGGCCGTCGATGAGGTTGGCCAGGATGTGCATGAGGTGGCCTTAGCTGAGGCCGCGGGTGCGGCCACCGTCGACGGCAATACTGGTGCCGTTGATGTAACCCGCCGCCGGGCTGGCGAGAAACGCGATCAACGCAGCGACCTCCGACGGTTCCGCGAAGCGTGCGGCGGGCACGCTGGCAAGCAGCCCGCGTTCCACTTCCTCACGCGTGCGGCCCGCTTTCACGCTGGCGTCCACCAGTGACTGCAGCCGCGGCGTGCGGGTGTAGCCGGGCAGCACGTTGTTGACGGTGATGCCGTCGGGCGCCACTTCGCTCGCGAGGGTCTTTGCCCAGCCGGCCATCGCGGCCCGCGTCGTGTTGGAGACGCCCAGGTTCGGGATCGGTTCCTTCACGGAGGTTGAAATGATGTTGACGATACGGCCGTATCGGGCCTCGCGCATGCCGGGAAGGCACGCTTGCGTCAGCACCTGGGCAGCGATGACGTGCTGCCGGTAGGCGGTGAGGAAGGCCTCCGGCTCTGCATTCCACAAGGGGCCGGGCGGCGGGCCGCCGCTGTTGTTCACCAGCACGTGGACGGCGTGATCTCCGATCACCTCGCCCACGGTCGCCGCCAAGGCGTCGGTGTCGAGCATGTCGGCCACGACGTGGCTGTGCGTCTGTCCGGGTTGGCGTGCGGGCAGTTCAGCCGCAAGGGCCGCGAGGGCATCGGCGGAACGCGAGAGCAGGGTGACGCTGGCGCCGAGTTCGGCCAGTTCGAAGGCCGTGGCCCGGCCCAGGCCCTGCGAGGCGCCGCAGACCAGCGCGTGACGACCGGTGAGACGTAGATCCATGCAGCGCTCCCCTCGAACGGTGGGCGGGCGGGTCAGCCCGGTTTCATCGCCCACCACTGTATCGCCATTGCGGCGAACCAGCACGGCCATGCAAACCAGGGCGTGAGTCGCCAGACGCGCTGCCAGCGATTGAGCTCATCGTCATTGAACAGGGCCGGTGCATCCGAGCGCAGCACACGACGCACGCGCAGCCAGTTCGCCATACCGTTGGGTCGTCCGGTGTCGGCCTCGACGATGGTCTTCCACTGGTCGGGATAGCGCTTGCGCAGCAGGCTCGTAAAACGCCATTGCGCCACGAAGTGCAGGAGGAAGAACGCGACGGCGCCGAGCAGGAGCAGCAGATAGAGGTAGACCGCGATCTGCATGGATCAGGAGCCCTTTTCCTTGCTCTTGTTCTTCTTCTGTTCCGGATCGTCGCCGAGGATGTCGGTCGTGACCACGCTGCGGATCGTGGAGATCACGCCGTTGCCTTGCTCGGCTTTCGAGCACACGGCGTTGTTGATGGCTTTTTTGTACGTGTCGTTCTGCATGCCGACGAACAGCACGCCATCGGGGCCATGCGGGATCTTGAAGCTGCCTGCGGAGTTCATCTTCACCGGCGCCTCGGCCGAGAACGTGGTGGGCGACTGCTCCCAGTAGGTCTGGCCCTGCTGCTGCTTCGCCGACGAGTACACCACGAGGTAGCGTGCCTTGTCGTCCATCACCTTGAACTTGCCGAAGGCACCGGTCGTCTCGCTGGTCCAACCGATGTACTCGCACAGCGAGATATCTTCCGAATGCAGCGGCTGGAAGGCATCGTCGAGCAGCACGACGGTGGGAGCGAAAAGATAGCTGGCACTGAGCCAGCGTCCGTTGAGTTCCGACTTGAACGCGATGGTGTACGGCACCTGCGCGCCCTGGGGCAGTCGGAACGCAAGGAAATAGCTGCGGTCGCCGTTGAGATTGGCGACCGGGCTGTCCTTGCTCAGCTCGAACCGTTTCGGCTGCCAGGGCAGCATGTCCTGATAGGAAAGGTCGGCGAAGCTGCCGCAGCACGGTGCGGCCCCTTCGAGCGTCTTCCGCGCGATGACGACCGTGTTCGTCGGACTCTCCGGCGGGCGGAGATTCGGCGGCACGATGGCGTGGCAAGCGCCCAGCGTGACGAGCGCGAGGGCGAGCGGAAGAAGACGGGACGGGGAAGGGGGCATGATGGTTTCGCTGTACTAGAACTCGGCGCTCCCCGCCGCACGGGGGTAGGGGATGGCGTCGCGGATGTTGGACAGACCACAGACGTAGACCAGAAGGCGCTCGAAACCCAGGCCGAAACCGGCATGCGGCACCGTGCCATAGCGGCGCAGGTCGCGGTACCAGTCGTAGGTGGTCTTGTCGAGGTGGAACTGGTCCATGCGTCGGTCGAGGTAGTCGAGGCGTTCCTCACGTTGCGCACCGCCGATGATCTCGCCGATGCCGGGCGCGAGCACGTCCATGGCCGCCACGGTCTTGCCGTCGTCGTTGAGGCGCATGTAGAACGCCTTGATCTGTTCGGGGTAGTTCATGACGACCACGGGGCGACCGATATGTTCCTCGGCCAGGTAGCGCTCGTGCTCGGTCTGCAGGTCGATGCCCCAGGCGACGGGGTGTTCGAACTTTCTGCCGGACTTCTGCAGGATCGACACCGCTTCGGTGTAGTCGATCCGCTCGAACGGCTTGGCGACGAAGGCTTCCAGTCGGGTGATCGCGTCGGGCTGCACGCGCTCGGCGAAGAAGGCCATGTCGTCGGGACGCTCGTCGAGCACCGCCTTGAAGATGCCCTTCAGGAACAGCTCGGCGAGATCGGCGTTGTCGTTGAGGTCGGCGAAAGCCACCTCGGGCTCGACCATCCAGAACTCAGCCAGATGGCGTGTGGTGTTGGAGTTCTCGGCGCGGAAGGTGGGGCCGAAGGTATAGACCTTGCTCATCGAGAGCGCGTACGCCTCGACGTTGAGCTGGCCGGACACCGTGAGGAAGGCTTCGCGCCCGAAGAAGTCCTTGCGCCAGTCGATGCCGCCCTTGTCGTCGCGCGGCAGGTTGGCGAGGTCCAGCGTGGACAGGCGGAACATGTCACCCGCGCCCTCGGCGTCGGAGGTGGTGATGATCGGCGTGTTGATCCAGAAGAAGCCCTGCTCGGTCAGGATCCGGTGGATCGCCGTCATCATGGTGTGGCGCACGCGCGTGACCGCGCCGAACAGGTTCGTGCGCGGACGCAGGTGAGCCACCTCGCGCAGGAACTCCATCGAGTGCTGCTTGGGCTGGATGGGGTAGGTGAGCGGGTTCTCGACGAAGCCGGTGACCTCGATCCGGGTGGCCTGGATCTCGAAGGCCTGGCCTTTGCCCTGCGAGGGCACGAGCTTGCCGGTGGCGATCACGGCAGCGCCGGCCGTGAGGTGCTTGACCTCGGTCTCGTAATTGGCGAGATCGGCGGTGGCGACGACCTGGATGGGCGCGAAGCAGGAGCCGTCGCTCACGTTCACGAAGGAGAGTCCACCCTTGGACTCGCGCAGGGTGCGTACCCAGCCGCGAACCGTTACTTCGTGCTCGCCCGTTGCCGTGCCCCCCGCGAGGGCCTGCTTGACGCTTACCACCGTCATCGATTGAAACTCCAGAAAAGGCGCCGCATGTCAGGCGCGTAAGACGCGACCTCGCATGATAGTGTAAGGGTCGCGTGAACGGCACCGTTCGTCGGTATACCACGGCTAGAAAACGTTTTCATGACCATTCAGATCACTTCCGCCGCCTCCGACCGGATGCGCGCCTTCCTCGATCGGGCCCCCGCGGCTGCCGGCGTGCGTTTCGCCGTCAAGCGCATGGGCTGCTCGGGCTTCGGCTACGTCGTCGACCTCGCCGACCGCATCGCGGAAGACGACCGGGTGCTCGACATCGACGGCATCCGCGTGGTGGTGGACCCCAAGAGCCTGCCCCTGGTGGACGGCACCCTGATCGATTTCCAACGCCAGGGGCTCAACGCCTCGTTCGTCTTCCACAACCCCAACGCCACGGGTGAATGCGGTTGCGGGGAGTCCTTCACGGTCGCTTAATGTTGTGGGAGCCGGCATGGCGGCTCCTACAAGCCGCCTCGGCTTGCTCTGAACCCCGGTTTCTCCTTAGAATGCGCGGCTGGCCCTCTCTCAGGAGGGTCTTCTTGCCTCACCGCCACTGCGCGGGAGGCTGCCATCCCCGTCAGGGGTGCATCCACAAGGAGCCACCATGCGTCATTATGAAGTCGTGTTCCTGGTCCATCCGGACCAGAGCGAACAGGTGCCCGCCATGATCGAGCGTTACAAGACGCTGATCGAAGGCGACAACGGCAAGATCCACCGCCTCGAAGACTGGGGCCGTCGTCAGCTGGCCTATCCCATCGAGAACCTCGCCAAGGCTCACTACGTGATGCTGAACATCGAGGTTTCGCAGAACGTCCTGAACGAGCTCGAGACGGGCTTCCGCTTCAACGACGCCGTCCTGCGCCACCTCGTGATCCGTCGCGACGAGGCCGACACCGAGCAGTCCTTCATCCTTAAGAGCAAGGAAAAGGACGAGCAGAAGGGTTCGCGTCGCCGTGACGACGACAGCGACGGCGACGACCGCCGTGGCGGTCGCGACAACGACAACGATCGCGACAGCGACGACTAATCGGGGATCACAGCCATGTCCAAGTTTTTCCGCCGCCGCAAGTTCTGCCGCTTCACCGCTGAGGGCGTGAAGGAGATCGATTACAAGGATCTCAACACCCTCCGCCAGTACGTCACGGAGAACGGCAAGATCGTCCCGAGCCGCATCACCGGCACGAAGGCCCGCTACCAGCGTCAGCTGGCGACCGCGATCAAGCGCGCTCGCTTCCTCTCGCTGCTGCCGTACACCGACAACCACGACGTCTGATCGTCACGCGCCCTCCTCGCCGGGAGGGCGCGCCGTGAAAGATATTTCGGACAACCGTCCTGGCTGCACGGGGCCCATTCCGTGCTAACGAAAAGGAACATCCCATGGAACTCATCCTTCTTGAGAAGGTGAAGAACCTCGGCAATCTCGGCGACAAGGTCAACGTCAAGCCGGGCTACGGCCGTAACTTCCTCCTTCCGACCGGCAAGGCCGCCCGCGCCACCGCCGACAACCTCGCCGCGTTCGAAGCTCGTCGCGCCGAGTACGAAGCCAAGGCCAAGGAGCAGCTCTCCGGTGCCGAGGGTCGTGCCGCCAAGCTCGAAGGCGCGGAAGTCACGATCGAAGTGAACGCTTCGCCGGAAGGCAAGCTGTTCGGTTCGGTCACGCCGCGCGACGTCGCCGAAGCGCTGACCGCCAAGGGCTTCGAAGTCGACAAGAGCGAAGTGATTCAGGCCGAAGGCCCCTTCCGCAATGTGGGCGAGTACGAGGTCGTCATCGTCCTCCACGCCGACGTGCAGCAGACGGTCAAGGTCAAGGTTATCGGCGCGTAAGCCCGAGTCACCTGCGATCCGGACGGGCGCCGCAAGGCGCCCGTTTTCGTTTATACGCACAGGTTATCCACAGACTTATCCTCTCAACGGGTGAGACAGGTGCGCGTATGATCGCTCCACGGCCCGCCGTTCCGGTCGGCGCCGTCCGCAACACGAGGTAATCCATGTCCTTCAATCCCGAGCGAAGCGAGCGCGGCGACCGCAAGCGCCGACGCGAACCCTCCGCCATCGACGCATTGCGCATTCCGCCCCATTCCATCGAGGCCGAGCAGGCCGTGCTGGGTGGTCTGATGCTGTCGCCGGATTCCCTGGACAAGGTCGCGGACAAGCTTGTCGACGACGATTTCTATCGGCGTGATCACCGCCTCATCTGGCGCGCCATCAACGAGCTCGCCAACAAGGGCATGCCCTGCGACGCCATCACCCTCGGCGATTGGTTCGTCGCCAATGAAATGGCGGAAATGGTCGGTGGTGCCACCTACCTCATGGAACTGGCGAACTCCACGCCCAGTGCCGCCAACATCGCCGCGTACGGCGACATCGTTCGCGAGAAATCGGTGCTCCGCCAGTTGATCGACGCCGGTACGTTGATCACCGAGGACGGCTTCCGTCCCGAAGGCAAGAGCGTGCAGGAAGTGATGGAACTCGCCGAACAGCGCGTGTTCCGCATCGCGGAGTCCGGCGCGCGTGGCAAGAAGGACATCGTATCCGTGCGCGAAGCCACGGCCGAGGCCTTCCGCATGCTCACGGAACGCTACGAAAAGCGCGGCCAGCTCACCGGCCTGTCCACGGGCTTCACCGACCTCGACGAACTCACCTCGGGCCTGCAGCCGTCGGATCTGATCATCATCGCCGCGCGACCGTCGATGGGTAAGACCGCGTTTGCCTTGAACCTCGCCGAAGCCGCGGCGATGCGCGGCAAGAAAGCCGTCGCCGTGTTCTCGATGGAAATGTCGGCATCGCAGCTGGCGTTCCGTCTGATCTCATCGCTCGGTCGCGTTCACGCGCAGCACCTGCGCAACGGCGATCTCGCGGAAGAAGACTGGCCGCGCGTCACCTCCGCGATCACCATGCTTTCCGACGCCAAGATCTTCATCGACGACACGCCCGCGATGTCGCCCGTGGAAATGCGTTCGCGTGCGCGACGCCTGCAACGCGAACACGGCCTGGGCATGATCGTGATCGACTACCTGCAGCTCATGCAGGTGCCGGGCAATTCGGAAAACCGCGCCACGGAAATCTCGGAGATCTCACGCGGGTTGAAGGCGCTGGCCAAGGAACTGAACGTGCCGGTGATTGCGCTCTCGCAGTTGAATCGCTCGCTGGAACAACGTGCCGACAAGCGGCCGATGATGTCCGACCTGCGCGAATCCGGCGCTATCGAGCAGGACGCGGACGTGATCATGTTCATCTACCGCGACGAGTACTACAACAAGGAATCGGCGGACAAAGGCCTGGCCGAGATCATCATCGGCAAGCAGCGAAACGGTCCGACCGACACGGTAAAGCTGGCCTTCCTCGGTCACTACACCAAGTTCGAGAACTGGGCGCCCGATTCCTACGTCGGCAGCTTCGACTGAGGATCGGCGGCAGTACTGGCAACGTCGTTTTGCATCGTCCAGGCAGAGGATCCCCATGACCCGTCGTTACCTGATCTTCGCGGCCTGCATGGTCATGACTCAAGCGGGCGCGACGACGCGTATCGAGATCCCGGAGCGCCCCACAGCCGAGCAACGGAGCGGTATCGAAGCGCGGCTCAACGATTGGGCGGAACTGGGCCGCTACGCCGCGGACAACGCACGGTTGCCCGCGCCGAAGGCCAGCGAACGGCGTGTCGTGTTCATGGGCGATTCGATCACCGATTTCTGGGGTCGCCCGACCGGTGTCTTTTTTCCGGGGAAGCCGTACATCAATCGCGGCATCAGCGGGCAGACCACGCCACAGATGCTCGTGCGCTTTCGCGCGGACGTCATCACGCTGAAACCATCGGTCGTCGTGATTTTGGCCGGTACCAATGACATCGCCGGCAACACGGGCCCTTCGTCGCTGGCGATGATCGAAGACAATCTCATGTCGATGACGGAGCTGGCCCGTGCGCACGGTATCCGCGTCGTGCTGGCCTCGCTGTTGCCGGTGGCTGCGGATGCCGAGCAAACAACGCGTCGACCGCCCGAGAGCATCCGTGCGTTGAACGCATGGATGCGCACCTACGCCGCGAGAGAGCGTCTGGGTTTTATCGACTACTACGACGCCATGACCGACGCGCAAGGCGCGCTGCGGAAAGATCTCACCGATGACGGGTTGCACCCGAACGCGGCGGGGTATGCGGTGATGGCGCCGCTGGCGCAGACGGCCATCGACCACGCATTGCACGACGATCACTGACGATCTGGCGTGGCAAATCGCTCGCCCATTTTAGGATGACATCCTAAAGACGTTCCTGTTGGCGTTACCTAGCATGGGCCGTTGCGTGACGGCCTTCGTGCGCATGCGCCCGGGCGCGCGAGGGCACGACGAATCGGGCCCTTCAGGAACCACCAACATGGACTTTTCCCTTAAAGCGGTTGCCCTCGTGGCAGCCTCGGCTTTCTGCGCTTCGTTCTGCACACCCGTCTCCGCGGGCCTTCCGTTCTTCAACAAGAAGAACAAGGCGCATGACGAAAAGGTCGCGCAGATTCCCAAATGCGCGAAGAAGCTCGGTTCCCTCTCGGTCATCGAGCCAGAGGCGTCGCAGAACTGGTGGTCGGGGCGCCAGCTTCCGGCGCCGACCAAGCTCATCAAGGTGTTCGTCGCAAAGTCTGGTTGCTTCACCCTGGTCGATCGCAACGCGGGCATGGATGCGGCCATGCGCGAGCGCGCGCTGGCGTCGGGCGGCCAGCTCCGTGGAGGCTCCAACGTCGGCAAGGGACAGGTGAAAGCCGCGGACTACGTGCTCGTGCCCGATCTCGTGGACAGCAACAGTGACGCGGGTGGTGGCGGCATCTCCGGGCTGGCGCAGAGCCTGCTCGGCGGCACCGCGGGACGCGTGGCCGGCGCGGTCAAGTTCGATTCGAAGACGGCGGACGTCACGCTGACGGTCACGGATGTGCGCTCCTCGGAGCAGGTGGCCCTGGTCGAGGGACACGGTGAAAAGAACGACCTCAGCTTCGGCGGGCGTGGGCAGTTGTGGGGCAGCGAAAGCCTCGGCGCGGCCGGTCTCGGCGGCTACACGAATACCACGCAGGGTCAGGTCATCACGATGGCGTATCTCGACGCGTACACGAAACTCGTGGGCGAGTTGGGCGGGATGCCCGGCGACGCGTCCGCGGCGAACAGTCGTCAGTCCGGTACGGTGGCCGTCGCAACGCGCCTGTGGGCGCAGTCCAGCGGCAAGGGCAAGGTCGTGCGCGGGCTGGAGCCAGGCATGACGGTCTATCCCACCGGCGACAGGATCGGTCTCATGTGGGAAGTGGAGGACGAGCACGGCAATCGCGGCTGGGTTTCCTCTGCGGACTTCGATCTCGCGAAGTAGTCGCGCCACGCCTGCCGAGGTCGGCCATGCCGTTGCCACGCGATTGCCCGGCCGTTGCGGATAAACTGTGGGGTCGCCACTTTCCGCCAGCCAACGCCATGAGCCGTACCACGGTTGCCACGATCCACCTCGGCGCGCTGCGTCACAACCTGGCTCGCGTACGCGCCATGGCGGGTACGGCCAAGGTGATGGCCGTCGTCAAGGCGGATGCCTATGGCCACGGCCTCGAGCGCGTCGCGCGTGCGCTGGACGCGGACGCCGAGGCCTTTGCCGTGGCCGCCATCGCGGACGGACTGCGCCTGCGAGCGGCGGGGCACCGGCAGCGAATCGTCGTGCTGTCCGGACCCGATACGCCGTTCGACATCGCCGAAATGCAGCGCCTCCGCCTGGAGGCGCTTATTCATCACGATGTGCAACTGCCGTGGCTGGCGGCCGCCGATCCGGCACGCGGGCCACTGAGAGTCTGGCTCAAGATCGACACGGGCATGCATCGCCTGGGTTTTCCGCCCGAACGCGCGCGCGCGGTCCACGCCGCCTTGCTGGCGATGCCGGCGGTCGATCGGGACATCGGTTTCATGACCCATTTCGCCTCGTCGGAGGAATTCGAGGGGCGCGAGACGGCCTTGCAGATCGCGCGCTTCAAGGACGCCACGGCGGATCTGCCGGGGGACCGCGCGCTGTCCAATTCCGCAGCGCTGCTTGGCTGGCCGGATGCACGCGCCGACTGGGTGCGCACGGGTGGTTTGCTGTACGGCCTTTCGGTGGTCGAGGGTCGCTCGGGCATCGATTTCGGCTTTCGCCCCGCCATGTCGCTCGCCACCCGGCTGGTGGCGATCAATCACCTCGTGAAGGGCGAGCGGGTCGGCTACAACGGCACGTACGAATGCCCCGAAGACATGCCTGTCGGTGTGGCTGCCATCGGCTACGGCGACGGCTATCCGCGCAGCGCCGTGGCCGGTACGCCGGTGCTGGTCAACGATCGCCTCGCGCCGCTGGTGGGGCGCGTGTCGATGGACCTCATCACGCTCGACCTGCGTGGCGTGCCCGACGCCCGCGTCGGCGACAAGGTAACGCTATGGGGCGAGGGCCTGCCGGTGGAAGCCGTCGCCGCCTCGGCCGGCACGATCTCCTACGACCTCACCTGCGGCATGACCCGACGCGTACTGTTCGTCGAAGACGAGAACTGAGCTGCGCCACGGTGACGCGTATCGCACTGTGCGACACGCCCGCGCTATATATCGACCTTCGCAACAGGAATCTCCCCGATGGCCAAGGCCAAGACCGCCTACGTCTGCACCCAGTGCGGCGCCGAGCACAGCAAATGGCAGGGCCAATGTGCCGAGTGCGGCGAATGGAACGTGCTATCCGAGTTCGTCGTGCAGCCCGCGAAGCCCGCCGCGGTATCGACCGGCGCGCGTCGTGGCGGCTACGCCGGAGAGGCTGCTGGCGCGCCGCGAATCACACCGCTCACCGAAGTACTGTTGACCGCGGAAGCCCGTACCAACACCGGCATCGGCGAACTCGATCGCGTGCTGGGCGGCGGTCTGGTCGATGGCTCGGTGGTGCTGATCGGTGGCGATCCCGGGATCGGCAAGTCCACGCTGCTACTGCAGATGCTGGGCACGCTGGGCGCCAGCCTGCCGAGCCTCTACGTCACCGGTGAGGAATCCTTGGGGCAGGTGGCCGGTCGCGCCCAGCGTCTCGATCTTCCATTGGGGCCGTTGCATGCGCTGGCCGAGACCTGCATCGAGCGCATTCTGGAACAGGCTGCGTCGGCGCGGCCGCGCGTGCTGGTGATCGATTCGATCCAGACCATCTGGACGGAAATGCTGACCGCAGCACCGGGCTCCGTGAGTCAGGTGCGCGAGTCCGCCGCGAAGCTGACGCGGTTTGCGAAGGAGACCGGCACCTCGGTCTTCCTCGTGGGTCACGTGACGAAGGAGGGCGGCATCGCCGGTCCGCGCGTGCTCGAGCACATGGTCGATGCCGTGCTGTATTTCGAAGGGGAATCCGGAAGCCGCTTCCGCGTGCTGCGCGCGTTCAAGAATCGCTTTGGTGCGGTGAACGAACTCGGCGTGTTCGCCATGTCCGAGAAAGGACTGCGCGAAGTGCCCAATCCTTCTGCAATCTTCCTCTCCGCGCACGCCGGACCGACGCCGGGGAGTGCGGTCATGGTCACGCGCGAAGGCACCCGCCCGCTGCTGGTGGAGGTGCAGGCGCTGGTGGACCAGTCGTCGCTGGGCAATCCGCGCCGCGTAGTGCTCGGCCTCGAACAGAACCGTCTCGCGATGCTGCTTGCCGTACTTCATCGGCATGGTGGCGTGGCGGCATACGACCAGGATGTGTTCGTCAACGTGGTGGGCGGCATCCGTGTGCAGGAAACCGCGTCCGATGTACCGGTGATCATGGCCGTGTTGTCGAGCTTGCGCGATCGTCCGCTGCCCGAAAAGACCATCGCCTTCGGCGAGGTCGGTCTGTCCGGCGAGATCCGCCCCGTGCCCAACGGCGAAGAACGCCTGAAAGAAGCGGCCACGCACGGTTTCCGTCGCGCCGTGGTGCCAGCGGCGAACGCGCCGAAGCGTGGCCGCGTGGGCGAGATGGAAGTGATCGGTGTCGAGCGCCTGTCACAGGCGATCGACGCCAGTCGCGAATGATACCGACGCGGCCGTGGCGGTGAGCCGCCACGGCACGCAATCGCGCATCGCACGGCGGAGCACCCGCTATTGCGGTGGCCCGAACAACACCAGCGCGCGTTCCTTCCACGTCGGCGCGGATTTCAGGGTGCGAAACATCTGTAGCCAGGTATGGAAGGCGATGCGGACGGGGTTGTGGCTGTATATCGGCTTCACCAAGCCGTACCGAGGCGGTTCGTCCTCACGCTCTCTGCGGAACGAACCGAACATCCTGTCGAACACGATCAACACGCCGCCGTAGTTGCAATCGATGTAATCCGGATTGCTGGCATGGTGCACGCGGTGGTGCGATGGCGTGTTGAACAGGAACTCGATCGGTCGCGGCAATCGTCCGACCAGTTCCGTATGCAACCAGAACTGATACAGCAGATTCACCGCCAGCGCGGCGAGCACGACGGGCACCGGAAAGCCGAGCCATACCAGCGGTGCGAAGAAGATCGTGGCGCCGGTGATCTTTCCGGTCCAGCCAAGGCGATAGGCAGACGACAGCGTGTACTGGTTCGACGAGTGGTGAACCGAGTGATTGAGCCAGAACCAGTGGATGCGGTGATCGGCACGATGCATCCAGTAGTAGCAGAACTCCTGGCCCACGAAGAGCAAGGCCCAATGCCACCATCGGTCCATCGTGAAGGTGGCGATGCGCCATGGCCATACTGCATAGAGCAACGCTCCGATAATGCCGGGCCCGAGCAGTCCGTTGATCAGCACGCGGCCTGCTGCATCCCCGAGCGACGCCCAGTAGGCTTTCCAATCGTGGCCGAGTCCGCGTCGTTGTCGCAGCCAACCTTCGGCGGCGGCGATGAGTACTAGTAGCGGCAGCGGTAGCACCAGCAAGCCGAGCGACGAGGTATCCATGGTGATCGCCTTGCTCGTTCAGCGGCCGAAGCGCTGTCGCGCGACGTCGACGGCCTGCTTGAGTTCGGCGGCAGACAGCTTTCCATCGTGGTTGGTATCGATCTTGTCGAAGTTCTTGGCGACACGCGGCAGGCTGGCTTCGGCTTCCTGGCGATCGATTACGCCGTCGCCGTTGGCATCGGCGGCCTTGAGGCGTGCCTGCATGTCCTGCTTGGCCTGGGCGGCGCCTTCGCTCTGCGCGAAGGAGGAGGTGGAGGCGACGAGCAGCGTCGCGGCAAGTACATAGCGAAGTTTCGGCATGGGATACCTCGTGGGCTGAAAGGGTGGCCATCCCTGGCCTGGGGGAGGGTTGGGCATCAGTTACCGCGGCACGCGATCGTCTCGCCTGCCGCGTTGGTGCAGGTGCCGGTGTGGGTAACCGTGCCGTTCTGGACGGTGGTCGAACCGTTGTAGGTGTTTCCGTTCTGGCCGGTGGCGCTGGTGCTGCGGTTGCCATTGACGTTGCCGGACGCGTCGCGCGCGATGCTTCCGCTGGTGGTCGCGGTGCCACCGTTGGGGCCGTTGACCGAGGCACTGCCCTGGCGACCGGCGCTCCCGTCGGCATTGCGATAGAAGCTGCCTTGGCGCTGCGCAGTGCCGCCGTCGGCACCGGCGGCATACGCGCCGCTGCGGCCACTGACATTGCCCTGACCATCGCTGTCCAAACGGTGTCCGCGCTCATAGGAACCGCGATCGCCACGGGCGGCCGCACCGGTGACGGCAGTACGCCCGCCATCACCGGTATGGACTACGGCGTGGCCGCGGACGCGGCCTTGGGCCGAGACGTCGGGAATGGCGGCAACGGAAGCGCCGGCCAGCACAAACGTCGCCATCAGCAGGGTCGTTCTGTTCATGGGTATCTCCTTCGGGTCGGCGCGAGGCATCCTCGCGGTGAGGCCAAGCTAATCCCGCCCCGAACCGAACGTATGTCGCCATCGCCACCAGATGTTTCGATCAGGCGCCTCGGAAACATTTGCTTACAAACGGCTCCGAAAGGGCGTTGCGCCGGCTCGCGGCCAGCCGCGATAGTGGCCCCATGGACGAAAACCTTGCCCGCATCCTTCTGGTCGACGATGACGCTCGCCTGCGCGACCTGCTGCTGCGCTACCTGGAATCCCAGGGCTTCGAAGTCAAAGGTGTGGGCGACGGCGCGCAGATGCGCCAGGCGCTGGACCGAGGCCACTACGACCTCATCGTGCTGGACTTGATGCTGCCCGGCGAAGACGGCCTCGATATCTGCCGTCGCCTGCGCGGTCAGGGCGACGCCACGCCGATCGTGATGCTCACGGCCAAGGGCGACGAGATCGATCGCATCGTCGGCCTGGAGATCGGTGCCGACGACTACCTGCCCAAGCCCGTCAATCCCCGCGAGCTGCTGGCGCGCATCCGCTCGGTGTTGCGGCGAGCACGCCCGACGCCGGGGGCGCCGGAGCCCGACGGTGGCATCGTTCGTTTCGGTCCGTTTCGGTTGGATCTCGGGCGCCGCGAATTGAGCAAGCACGGCGAGATGCGGCGTTTGACCTCCGGCGAATTCGCCGTGCTGACGGTGCTGCTGCGGCACCCGCGACAGCCGCTCAGCCGCGATCGCCTGATGAGCCTCGCACGTGGCCGCGAACACGATGCGTTCGAACGCAGCATGGACGTCACCATTGCTCGCCTTCGCCGGCTGCTGGAAGACGACGTGCGCAACCCACGCATCCTCCAGACCGTGTGGGGCGTGGGTTACGTGTACGTGCCGCCGGATGAAAACGCATGATCCGCCTTCCGCTACCGCGCAGCGTGTTCGGGCAACTCGTGCTGGTGATCGGGCTGGTGTTGCTCGGGGCGGCCGTGTTGGCTGTGGCGATGGGGCGGCAGATGACCACCCGCCCGGCTGCCGTGCAATTGCTGAAAGCGATGGACGGCTTTGCCGATGTCGCCGAGGAACTGGCACGCACCCAGCCCCATGAACGCGTGGTGGCCCATTTGCGCGACGCCGGGCTGGCAGTGAGCGAGTTGCCGCCGCCATCGCGGGACGTCCGTGCCGTGCCGGTCATGCGCGAGTTGATCGAACAGGCGCCGCAACAGCTCACACACGGTCGCGAGGCGCGCCTGGGGCGCATCGGAACGGCGAACGTGGTGTGGCTGAAGCTCGATACGCAGCCGGCCTTGTGGGTGTCGTTCGCTCTCGATCAGCGCGCCAGTCGCGTGTTGCGCTTTTCGGTATTGATGTTGATCGTGGGTGCCGTGCTGGTCTGGCTCGCGGCGGCGTACTACGCACACCGCCTGGTGGTGCCGTTGCGGCGCCTGGCGCAATCCGCACCGGCGATCGTACGTGGCGAACCGCCATCGCCGGGGACTCTGGCGGGGCCGCAGGAAGTGGAGGAGCTGGCGCGCGCGCTTGCCGATTCAAGCAAGGAGGTACGCGAGGCCGCCGAGGAACGCGCACTGATGCTTGCCGGCATCTCGCACGACCTGCGCACGCCGCTGACACGGCTGCAGTACGCGATCGAACTGGTGCCCGGCGTCGACTCGGAACTGCGCGCCGGCATGCATCGCGATATCGCCGATATCGACGCCATCCTTTCGCAGTTCATTGCTTACGCGCGAGATGGCCGCGACGAAGCGAGCGAACCGCTCGACCTGGCCGTGCTTTGTCGCAATGCGATCAGCGCGTATGAGGGCGAGTGGCAGGTCGACACGCCTGCCAACGCGCCGATGACAGGCAGACCGATGGCCCTTTTACGCGCAGTGGGCAACCTGCTCGTCAACGCGCAACGGCACGGTGCGCCACCGTACGCGTTGGCACTTTCTCGTCAGGAGGATGCCTGGCGCATCGACGTTGTCGACCGCGGCCCGGGCTTACCCGAGCAGGTTGCGGAGCGCGCTCGTCAGCCCTTCGTGCATGGCGATGGCGGCGGTACCGGCCTGGGGCTGGCGATCGTCGAGCGCGTCGCGCGACAGCATGGCGGCGAGCTGCGGCTCGCGCCGCTCCGACCTCATGGGTTGATGGCAACGCTTGTGTTGCGCGGAAGTTGAACGACTCCACCGATTGGGCAGACATCATGGGCATGAAACGAATGCATGGGATTCTCGCTGCGGTATGCATCGCCGTGGGTCTTGGCGGTATCGCGCATGCCGCGCAAGACGACGCGCCGCGGTCCGAGGCAAGGGTGCTGCGCGACGTCGCTTATGGCGACGACCCTCAGCAGCGTTTCGACGTCTATCTGCCGCCGTCGCCGCGCCATGCGCCGGTGATCTTCATGGTGCATGGAGGAGCCTGGGTGATCGGCGACAAGTCCAATCCGGGCGTGGCCGACAATAAGGTGGCGTACTGGTTGCCGAAGGGCTATGTCGTGGTCTCGGTGAACTATCGGATGCTGCCCGTGGCTCAACCCTTGGAGCAGGCTCGGGATGTCGCCCGCGCCTTAGCTACGGCGCAACGCATGGCCGCGTCGTGGGGCGCAGACCGCGATCGATTCGTCCTGATGGGGCACTCGGCAGGCGCGCACCTGGTCGCCTTGCTGGGTGCCGATCCCGACATGCTGACGGCTGCTGGCGCCGTTCGGCCGCGGGGTGTCGTTTCCCTCGACAGTGCCGCGATGGACGTGGTGCAGATCATGGAGTTTCCGCGTCATCCCAGGCTCTACGACCGCGCCTTCGGCGACGATCCGCGCGAATGGACGGCTGCGTCGCCTTATCATCAGTTGCGGGCGGTCGCGCTGCCGGTATTGGCGGTGTGTTCCCGTCAGCGTTTCGATGCGTGCCCACAGGCACGGCGCTTCGCGCAGAAGGCGGCAGGACTCGGCGTACGTGTCGACGTGTTGCCGCAGGACCTTTCGCACGCCGAGATCAACCGAACGCTGGGGCTGCACTCCGACTACACCGAACGGGTAAATGCGTTTATCGCTGAACTCGTGGTCCCGTAGCGAGACGCATGGCGCCTCGGTGCGCCGTTCCGGGTTAGGGCGTTCTGTGCAGGATCAGCTCGAGCACGGCCTTCGTACCGAAGAACGCGAGCAACAGGATGCCCATGCCGATCAGTGTGAGATACACCGCGCGGATGCCGCGCCAGCCGTATTGCCAGCGGCCCCACAACAACACGCCGAAGACGATCCAGGCGGCGATCGAGAGCACGGTCTTGTGGACGAGATGCTGACTGAAGAGATTGCCGACAAACAGCGTGCCGGTGACCAGCGTCAGGGTGAGAAGTACGAAGCCGACCGCGATCAAGCGGAACAGCAGCACTTCCGTCAGCGTAAGCGGGGGTAGGGCGCGTAGCCAGTGCCCGAAGCGGCTGCGGCGCAAGGCGCGTTCCTGAATCGCCAGGAGCACTGCCAACGCGGCGGCGAGTGAAAGGATGCCAAAGGCCAAGATCGCGATCGTGACGTGCAGTTCGATCTGCCAGGTCATCGCCTCAGGCGCGGTGCGCGGGGCGAGGAAGGTGTCGATGGCCAGGAACACCGCCGACAACGGAAAGATCAGGATGCCCAGGCCGGCGATGGGGCGCGAAAGGTTCACCACAATGGTGAGCGCAGAGGCGATCCAGGCGACCAGCGAGAGCGCGGCGAAGAAGTGCAGGTCGAGCGTGCCGCGATGCGCGGAGAGCAGCACTGCGCCGTGCGCAATCGCGGCGACGGTCGCCAGCGCCATGCCGGCGCGCGCAAGCGGTTGTCCACCTGTCGCGAGCGGCCGGGCGAGGACGCCGGCAGCGGTCAGGTAGAAGACGATGGCGGCCAGGGACAGGATGGTGACGGTCATGGACGCGCAGTGTGGCATAGAGAACAGGCGTTGTAGGAGTTGCCATGGCGGTCAGAAGCCAACGAAGCCTAGGTGGATCCACCCTGCTGGCGAAAACCCAAATCACCGGTGGGAGCCACTCTAGTGGCGATAAGCCAACGAAGCGGTGTCGCGGTGAGGCAAGCTCCCATCGCCAGCAGGCTGGCTCCCACCGGCGACCCTCCTCTCGCCATGGCGATGCTGCGTTCCAGCGCCCTGGTGCTCTCGCCGGCCGTGCCGCCCCCAGTTCGTTCCCATCCCCCGCCCCCCGACCAGCTATAATCCCTGGTTTATTGCATCTTGACCGAATCCCCATGTTCGAATCGCTCAGCCAGCGCCTGTCCGACACCGTCAACCGCCTGCGTGGCCGCGGGCGGCTGACCGAGGAAAACATCCGCGAAACCCTGCGTGAGGTCCGCATCGCCCTGCTCGAGGCCGACGTGGCCTTGCCGGTGGTGAAGGCGCTGGTGGAGCGCGTGAAGGTTCGCGCCGTCGGTCAGGAGGTCTTGAAGAGCCTGTCGCCGGGTCAGGCGCTGGTCAAGGTCGTCAGCGACGAGCTGACCACCCTGATGGGGGCGGCCAATACCGAACTGAACCTGGCGGCGCAGCCGCCGGCAGTCGTGCTCATGGCCGGCCTGCAGGGCGCAGGCAAGACCACCACCGTCGGCAAGCTCGCCCGCTTCCTGAAGGAACGCAAGAAAAAGCGCGTCATGGTTGTGAGCTGCGACGTCTATCGTCCGGCTGCGATCGAGCAGTTGCGCACCCTGGCGTCGCAGGTCGACGTCTCGTTCTTCCCGTCGGAAGCCGGACAGAACCCGGTCGACATCGCCAAGGCTGCCGTGGCGGCCGCCCGTCGCGAAGTCATCGACGTGCTCCTGGTGGATACCGCCGGCCGACTGCACGTCGACGCCGCCATGATGGACGAGATCAAGGCGCTCCACGGGGCGCTCGATCCCATCGAGACGCTGTTTGTCGTCGATTCGATGACGGGCCAGGATGCCGCCAACGTCGCCAAGGCCTTTGCCGATGCGCTGCCGCTTACCGGCGTAGTGCTGACCAAGACGGACGGCGATGCGCGCGGCGGTGCTGCGCTTTCGGTGCGCTACGTCACCGGCCGGCCGATCAAGTTCCTTGGCGCGGGCGAGAAGTCCGACGCGCTCGAGCCGTTCCATCCGGACCGCGTGGCCCAGCGCATCCTCGGCATGGGCGACGTGCTGTCGCTGGTCGAGGAGGTCGAGCGCAAGGTCGACCAGGAGAAGGCCCAGAAGCTGGCCGAGAAGGTCATCAAGGGCAAGCGGTTCGATCTCAACGACATGCGCGACCAGCTCGAGCAGATGAGCAACATGGGCGGCCTCGCCGGTCTCATGGACAAGCTGCCGGGCATGGCCAGCATTCCGGATAGCGTCAAGTCCAAGGTCAACGACAACGAACTGAAGCGCATGGTCGCCATCATCGGCTCCATGACCAAGAAGGAGCGCCGCCATCCGGACCTCCTGAACGGCTCGCGCAAGGCCCGTGTGGCGCGCGGCTCTGGCACCCAGCCGGCCGACGTGAATCGCCTCCTGAAGCAGTACATGCAGATGGAAAAGATGATGTCCAAGCTGTCCAAGGGCGGCAGCAAGGGCCTGCTGCGCCAGATGCGTGGCGCCATGAAGGGGATGGGTGGCATGGGCGGCATGTTGCCGCCGGGCCGCTAGGACGCTCGGAGTGAGCCGTGAACAGTAAGCAGGAGCGGCGGTCCCCACGTCCGCGGCGGCAGCTCACGGTTTACGCTTGACGGTTCACGCTCAGCCCTTCCATTTCCTGAAATTTTCACTACAATGTCCGGCTTTACCGCGCCCGCTTCTCGCGCGCGCCTTGCCGGTCTTCGGCATTCTGGAGCTCGTAACTTATGGTCAAGATTCGTCTTTCGCGCGGTGGCGCCAAGGGCCGTCCGTTTTATCACGTCGTCGTGACCGACCAGCGCAGCCCGCGCGACGGTCGCAACATCGAACGCGTTGGCTACTACAACCCGGTCGCTTCGGGCAACGACAAGCGCCTCGAACTCGACGTCTCCAAGGTTGAGGCCTGGATCGCGAAGGGTGCGCAGATGACCGACAAGGTCCGTGCCCTGGTGAAGGAAGCCGGCAAGCTGGCTGCTTGATGTCGACGGAGTCCGGTAAGCGCGTCCGAGTGGGACGCATTGTCGGGCTCCATGGCGTGCAGGGACAGGTCAAGCTCGAAAGCTGGACCGAGCCCCGCATCCAGATCTTCCGCTACCAGCCCTGGCTGCTGACCGCGCCGGGCGTTGAGCGGGAAATGGACGGAATCCGCGGTCGCGCACAGGGTAAGGGCATCGTCGCCACCCTGCCGGGCATCGAGGATCGTGATCAGGCGGCTGCCCTGGTCGGCTGCGAGATCACGGTCTCGCGCGACAAGCTGCCGCCGCCCGCGCCGGGTGAGTTCTACTGGACCGATCTCGAAGGCCTTGAGGTCGTAACCACAGAGAACGCCCATCTGGGTCGGGTCAGTCATCTCTTTTCCACCGGCGCCAACGACGTCATGGTGGTGAAGGATGGCGACAGGGAGCGATTGGTTCCGTTCGTCCAGGGCCCTTACGTGCATTCGGTCGATTTCGACGCCGGGCGCATCGTAGTGGACTGGGATCCCGAGTTCTGACGGCGAAGCCTGAAGATCATGCGTATCGACGTGGTTTCGCTTTTTCCCGATTTCGTCCGCCAGTCGGCTGCGATCGGGGTGGTCGGAAGGGCGCAGCAGCGCGAGCTTTTGCAGGTGGAAACCTGGAATCCTCGCGACTTCGCCACCGACAATTATCGCACTGTGGACGGTCGCCCCTTTGGCGGCGGACCCGGCATGGTGATGCTGATCGACCCCCTGCGAGCGGCGCTCGCGGCGATTCGTGAGGCGGCACCGGAACCGGTGCATGTGATTTACCTCAGCCCGCAAGGTGCGCGGCTGACGCAGAAAAAGGTGGAAGCGCTGGCAGGCATGCCGCGAATCGCCTTGATTTGCGGACGTTACGAGGGTGTGGACGAACGCCTGATCGAGCACGAGGTCGACGAGGAGCTCTCAATCGGCGATTATGTGCTGTCTGGCGGTGAACTCGGCGCAGCGGTGATCATCGATGCGGTGGGTCGTCTACAGGAAGGCGCGTTGAACGATGCGCAGTCCGCCCAGCAGGATTCCTTCTCGGATGGTCTGCTGGATTGCCCGCATTACACCCGTCCCGTGCATCACGATGTGTGGGGCGGCGTGCCGGAGGTGCTGCTTTCCGGCGATCACGCGGCCATACGCCGCTGGCGTCGCAAGCAGTCGCTGGGTCGTACCTGGCTGCGCCGGCCGGATCTACTAACGCAGCGTGCGCTCGATGACGAATCGAGAGCATTGCTGGATGAATTCCGCCGTGAGTACACGCGGCCAAACGGTGCGGTCGGTAACGACCGCCGTAATGAAAATTGACAGGTGCGCCATGAACAAACTCCTCCAACAGTTCGAAGCCGAGCAGATCACCCGCCAGCTGCCGGATTTCGGTCCTGGCGATACCGTGATCGTCAACGTCAAGGTGAAGGAAGGTAACCGCGAGCGCGTCCAGGCGTTCGAGGGCATCGTCATCGCCAAGCGCAGCCGCGGTCTGCATTCCGCCTTCACCGTGCGCAAGATCTCGCACGGCACGGGCGTGGAGCGCGTGTTCCAGAGCCACAGCCGCTCGATCGACTCCGTCGAAGTGAAGCGCAAGGGCAAGGTCCGCGGCGCGAAGCTGTACTACCTGCGTGGTCTGGAAGGCAAGGCTGCGCGCATCAAGGAAGACGTCGCCGCCGCCGCTGCCGCCAAGGCTGCGAAGAAGGCCGCCGCTGCCGCCGAGTAATCCGCTGCAAGGTGCACGAAAAAGCCCGCGAGCGATCGCGGGCTTTTTTTGTTTCTGGGGTTGCCGAAGAAACACTGTGGGAGCCGCCATATAGCGGCGCGATACCTACGAAGCAAAGATAGGAGCCACCCTGGTGGCGAAAAGCCAACGAAGCGGTGTAGCCGCGAGGCAAGCACCTATCGCCAGCAGGCTGGCTCCCACCAGTGCAAGCCTACGTTGCCGCCGCGGCCGCTCCCACAAGAAGGCCGTGGCCTCACACGGGCATGTATTCCTCGGCCAGCACCTTGGCGGGTTCCTGCAGGAAGTTGCCCTGGATGAAGTCCACGCCGCAGGCGAACAGCAGCGACGTGCTCACAGCGTCCTCGACCCATTCGGCGACGGTCTGCTTGCCGGACGAGTGGCTTTCCTTGCAGATCTCGGCGATCTTCTTCTGGTTTTCCGGGTGCTGCGGCAGGTCGGTCATGAAGCTGCGGTCGATCTTCAGGTAGTCGGCCTCGACGTGGTTGAGCATCTGGAACGAGTTGAGGCCCGAGCCGAACTGCTCGATGGCGAAGCCGCCACCCGCCTTGCGCCACCCGGTGACGAATTCCTGGGTCGGTCGCAGGCTGGTCAGTACCTTCGATTCCGGCATCTCGATGACCAGCTTGCTGCGACGCAGGTTGGCCGTCTGTAGCCGGCGGATGAGCCAGGGCAGCAGTTCCGGGTCTTCCAGCGATTGCAGCGTCATCTTTACGAAGTAGGTGGTCGTGAGCCCATCGTTCTCGCGGTGGGCGAGGGCATCGATGGCATGGCCGAGCACCCAGCGATCGATCGCAGGTAGGAGGCCGTTGCGTTCGGCGACCGGGAAGAAGTACGAAGGCAGCACGTCGCCCTTGGGCCCGCGCATGCGGACGAGGATCTCGTAGAACTCGCCGGCGGCGTCCTGCAGGCTGATGATCTGCTGGTGGTAAAGCCGCAGGCCGTCTTCCGAGAGCGCCTGACGGACCAGATCCAGCCAGTACTGCTCGCGTTCGGCGTCGGCCTTTTCGCGCGCCGCCGGATCGTGCAGTTCGACGCGGTTTCCGCCTTGATTCTGTGCCGCACGCAGCGCGGTGCTGGCCTGATCGAGCACCGTTTCCGTGTTGGCGTTCTTCTCGGCGAGCAGCGTGCCGCCGAGGGTGACGGTAACGGTGAGAGAGCGGGAGCCCGCGTCGAAGATGGTTTCGGCGATGGTGGTGCGCAGACGCTCGGTGAGCGCCGCGTGTTCCAGGTCGCCGCGCGGCGACAGCACCAGGCCGAGCGTGTGGTCGCCGAGCACGCCGGCAATGTCGTCGTCGTCGATGGACTCGTTGACCTTCGCCGCGATGGCGGCGAGCAGGTGATCGGCGTTGCCGATGCCCGCGCTGGCGACGAGATCCTTCCAGTTGTCCGGTTCGAGCAGCACCACCGCCTGCCCGGCGCGACCGGCCGCGGCAGCGGCCACGGCCTCGTCGATGCACTCCAGCGTGTGTGCGCGGTTGAACAGGCCGGTGACCGGATCGCGCTGCAACTGCGCCACGAGCGCCGGGTCTACGGTCTGCTGGCGGAACACGATCTGCAGGCACGCCTCGCCTTCGAAGGTCGCGTGGGCGAACTCGACCATGGCCTTGAACGTGCTGCCGTCGTCGCGGCGCGCGAGCAGTTCCATGGGGGGTGGTACCTTGTCGCCCTTCGACAGCCCGCGCAGCGTGCTCTTGAAGTCGTCGGCATGGGTGCCGGCAACGAGATCGAGGATGGGCAGGCCAATGATGTCATCGACCTCGGCAAAGCCGAAGGCTTCGAGGTAGGCCTGGTTCACGCGCACGTGCATGCCTTCGTGGACATAGGCGATGGCGTCGCGGGAGGAGTCGAGCAGCGCGTCGCAGCGCCGCTCGGTTTCGCGCAGCGAGGTTTCGAGGCGGCGAACGAGCCGGCGTGTGGACAGCGCGTCGAATTCCCGCTGCACCACGGTCAGCACCTGATCGGCGCGCTTACGCAGCACGACGCCGCGTACGCCGTTGGCGAACATGTCGGCGATCGTTTCGTCGTCGAGGGTGTCGACGACGGCGATGAGGGAGAGATCGCGGCCGCTGGCGTCGAGCTGCCGCATGACCGCGGCAGGATCGATGCCTGGCACGCCGGGATTCATCAGTACCAGGTCGGGCACGGTGTCACCGAGGGCCGCCTGGATTTCGTCCGGACTGGTGGCGCGGGCGGGTCGCACGGCGATGCCGCCGTTGCGCAATACATTGATCAAGAGTTCGGCGTCTTCGACCGAGTTCTCGATGAAGAGGATCCTGATGACGTTGTCGTGTTTCATGCCGTTCCGGTTGCCGCTTGCTCATCCCGCGGTGCGGCTTGGCCGTACCGCTCCCCCATAGCGCGGTCCGGCAGGTTCATGTCTGCCGGGTGTTGCCCATACTAACGCGCGAAATCGGCAATGGGACGTTTCGAGGGATCGCCCGGCAATTCACGGACCAGACGGGGGACCAGGTAGCCCGGCAGGCGGCCCCGGAGGCCTTCGAGCAGCTCCAGCGCGCGGTCGTCGTCGACCTCGAAGTGCGCTGCGCCCTGCACCTTGTCGAGCTGGTGCAGGTAGTAGGGCAGCACGCCGGCCGCGAAGGAGCGCTCGCACAGCGCCGTCAGCGCGTCTACGTCGTCGTTCACGCCACGCAGCAGTACCGACTGGTTGAGCAGCGTGGCGCCCGCGGCCCGCAAACGCGCACAGGCCGCATCCACGGCGGTGTCGAACTCGTTGGCGTGATTGGCATGCAGCACCACGACCTTCTGCACCGGCAGGGTCGATAGCCAGTCGATGAACGCGTCGTCCACGCGTTCCGGCAGCACGATGGGCAGGCGCGTATGGATACGCAGGCGGATCACATGCGGCAGGTCGGCCAGGCCCCGGGTTAATTCCTGGAGCTTGTGGGTGGCGAGCGACAGGGGGTCGCCCCCGGACAGGATCACCTCACGGATGGAGTGGTCGGCATGGAGGTGCGCCAGCGCCTCGCGCCATTGCGCCGCGGCGGCGATTTCCTCGCCGTACGGGAAATGGCGGCGAAAGCAGTAGCGGCAATTGACCGCACAGCTCCCGCTGGCGATCAGCAGGGCCCGCCCGTCGTACTTGTGCAGCACCCCATGGCCGGCGCGCGAGGCCATGTCGCCCACGGCGTCCACGGAAAAACCGTCGGCCGTGGCGGCCTCCTGGGCGCGTGGCAGCACCTGGAGCAGCAGGGGATCGGCCGCATCGCCCTGGCGCATCCGTGCGACGAAGCCGCGGGGCACGCGCAGAGAGAACCCCGCATCGCCCGGCGGCAGGAGGTCGGGGCGATGCGCGAGACCGACGGCGGCCAGGAGTTCGCCGGCATCCGTGATGGCGTCCCGCCAGAGCTCGCGCCAGCCTGCGTTGGGCGGCGATAGGCGGGGAGTGGGGCTTGCGGTTATCATTGCGGACCTTGGATCGGGCCGTAACGCCCGTGACGGACCCTATTTTAGCCGCCCACGGGGCGGATTTAACCCTGGAGCAGAAAGCGCATGGCGAGTCTTGGCCTCAATGACGTCAAAACGGGCAAGAAGATCCTTCACAACGGCGATCCGTGGGTCATCACCGAGGCCGACTTCATCAAGCCGGGCAAGGGCCAGGCGTTCACCCGCATTCGCGTCCGCAACCTCAAGGACGGCCGCACGACCGAACTCACGCTGAAGTCGAGCGATTCGTACGAAGAAGCCGACGCTAAGGATACTGACGCGACGTTCTCGTACATCGAGGGTAAGGGCGACGAGCGCGAGTGGGTTTTCATTCACTCGGAGACCTACGAGCAGTACCGCGCGAACCTGGCCGCCATGGGCGACGCGTGGAAGTGGCTCAAGGGCGACGAGGAATGCGTCATCACCATCTTCAATGAAACCCAGATCATCGCCGTGCAGGCGCCGAAGTTCGTCGAGCTGAAGATCGTCGAGACCGATCCGGGCGTGCGCGGCGACACCTCGGGCGGCGGCGGCAAGCCGGCCACGCTCGAGACGGGTGCCGTAGTTCGCGTGCCGCTCTTCGTCAACCAGGACGAGATCATCAAGGTCGACACCCGCACGGGCGAGTACGCCAACCGCGCCAAGTAAGGCCACTCTTCGCCCTGATATCGCGGCACGGCAGCCTCGGAGCACTTCCGAGGGCCGTGCCGCTCTTGCATGAGGCTCCCGCTTTTCCCACCGAGGCCCCGATGACCGCCAGCCCTACCGATATCGATCTGCTCCTTGAGGCCCGTTGGGTCGTGCCCGTCGAACCCCATGCCGTGGTGCTCGACGAACACGCCGTCGCGGTCCACCGCGGCGAGATCGTGGCGATCCTGCCCATCGCGGAAGCCCGTGCCCTCTACGCCCCGCGCGAACGAGTGGAACTGCCGGAGCATGCGCTGATTCCCGGCCTGATCAACGCGCACACGCACAACCCCATGACGTTGTTGCGCGGCCTGGCGGACGACTTGCCGCTGATGACCTGGTTGCGCGAGCACATCTGGCCCGCGGAAGGGCGGGTGATGGGGCCCGACTTCATTCGTGATGGCGTCGAACTCGCCGTGGCGGAGATGATCCGCGGCGGCACGACCTGCGCGAACGAAAACTACTTCTTCCCCGACGTGATCGCGGCGACCTATCGCGCCATGGGTTTCCGCGCCGTGATCGGTCTTCCGGTGATCGACTTTCCCACCGCGTGGGCGAAGACGTCCGACGAGTACTTCAGCCGCGCGCTGGAAGTGCACGATTCGCTGCGTGGCGAGCCGCTGCTCACCACGGCGTTCGTGCCGCATGCGCCGTACACGGTGTCGGACGAAAATTTCGAACGCATTCGCGTGCTGGCCGATCAGCTCGACATTCCCATCCACCTGCACACGCACGAAACCGCCAACGAAGTGGACGAGTCGGTGGAGAAGGACGGCATCCGTCCGTTCCAGCGCCTGCAGAAGCTCGGCATCGTCAACGATCGCCTGGTTGCCGTGCATATGACGCAGTTGACCGACGCGGAGATTGCCGCGTGCGCGAAGGCCGGCGTGTCGGTGGTGCATTGCCCGGAATCGAATCTCAAGCTTGCCTCGGGCTTCTGCCCGGCAGAGAAGCTGCGTGCGGCCGGCGTCAACGTCTGCATCGGCACCGACGGTTGCGCCTCGAACAACGATCTGGACATGTTCGGCGAGATGCGCACCGCTGCCCTGCTGGCGAAGGCTGTGGCGGGTGACGCGGCCGCCTTCGACGCTGCCTACGCGCTGCGTGCGGCCACGCTCAATGGCGCCCGTGCGATCGGTCTCGGTGAACGGGTCGGTTCCATCGAGGTCGGCAAGCGTGCCGATCTCGTCGCCGTGCGCCTCGATGCTCTCGAAACGCAGCCGCTGTACCACGTCGCGTCGCAGCTGGTGTATGCCACGGGGCGGCATCAGGTCAGCGACGTGTGGATCGACGGCCGACGCAAGCTCGCGGACGGCAATCTCGTCGATATCGATACCGCGGCTATCCGCGCCAAGGCGCGCGCCTGGCGCGAACGCATTGCAGCGGGGGATGCCGCATGAGCGAGCCGGCGCACCTCTACCTTGTGCTCGCGATGCGCACGCCGCATTTCCAGGCAGAGGCTGGCGAGGCGCACAAGGCGTTTCTTGCGGCGCTGACCGAACAAGGTGTGCTGGACGCCACCGGTCCCTTCACCGATGGCAGTGGCGGTGCCTATCTGCTGCGTGCGGCCGATCTCGCGACCGCTACCGAACTTGCCCACCGCGATCCCTTGCACACCACCGGATCGTCGACCCTTACCGTCCATGAGTGGCGCGTGCGTCGCTTTGCGGCGAAGGAGTAACACCATGCAGACCCAAGCCAACCCCAACGTCAGCGCGGAAGAAATCGCCCGCTTCGAAAAACTCGCCGCTCGCTGGTGGGATCCCGATGGCGAGTCGCGACCGCTGCACGACCTGAATCCCGTACGTGCCGCCTATGTCGCGGGCCGCGCAAACCTGCGTGGCGCTCGTGTGGTCGATGTCGGCTGCGGCGGCGGCCTGTTGAGCGAGGCTCTGGCACGCGCAGGCGCCAACGTCACGGCGATCGACCTGGGCGACAAGCTCATCGAGATCGCCAAGCTGCATCTGTTCGAATCGAACCTGCAGGTCGATTACCGCGTGCAGTCGTCGACGGCACTGGCCGAGGCCGAGCCGGCCTCGTTCGACGTGGCCTGCTGCATGGAACTGATCGAGCACGTGCCCGACCCGCAGGCGCTGATCCGCGACCTCTCGGCGATGCTGAAGCCCGGCGGTCAACTCTTCCTGTCCACGCTCAACCGCACGCCTGCCGCGTTCGGCGCGGCGATCGTTGGCGCGGAGTACGTCATGGGTCTGCTGCCGCGCGGTACGCATCACTACGCGCAGTTCCTGAAGCCGTCCGAAGTCGCCACGATGCTGCGTCGCTTCGACCTTGAACTGGAAGACATCAAGGGGCTGGCTTACAACCCGCTCACGCGCAACGCCAGCCTTTCGTCCAACACCGCGGTCAACTACGTGCTGGCGGCAAGGAAGGCGGGATGAGCATCCTGCCGTTCCGGCCGGACGGGGCGTTCTTCGACCTCGACGGCACGCTGCTCGACAGCGCGCTGGATCTCCACGCTGCGCTGGTCGATCTGTGCGCGGAGGAGGGCGTCGTCCCGCCGCCGTACGAGCGCGTGCGACCGGTGGTATCGCGTGGTTCCCGCGCCATCATCGGCGTGGGGTTTCCCGAGATCACCGCGGAGGCGCTGCTGGCGCTCGTGCCGCGCTATCTCGCCATCTACGAGGCGGCGATGTCTCGCCACACGGTGGCCTTCGATGGCGTGGAAGCCCTGCTCGCGGGTCTCGACAATGCCGCGATCCGTTGGGGCATCGTCACCAACAAGCCCGGGTTCCTCACCGACGCACTGTTGCCGCAGGCCGTGCCGCACTGGAAGCCGGCAGCGGTCGTCTCCGGTGACACGCTGCCGGTGAAGAAGCCCGATCCGGCGCCAGTGCTGCATGCATGCGCGCTCGCCGGGTGCGAGCCGGCACGCTCGGTGTTCGTCGGGGACGACCGTCGCGACATCCTTGCGGGCAACGCGGCGGGGCTGTTCACTGTGGCGGTGCGCTGGGGTTACCTCGATGGCGGCGATCCGGACGCGTGGGGCGCGGATGCCGTGCTCGATCACCCGGACGATCTTGCCGCGCTGCTGGGCGTCAGGGAGGCTGCGGCGTGAGCGACAGCGCTACCCAGAGCTTCATCGACAAGTGGTTGGCGGTCCAGCCGCAGCAGCGCGTGGCGCTCGGTTTCGTCGCGCCGTCGGTGCGCGACGAGCGCGTGGCGCTCGCAGCCTTGGAGCAGGAACTGGTCGCGACGGCCTACGGCATCCGTGAGCCGAGCGTGGCCGCGGCGAAGCTGCAATGGTGGGCGGAGGAATTGTCCGGTGCCCCGGCCAGCGGCGGTCGCCATCCGTTGACCCAGGCACTGTTCGCGAGCGAAAGGGCCCGCGCGATCCCTATGGACGGCTGGCTGGCGCCGGTGCTGGCAGC
>Ga0209437_100483_pt1 | contig 30009 bp, 30 predicted proteins | sample AraplaL_Cvi_mTSA_FD_184266 | JGI IMG/M metagenome (GOLD analysis project Ga0209437, IMG submission 184266) | Arabidopsis root microbial communities from the University of North Carolina, USA - plate scrape CL_Cvi_mTSA (SPAdes) (version 2) | ecosystem: Host-associated > Plants > Roots > Endosphere...
ATCCCCGGGCGCGTGCGGGTCATCTGCTGACGTTTCGATTCCTCCATGCCAATTCCATTGTCTGCTACCTCCAGCATCAGCATTCCTGTGTCTTGCCTATATATCCCGATGCGGATCTGTCCAAGTTGCTCCATTGGTCCCACACCATGATGAATGGCATTCTCCACAAGTGGCTGCAAGCTCAGCTTGGGTACCAGCGCATACTCCAGCTTATCGTCAAAGTCACAAGTCACCTCAAAGCTATCGCGGTAACGAATCCGCTGGATATGAAGATAGGCTTGAACCAGCTCAATCTCGTCCTTCAGGTATACCAATTCGACCTGTGAATTCAGGCTGACCTCCAGTAATTTTCCCAAGGAAACACACATCTCGGAGATCTCCTCATTCCCGCTTCGTATCGCACTCCATTTCATTGTATTCAATGTATTCAGGAGAAAGTGCGGATTCATCTGGGCGAGGAGCATATGAAAATGTACCGCTTCCTTCTGGCGTTCTTCTGCTTTGAGTCTGTTAATCATCTGATTGGCATCATCCAGCATCGTATTGAAGGTACGCGTCAGCTCCAGTACTTCCCCACGACTGCGGCCTTCGGGAATACGAATCTTGAGGTTTTTGCGGACAACCTCCCTCATCTTATTCTGTAAGTGCGACAAGGGGCGCGTGAACGTTGCCGAGATCATAAAAGCCATCACTACAAATGCGCCTGTGAAGCCAAAAAAGGTCAGAAAGTACCGCTGTTTAAGCTCGGATATCTCTGTAAACAGGATGGACAGCGGAATACGATTCACCATATACCAGTCCAGTGATTCGATGTACACGTAGTTAATCAGCGTATCCGAGGCTGGATCAGTCAGATAAGCCTGTGCCGGATGCAGAGCTATTTCACGTGTAACTTCCGGGGACAGCGCCGCTGTTTTGGATGATCTGGCTATGGTCTCTCCACTTCCTGTAATAAGGTAATACTCCTGATTAGTTTGTGAATCCTTCAACATCGTTTGGAACCAGTACGAGTAATCAATGCTGATTCGAGCCAATCCGTACCGCTTGCCGCTGCTATCTTTCATATAGGCATACAGCGACAATAGATACGGGCTGGAAGATAACTCCCGCAGCACATGGTTGGTATCCCGGGCATCCCAGCGATAGAAGAGTTCTTCCGATTGAAGCGGGTGCGAATCTGCACTGCCTTTTGGAATGGTTATTTCTCCAAGACGTTCGCGGAATTGCTCCAGATAAGGGCCATAAGCCAGTGCTGTTTTTGGCAAATACGAAGTGTAAACGCTATCATAAAAATCCAGCAAGGTGAAATACACCGAGGGATTATATAGAAAGAAACTGTTGTTAATCATCTTGAACTTTTCTTCCACCAGTGACTTGTTCTCCAGCGGCGTACGACTGTCCGGGGAAGTTAGCACACTTCTTACCGCCGAATCCTGCTCCAAAAAAATAAGCGTTTTGAAGGCAATGCTCATCTGATCCTCCAGAGAGCGGTACATCTGCACCAGCTGCTCATGGCTCTGTTCACTGATTTTCTGCTCAACAAGGGATTCAATCTGCTGATAATTGTAAACATTCAATGCACTGAACGGCAAGAGAATCAACACCACAAATGCACCAAACAGACGGTACCTGAGCCGCTGTGGCAACCAACGCTTCCAGTTTGGCTTCTTCATTCTTATGTGCTCGCTCCCCTGCAATTAATGACCCCATTATAGCACCACCCTGCCATTTACAGCCGCAGTTGATTGATTTGCATGGATTTGTGATATTCGTTGCCTGCATCCATGTGAAATGCACAGATATGTTCTATTGGTGAAAGAAATGAATGAATCGATGGTTGGTTGGTTCGTTGGGACCCTCATCTCACACTTGATGTCTTCTCCGATACTCCGAGGGGCTAATTCCTATGGTGGACGAAAATACACGGCTCAGATAAAATCCGTTCTCATATCCACATCTCTCGGCGATCTGCGTAAGGGTCAGACGGCTATCTGCCAGCAAGGCTTTTGCTTTTTTGAGACGAATCGCCTTCAGATAATCGGATGGTGTTTCTTGAAAGGCCTCCCGGAACCTTCGGGTGAGCTGGACTGGACTCAATGCCAAATGTTCAGCCAACGTTCGCAGACTCACCGCCTCTCCTGCCCACTCCTCCAACAAAATCGCTGCTTCTGCCATCAGAGCATCTTCCGTGAATTTTCGTTCCATTAGCCTGCTCTGCCTACGCTCCCATTGATACAGCCGCCACAATTCCAGCATCAGATGGGTTTTCCATCCCGTTGCTGCCTCATCATTCTCTTCGCTTGCCTGACGCAGATAAGCATATGTTGAAGTCAGCCGTTTCGTATCATTAATCAGAGATTTTCCGATTGGCGGCAGAAGCTTCTCCCCCTCTGCGGTGTTACAAGAGAACTGCATATAGTGAAACGTCAGCGGGGTTACCGTCTCTCTGCGAAAAGGAACTTGAGGTGGACACAACACCAGATCAGCGAAACCCGCTTCACCGCTCTGCCCTCCAATTTCATACCGAAACATCCCTTCTTCAACGGCAAAAACCACCCAAGCGTCGTAGATATCTTCTGCGAGCGCAAATGCAGCTTTCTTCTTCCAGTAGATGTGGTTAAGGAGGTCCATGATACACCTGCCTTTGTTATGAAATAAAGTATATGCTCGATGATAATATAGTGTATTTGAAAAGTAAATATATAGAACTAATATGAAATTATAGATATGAAATATGAAATCTAAGCTTAGACTCATCCATATTCAATGAGAGAGGTGTTTGTATGAAGCACGAACTCGTTAAACCGGATATCACCGTCATCGGCGGCGGGCTTGCTGGCGTATGTGCTGCGATATCTGCTGCCCGGCTGGGCCAACAGGTCGCGCTGGTACAGAATCGACCCGTGCTCGGCGGTAATTCCAGCAGCGAAGTACGGGTGTGGGTCTGTGGCGCTACCGCCCACGGAATTAATCGCTATGCTCGCGAGACAGGCATCATGGGGGAACTATTTGTAGAGAATCAATATCGTAATCCGGAGGGTAATCCCTATCTATGGGACTTGGTCATTCTGGAAGCCGTTCGAGCCGAACCCAACATCCGTCTATATCTGAATACCGATGTCCATGAAGTCGAGGCCACGGGGGATGCAGAGGAACGCACGATCACCTCTGTAACCGGGTGGATGATGGGGTCTGAACGCAAAATCCGATTTGAGAGCCAGATCTATCTGGACTGTACGGGCGATGGACTGGTTGGCTTTTTGGCTGGTGCCAAGTTTGCACTCGGCCGGGAAGCCCGCAGCGAATACGGTGAAGAATGGGCGCCGGAGGTTGCCGATCAGATCACGCTGGGCAGTACACTACTCTTTTATACCAAGGATACGGGTGCACCCGTCCGTTATATCCCGCCTTCTTTTGCCAAAGATATCACGCAGACGAGTATTCCAATTCGCCGGGTCATTCGCAGCGGGGATTCCGGTTGTCATTACTGGTGGATTGAATGGGGCGGTGAACATGACACCGTACACGACAATGAGCTGATCCGTGATGAACTATGGTCCGTGATCTACGGGATCTGGGATTATATCAAAAATTCCGGTAAATTCGAAGCCGACCATATGACGTTGGAGTGGATCGGTTCCCTGCCCGGCAAAAGGGAGTACCGCCGCTTCACGGGTGACTATGTGCTCACTCAGAACGATATTATCAGCCAGCGGGAGTTCCCGGATGCCGTTGCCTTTGGCGGCTGGTCCATTGACCTGCATCCCCCGCAGGGCATGTATGCCGAAGCGAGCGGCTCGAAGCATATGCATGCCGATGGCGTGTATCACGTGCCGTTCCGCTCGTTGTATTCCGCCAATGTGTGGAATATGCTCATGGCCGGACGCGACATCAGCGCATCACATGTCGCCTTCGGCACAACGCGCGTCATGGCAACATGCGCGGTCATCGGCGAAGCCGCGGGTACGGGCGCAGCGCTCTGCGCGGCCATGGGGGTGTCGCCGCGCGAGTTGTACGCGAGGCATCTGGCGACGCTGCAGCAGACGTTGCTGCGGCAGGACGCTTCCATCATCGGGGTGCGTAGCCACGATGAGCTGGATCTGGCCCGGCGTGCCAAGGCTTCAGCCTCCAGCACGCTGAAGGGCATCGCTCTTGAGCAGCCTGGCGAGACGTACCCGCTGGGTACGGATGTTGCCCTGCTGCTGCCTGTGCATCCATTGCTCAGCGGCCTGGAGCTGCTGCTGGATGCTTCCAGCGATACCGCGCTGACGGTAGAGCTGTGGGATACGGGGCGTAAGGAGAATTACGTCCCCCATACGTTACAAGTTACGGCGACCGCTAAAGTTACAACGGGAACCAGGCAGTGGGTGAAGCTTCCGCTTGAATGGCGACCGGAAGAACCGCAGAATGCTTTTATCATTATCCGGGCGAATGAAGACGTCACCCTCTACCATTCCACGGAAGCACACAGCGGGGTACTGCTCTTCTTCAGAACAGAAGAGAACCATGTGTCCAAAAATCTGGAGGATCATGCCACGGATCAACCCGTTGTATTGTGGTCCATGCAGGGGTTGGCGCGTCAGCCATTCTGCTGTCGTACCCTTTCTGAGACGACGGCCTATTCACCAGAAAATACAGTCAACGGTTATCATCGCCCTTACGGCGGGCCACAGCAGTGGATGTCCCAACCGATGCAGTCTGGCAAGCCGGAATGGGTGCAATTGACATGGGAAGAGCCACAAACTTTGGCTGAACTGCACCTGACGTTTAATGATGATGTGAACGAGGATCTGGTTAATCTGCATCACCATCAGACAACATTCCGTGTCATTCCTGAACTGGTGCGTGATTATCGGGTCGAGGTATTGAGTCGGTCTGGGGAATGGCTTGAGATTGTAAGTGCAGCAGAAAACCGTAAAAGGAAAGTCATTCATCGTCTGCATACTCCTGTGCATACACAGGCGCTTAGAGTAAACATTGATGCCACCAATGGCAGCAAGTACGCGGAGTTGATCGAGATTCGCGCCTATGGGGAGTCAACGTTGACAGGTAAGAGTTAATCGCAAAACACATTAAAATAACCCCCTGGGATTCTCATGAATTCCAGGGGGTTATTTTAATGTGTTTAAAGTATAGAATATTCGAAGGATTATAGAACAAAATAGGTGCTCTTTCAAACAAAGGAGGATACAGGAAACGGTATCCCCTATCCTCTGCACATGCCCGCCTTATTTTATTCGGTGGCTGGGACCCGCAATCCCTCAATCAGGATAAACAATGTCAGTGCTTGTCCATAACCCATTGGACTTATAGATATATCTTTATAGAACTGAGCGTCCTGCCCCACAGGAGTTCCGTAGGACACCTGCTGTACAACTCCGTTATCATCAATTTGCTGCAGCACTGCTTCAAGTGCCCTCTTACCGGTATCGCGATAGGACTCATCCAGATATCCGTACCGGATTCCCTTGAGAATACCGTATCCAATCGCTGCCGTTGCGGAGGTTTCTTGGTAAGAGTCCGGATCATCCAGTACAGTGTGCCACATCCCATCCTCACTCTGAAGCTTGCTCAGCGATCTGACTTGAGCGGTAGCTGTATCCAAAAGATAGGCCTTCAGCCCATCTTCAATGGGGATGATATTCAGAAAATCCATAACCCCCGCCGTATACCATGCATTGCCTCTTCCCCAATGAACAGCACCATAGTTATGATTTTCGTTGAAATCCCAGCCGTGATAGAACAGCCCGGTTTGTTTATTATATAGGTATTTAATATGCACAAGGAATTGCCGCTTGGCTTCTTCCACATAGGCTGTTTTCTTAAAATATACCCCAGCCTTGGCCAGAAATAATACCGTCATAAAAAGGGTGTCAATCAGAATCTGGCCATTGTTGGCGTCTCCTGTGATCATATGCTGGAACGCACCATCTCCGGTTCGTAGCAGTTCGTCCATAATCCAGCTGCTCCATTCTTCACAGACACGTTCATATTCCTTGTTTCCGGTTAATTCGCATAGTGATATCAACGTAAGCAGCGGAGCACAGGTATTCACATTTTTTTCTGGTAACCCTTCCATCAGCCTTGCATTGTACCATGATTCGAGAAATTCCAGCGCCTCGGCATCCTTCGTTGCTTCATAGAACTGAAGTAGGCCATAAAGGCCGACACCTTGCGGCCATTCCCATAGGTGGATGTCGATTAGTCCAATGGGAAACTGTTCGTTGATGCTTGTATTTTTCATCGATTTCATGGCATCGGATACCCTGCTTATTTTCTCCAGAAGCACTTCTTGATTCGGCATTATGGCTCTCACTCCCTAGATTTATTGCTCTTCATCAACGATTGATGTCCTGTAACTGCAGCTGTCCCCTTACGCCATATCCGTCATGTACAATTTCCTCTCCTTGAACAAGAAAAGGCTTGTTCATTCCCCACTGAATGGAACCGTATACCGAATCGGTCAGGCTGAGCGTCAGAGCAGTACTGTCGAATTGCGGGCTGGAGGAACGAACTTGGTTTATAAAATGGCTAAATGATCCGAATTGCAGTTCGTTTCCTGCTCTGATGATCCAGGCGTTACGCAATCCAGGAGAAATAAGTTCACGCTCTTTTGTCACCCCATTGGTCTCCATACTCGTCCCGTTGGCAGCATATAGCGCCACATATCCTTTATTCAGACGGGCAAAATACCAGTTCTCATGCTGCGCCCACTCTGTGAAAAAGCTCGCAGGAAAATAAGCATGTGTCCAATCCGAAGTCTGATCTGCCGGAATATCAAACATCATTAGAGCGATCCCCTCATGCTGAACAACGTCAGGCAATATCCCGTTTCCAGCCCAAAAGCAAGGTCGGCCATCTCCATGCTTGTAGATTTCTGCTGGATGATTCACCCATATCTGCGCTTCAGGGGACAGAGACAGATGGTTGACATGCTCCTGATAACCTGGCTTGCCTGGACGAAAGCGAATGATTGAGGAAAGAGCGTACTCCTCTGACCGATGATGATAGAGCTTGGCGTAACCTCCCTTGCCCTGCTCATTGGCGAACACCAATTGCTGATTTTCCCCAAGCAACAGATGCTCCTGATATGCTGCTGGAGGAATGTAATCTGATAAACTCAAAGCAACATTGCTGATTGAATAATTGTTAACATTGCCGATGCCATAACCGATCCAGCACATGGAAGTCGTTCCAGCTGCATAACTACCCAGCAGTTCCTTCTCATAACTGCGGCCAAACGTTGTGGACATGACGCCTTGATGCATCTGAACGGTAATATAATAGAATAGCAGGTCCATTGCCTTTTTCGCTTGCTGCCTGAGCTGCTCATTATGGGCAAATTCATAGATATGCAACAGCCCCACTGCATCAATAGGAATGTATGCACTTGAATTCCATTCTGCCAATCCTTCATCCAAAAAGCGCTCAAACCATAAGCTAAGCCGCTGCTCCGCTTTTTGACGGTGAACTTCACCGGACTCACCACTGTTGCTGAATGTTTCAGTCCCGAACAGTTGTCCGGCTAACAGCTCATTGGTATGGAATAACAGAGCATGGTTCTCACTGAAGAACCACATCACATCATCACCAGGTTCATCAATCCAATATCGATAGCCCAGGATACTTGCTTTTACCCGATCCCAGAACAATTCACTGAACAGACCGCTATTTCGTTCATCTCTCCACAGACGAAACAGCCCCACCAGATAGAAGTCACTGCAATCCTTTCGTTGCTCGATCCCTTCCACACCTTCAAGCAGCATGTTCTCCGCTTCTTGCAGATTGCCATTTGTTTTTAACATGGCGATAGCCGTATGAATGTTACGACTGCCCTTCTCAGCAATACATTGCAGAGCCAGAGATTTGCGTGCTTCAATATCCGCAGCTTGCTGAGCAGCTTCATCATAATCGGTATCGTAGGATTGACAGCCGAACTTCTTCGTCAATGCTACGTTTGAAACTGAAATCGTCAGCGTGAAGTATACGTAATGATGGCCAATTTCATTGGTGTGTGCCAAAACCATATCCGTTTCCTTTTCGGCTATGTGTATTGTCTTGTTTTCGGTGCCATCAAAGAAATTGCCATACTGGATATCAACTTCTCTAACGATGTCCGGTAAGGGAAGCGGCAGCTTGAGCTTAATCTGCTCCCCTCTAAAGAGATCCGAAGGAAAATAAGCCTGTTCAAGGGCTTGTTCTGCGGATTTCACGTTTTCCGCCAAATGAGGAGCAATAGGCAAGGAAATTTCCAATTCCTCGTCTCCCAGGTATTCCACCGCAAAAGCATACATGGTATCCCGCTCAGCGAGATCCTCCCAGCAGGCATAGATCTCATTGATTCCGGCTACAAGTTCAGCTTTGATAACGATTTCCTGCTCCTTGTTACGCATGAGTGGCGCAAAATCCGTTACTACTTCCCCATTCACCCACAATGTCAGACTGCCATAGGTCTTAATCCGCAAAGAGGCGGTATGTGTAGTCGCAGAAATCAGCCTTGTCGCGGCGTAACTGCGCAGATGTGTCGGTACAAACCAAAATCCGGATTGCTCCACCCGTGGATTATTCCAGGGAGAATACAGTGTCCACGGCATCCCGTTTTCTTCTCCAACGAAGCTGTCTCCCGGGCTAGGAAACTCGCTCCATTGGTCAAAAAATCGGTTCACTGGCTGCGTTCTCCTATGTTCTACAAATTCTTTTCTGCATGGATTCTCATGAATGGCAAAACCATCGATAAGCCAATCATTAATATCTCCCTCCATCGTTGTTGGAACAAAGGCAACAGGCTTCGTATATATGCCGCTGATTATCCAATGATTAATGACCTGATGGTGGCCTAATTTCATAGGTTTATAATTCAAGGTATCCGTCCCGTCACGGGTAATATCTGACATTCAACTCATCCTTTCATTCCTGAAGTAATCATACCGCTGACAAAATAACGCTGGAAAACCATAAAAACAATAAGTACCGGAAGCATCGTGATTACGGACATGGCCAGGAGACTGCCCCAATCTACGTTGTATTCACCAATAAAATTAGAGAGCGCAAGCTGAATCGTATATTTTGATGGATCACTAATAGCAATTAACGGCCATACAAAATCATCCCATCTCCACATGAAGGAGAAGATCGCAAGCACGGCCAGAATCGGCTTCGCTATGGGAAGAATAATGCTCCAGTAAATTTTCCATTCACCGGCTCCGTCCATCCGGGCAGCTTCCAGGAGTTCGTCCGGTACGCTTAGCAAGTACTGCCGCATAAGGAACACACCTGTCGGAGTTGCTGCTGGCGGTATAATAATCGCGAGCAGGCTATTATACATCCCAAGTGCACTCAGTACCTTGAATATGGGGATCATAATGACCTCAATCGGAATCATGAGGGTTGAGATAAAAGCGATTAATATGATCGAGCTTCCGCGGAAGCGGTACTTCGCGAGTGCAAAGCCTGCCATGGAGTTGATCAGCAACAGCAGCAGCGTTGAGCTCAAAGTTACGATTGTACTATTCATAAAATACAATCCAAAATTACCTTTTTTGAATGCCTCCTTGAAATGCTCGAAGGTGACTGGCTCCGGCCACAACTTCGGAGGAAAGCTGTACAGATCGCTATTCGTTTTCAGGGCAGAAATTACGACCCACAGAACAGGCAGGAGCCACACCACTGCGGCAACACTTAACATACTGTAAATGACGATTTTGACCATAGGTTTCATTACCATCACGTAGCCCCTCCTTTCGATAGACGGAATTGCAGAGCTGAGAATCCGCCAATGAGGATAAACAGTATCACCGACATGGCGCTGGCTAGCCCAAGCTCCTGCCTGTTAAAGCCAATCTCATAGATATATTGAACAATATACGTGGTTTCCTTGCCCGGCCCACCGCCTGTAAGCGCAAACATAAGTGGGAAGGCCTTGAACGCGTCAATCAGACATAGCATAACAACGAGTAAGCTTGTAGGCTTCAAAAGTGGGAGGGTAATATAGCGAAATACCTTTGTTCCCGTTGCGCCGTCCAAGCGGGCAGCTTCATAATAATCCGTAGGTATGGCCTGCAAGCCTGCGATAAAAATGACCATGAAAAAGCCTGCACGAGACCAAACTGTTGCGATAATCACAGCCGTATTTGCCCAAAAGGGAGAGGTCAGAAAGCCTACAGGTTCCACACCAACCACCGTTAACAGATGATTCAAGATGCCGAATGAATCTCCAAAAATCCACTTCCAGGTCAACCCTACGATAATGTAAGAAATCATGGTCGGCCAGTAAAATACGGCCCTGAAGAACCCCCGCATTCTAATCTCGCGCGCAAGCAGCAACGCAATGCCTAATGCTGCTGCATAGATTAGCGGGACAACAATTGCTGCATAAATCCCCGTTCGTCCGATGGTCGACCAAAATTCCCGATCCCCTATGATTTTGATATAATTCTCCAGCCCGTTGTACTTCATTGGGTTCAATCCATCATAGACATGGAAAGAATAATAGAGACCCAATAAAGAGGGAAATACGATAAACGTTCCAAAGATCAGGAGGTTGGGAAGTATAAACAGATAAGGAGCAATAACGAGCTTCCTGTTCTGTTTTGCCAGCGTATTACGATTTGATCGTTGTCCTTCACTCATCTGCTTGCCCCTTTCTTATGCGTTACTCGAAAGGGAGCTTAACAGGAATCGATAAGCCCCCGTATAAGAATCAAGAAATGGTTTTACGCTTATTGACTGCCAATAGCCTCGTTAATCAGTTTGGCTGTTCGATCCAGTGCTTCCTGCGGAGTTGCCTTGTCTGACAGAACGTCCATAATGTTATTTTTCAAATCCGTTGAGATTTTAGATATAAGCGTTTGCTTAGACCAGTCATTCGCTGCAAGAGGTGAACTGTTCTTCAGTTCATCCGAGAAAATTTCAAACATCTCCTTGCCAAATTCATAATCCAATACGGAGCTGTCCTTCCGTGGACTCATAAACAATGATTCTTGATTATATTTGGAATTCACTTCTTTGGAGGTTAAATATTCAATGAATTCTGCTGCCTCCTGCTCATAACCACTGCCTTTGAAAGCCATGAGAAACTTCCCGCCAGGCACAGATGAACGTTGTGTTCCTTTCGGCATATAGGTGACGCCCCATTCGAAATCGGTGATATCCTTGTAATTGCTAATCATCCAGTTGCCAGCCCAGTGGGTAGCTACCGTCCCGGAACGGAACAGGTTGTTGGGGTTCTCCCCTCCGAGCCATACCGATTCAGGCATAATTCCATCTTGATGAAGTTGCTTGAACATCTCCATCGAACGGATTCCGGCTTCACTGTTAATGGCCGCCGCACTGCCATCCTCTGTTAAGATACTTCCACCATTCTGGTACAAAAGAGTGGACCATCGATGCGGAGTGACATCCCATACCATGCCATATCGTGCTCCACCTTTGTCCATAACCTCTTTTAATGCAGCGATATATTCCTCCCACGTCCATACCTGATCGGGTGAAGTAGGTACCTTGACGCCCGCTTTATCAAATAAGGTTTTGTTATAAATAAGTCCATTCGCTGTGACGTCCATAGGCGCAGCCACCAGCTTGTCATTCATAACATAGTAAGGTTTAAGAGAGTCGATAAATTGATCCTCAAATTGACTGGCATTGTCCACGTAGGGTGTAAGATCAACCGCCTGATTAGCAAATGATCCGGTATCCGTGACCCGGCTCAGAGCAGGTGGCTTTCCACCAGATAACATTGTTTTTAATTTGGTTTGCATGTCCTTGAAACCAACTTCAATCAGATTGATCTTAACTTTGGTATTCGTTTGCTCATAATCTTTAATGATTTCCTTAATGACTTCTCCTTCTTTTCCATCCGAGAACCACAGGAAATCCAGCGTCGCTTGTTTCGAATTAGCATTGTTACCTGTATCTCCGCAAGCAGTCAGTACGATGAGTAACATGACCATTACCAGGCTAGTGATGAGCTTAAACGTTGTTCTTCTTGTCATATCAACATCTCCTTGGAAGGGTTTAATGAATTTTGGCTTCGTTAAGCAATTCATTTTTGCGGAACAACTGTGGTGATACACCCACATATTGTTTAAAAGCCCTGCTAAAATATACAGGTGTGTTAAAACCTAACGTCTCAGATATGGACAAAATCGGTGCATCCGTAGACAGTAATAATTTTTTGGCCTCTGCAACCCTCTTCCGTATTACATAATTGCTTATGGTATATCCCGTTGTCTCTTTGAAAGAATGACAAATATAGTATTTATTCAAATGGAGTGTTTTGGACAGATCATCCAAAGAAACATTCTCCGTGTAGTTCTGGTTTAAATAATGAAGAACCCGGCTTACGCTGGTCTGCTTCTGGGAAGAAAATAAAATAGGATCCGCGGATTGCTCACTGGTCGTTTTCCGGTAAATCCGCAGCAGCAATTGGGTAAGACTTAATTTAATCATTGTTTTGTGTCCTGTATTTCCTGCATCCATCTCCTCCTTGATCCCCTTAAATATACCTGTGATGTGTTCACGCTCCTCCAGGGACCAATGCACCAGCAATCCATTGGGATGTCGGAATATGGACATCAGATTCTCCAATTGACTCACAGCAAGCATGTCCAGTAACAATAATTCCGTAAAATTGACGAAACTTCGCTTGTATACGATTTCTCTTGAAGGATTGATCCGATGGGGCACACCCCCTCTGAATATAAACATATCTCCAGGCAGCGGCTTATATATTCGGTCACCGATTAAAAAGGTCGCGTCTCCTTGGATAAAATAATGAATCTCATACCCATTATGCGTATGAACAGGCCATTCATCCTGAAAATTATCTGCTTCTGATCGCACGTAAACTTCATTTTCCTGCAAAGCAATATTCGTCGGGGTGTGTATGGTTAGCATCAATAAAGATCTCCCTTCCCAGAATATAAATAGCAATATAGTTTAATAATTTACAATGATAGCGCTTTACAATGAATTGTATCACAGTTATTTCAATCTAATCCGAACAATATTGCTGTATTGTTGATCACAATTGTTGAAAATGATTAGAAAGGAATTCATAGGGAACAGACGTAGACAACAAAAAAACCGCTGACAGCCCATAGGCTATCACGCGGTCAATTAGCTAACACATTGAAACATCTTCTAATCTTTTAATAAAACTCATCACCCTCGAAATAACGTCTCTATGATTCGTTACTTTTCAAGCCCAATCATCCCAATGTTTTTTAAGAAAAATAACTTCTTTCTCGTAATGGGACAGATGGCCTTCTTCTACCATTTTGATAAAAGCGACTTCCCCGGCAGCCGCACGATCAGCCAATGTCTTACACATGAAACGGATGCGAGACAACACCCATTGCTTCAAATCCGGCGGTACAGCCACTCCGTATGTGCTCAGGAATAATTCAATGCGTTTCTTCCGAACGGCTGCGTGCACTTCACTGCAATAAGGGATAACCTCCTTACCACTCATCTGAGTTGGCGGTGAGAAATTCGCCAGCGGAACGCAAGTATATAATGTATAGGCAATATCCCACAGGCGCGGACCCGGGCCGACCATATCGAAATCGATAATCCCCTGTGGCACGCCTTCCTTAAATACCACGTTGTATAGTGCAAAATCGTTATGACACACGACCTCATGTTGCTCCGTATCAGAATAGGCATTGCTGGATTGAGCGGCAGGCAAGTACGAAACAGTCGCATCATGATAGGTTCTCAAAAGTCTTGCAACTCCCATTAGTGATTCATCTGACCACATGTACGCTTCAATCTCGGGATAATCATTGCCTGGAACGTGTCCATCAAGATAGGAGAGCATTTCTCTTCCTTCCGCATCAACACCGAGATATCGTGGAGCCTGGTAAAAGCCCTCCTTTTCAAGATGCACCAGCAGCTCCTGAACATAAGGATCAGGTCTGGAACTCCGGCGAACCGTCTCTCCGATTCTGACAACCTGATTCACATTACCTCCTGTTAATATTTCCTCCTGTTCGGCCACTTTCATCCCTCCTAATACTATCTTTCTTGGGTATGGTTGTGATTACGACTCTTCTTATAACTCCCTGGAAATCCCGCGACTAATAGTATAAAACCAACCAAAAACATAAAGTATACGAGTAATCCTGTTGTATTTTCATTCGTCTGAGCGAATGGAGGCACAGTAGTCCCCCCTGAAGCATATCCTGCTTCTACTATAGCGACAGATACTCGTATTGAAATTCTCTCCATCGTCGAAATAAACACACTGCCAAGCATGAGAATTACACCCAAGATTTTGTTGATATTGTTCATTTTATGCCTCCTAATATGATCCGTCCACCATGTTACATCAGCACGATCTACTTCATGTCTTTCGATTCTCCATTCCATATTCCTGCATTTTATATTCAAATGTTTTCCAAATACACTCTCATCATAGCAAATAGCGCCGCCATCACTGACGCCGCTGTTGTAAACTCACTGAATATGTTACGTAGCCACCACATGATGCAGATCCATACGATGTTCGAAAAAAGCCGTTCGTTCCACATGATACAGATCATAGATCTGTTCCTTGGCATTAATGAATTGATATACATCGGGATACACATCATTGGCTAACTTCACATAAGGCAGTTTTTCTACCGCTTTTCTGGATCTTATATTTTGCTTTCGAATTTTCATAAATACCGTTTCAATCGCATGTTCCAGAAACAGTTCAACAAAAAAGGCTGATTTCGCTCTTTGGCTGTATCCATTACCAAAATACGGGGATCCAATCCATGTAGCCAAGAAACCCGTTTGCTGCTCGATATGATACAGATCAATGGTACCAATCGGCTGCCCTGCTTCATTCAAAATCGTTCGGGTGATTACCTTCTTTTGTTCTTCTTCGACCATTAATTGTCTAGTCAGGAATAGGTACTCTTCATACGATTGACATAGATAACGAACGTAAGGAGAAACTGCGGGGTCCACCATCAAACTGTACAATGAATGGCATTCCTGCAAATCACGTTTTTTTAACATTCTGTCTACCACCTAGTCCTTTGAGTTCGCTATATCGAGCAAATTAAGTATATAAAAGGTATTGTGGGATTTGATGAATTCTGTATATGGCTTATGTAAAATGCATTGGGAAATATTGTGGATATCACCTCCCGCAACAAAAAAAAAAAAAAAAAAACGGCATGTCCCTTTTTCAGGAACACGCCGTTTGCTTGCATGGATTAAGCTAGTTCGTCTATTATTGCATACCTTGCATGATCGCATTAATGATGTTTTGTTGAGTCACGGTATTGTTCGAACGGTTAAACAATGCGAATCCATGTTGACCGTTATGCCCGTTATCCCAATAAACAGGAACCATTTTATATTTTTTAGCTTTTGCTGTAACTGCTTTGGCATATGCTGCACGATATACATTGTTGGTTGAATCATACGATGTTTTATCAATTGAACCGAATTCACCAATCACTACAGGATAGCCCTGAGTGACAAATTTATCGTACATGGACTTGAACTGTGATTCCAAGTAATCCTCTTGTCCCCAAGTAGATTTCTTTGCAGGATTCGTAGCCGTTGCACCCCACTGCGTGATATTACCGTTTTCCTCACCTGCGAAATCCCATGGAGAGTAGTAGTGTGCCGAGATCATAATTCTTTTCTGCGAACTAGGAATGGCCGAGGATCTGAAATTATCTGTCGGGAGCACAAAGCCATAATTACCAACGGTGAAGTCAATATTAGTATTCCAACCTGGAATCAGCAACCATCTCGCATTATTGTTACCTCCGGTCTGCCGTACCGTGTCCACAAAAATTTGATTGTATGCGTTCAGATTAGCGTAATACGCCGAATTCGGATTACCATAGTTGCCATCGAACACCTCGTTCATGGATTCGAAAATAAGACGATCATTGTAGTTGCTAAACTTGGTCGCAATCTGCTGCCATACCTTTTTATACTTTTCCTTAATGGCAGTCTGATTGCCACCATTTACGAGCAGCCATCCACCCTGGACGGAATTGTACCCATCGCCATGAATATTGATGATGACATACATACCTTCATTGTACGCATAGTCCACAACTTGCTGAATTCGATTCAACCATGCCGCATTAATTGTATAATTGGGAGCGCTTCCAATGTTATTCAAATAGGAGATGGGAATACGAATAGACTTGAAGCCCGCAGCTTTCACTTTTTGGATCAGCGCCGGAGTCACCGTAGGATTGCCCCAAGCCGTCTCACTCGGTGTGCCATTTACCGCTGCTTCCAGCTGATTGCCCAGATTCCAACCTGCACCCATCTCAGCCACCACTTGCGAAGCGTCTGCTGCTGATGCTTTAGGGCTCCATCCGGTAAAAGCCACGGCAGCCACTAACACAAGCGCCAAGCTGCTGATGCTGAATTTCTTCCATTTTTTGAACATAACCATACCTCCGCTTATTCTATTATTTTTAACAAGCAGTGCAGTTAATCTATTGATTCAGATTGAATGATTCGAGAATTCGCGCCTCCTTTCCTATCGATCAAACAAATGAAAATTTCGTCTGGCACCAACATAATAACACATATATGGAAAATAAATATATATCTTTATTGCTCTTTTTTGACGATTTACTACAAAATAATCCATCTAACCGTTTAATTTAATTGCTTGAATGTGTTCTTGATCAAAATCAATCATCATGATGTGATCGTGCAGGATATTATCTCCGCAAGATATTGTTGCGCCGTAGTCGGCTATACTGTTAAATGTGATATCCACGCGATAGACTTCAATCTCATTAAACCAATTCTTATGTACCTTTTCATGAAGTTCATTTTCATAATATTCTCGAAAGACAGTCTCACAAGTTGAAAACCACTTGATGTAGTCTTCTATTTTAATGACAATTGAATTTAAAGATGTATTTGTGGACACATATATTCGGACGTCATTTAAATCCTCATCCTGTATGTAATGTTTAAAGATTTGCACAGTATTTAAAAGAGTGTAACACCGGTAACTCTCATCACTCTCTTCTTCAAGCTCAATGAATTCACTTAACAATATGATCTTGCTCCTTTCCATGCATCTTAAAATAGCTCAATTAACCAATTTAAGAATTTATCTTTCTCTTCAAACTGTGGGTAATGCGCCGATTCGTTAAATACAACGAAATCTTTGATCGGTGCATCGAGTACTTTGAAATAATCACGTGCTGCATTCGCAGTGGTCATATAATCATATTTACCCATCACAAAATAACTAGGAATCTCCAGATGATCCACAATATCGGGTAAATTTTGATCAAATGCTTCCCTTAGTAAGATGTCTTGCGAACTGAACATCCCTGAATAAAAGCGAATCATATCTAATCCATTGTATTCGGGATTCAAAAGGAATCCTGAGATATAATCTCTATTCTCATTGATAAGTCTGGCAGCGCCGCCGTACTTTTGCAAAAGAATTCTAGGTGTAAGATCATTTCCTTGCTCAATCGACCCACGAACTAGCTCCAGTTTTTCAACATCCGCTTCATTACCTGCTTGTTTCGCTTGTTCTAACGTGTACTCCAAACTCTCCAGTTCGCTCTGAAGCGTATCTCCCATCTGCCCAATGCCAATATACGCGTGAAACTGAGCTGGCGCCTTAGCCGCAGCTTTCATCCCGATGTATGTACCAAATGAATGACCGATTAATATAACCTTTTCTTGATTTAACTCCTTAGATACATAATCCCTTAACGCTAACAAATCATCTACTAATACATCTGTTGTCAGATTCGAATAATCCTCAAAAAAGTGATAGGACTTTCCGCTCCCACGTTGATCATAATGCACTACAGTGAAGTGTTGCTCAAGCTCCTGCTGATACTTCCTAACGTAAGGAATCTCCGAGCATCCCGGCCCCCCATGCACAAAAATCAGGATAGGATTACTCCGGTCAACTCCCCTGATCATGACCTCGTGACCTGCGCCGTTGATTTCGATCTGCTCTAACATGCTGATGCTATTTTCCCCTTTAATTTGGGGTGTCCATGTGGGAAACATCAAAGCAACTATGGTCATTAACATAATACTTAATAAACTGTACTTGAGTGTTTTACGGATTTTTTTGCGCATATAATGCTCCTTAATTACGGGCTTAAACCTATTTGTACTGACACTTTCTCTAGCGTAGCGGATACAACAATTCAACGGGTTCTTTCATTAGTTCTTCTTGGAAGATGTAATTATGATCGGCTCCTATGATACAGAGGATTCGTTTCCCTGGATGAGCTTCAATTGTATTTTTGACTCTTTGAACCATAATCTGATTACGGACCACCCAGCGGAAGTTCTGTGCCTTCGCATTCACCTGATATAACCATTCATATTTTTGTCTGGTTACGCGATCGAACACTTCTGAATTAAAAGGAATCTCGCCAAACCGATACGTCTCCATTTGCTCCGCAAACCAATGATCATCCTGTTGTTCAAGTTCCTGGCGTTCCTCGCTCGAATAACCGTTAAATGGATCAAACGCATTCCACACATCCAGTTCAAACCAATCAATAGGCACAAATGGGATGTCCTGCTCTTCGCACAAAGGAAATACCATATCCCAAAACTCACTGGCCGGTTCTCCCCAGTATCCTCTATCATGTTTGTCCTTCTGATATCTCAACCAACTCTGTGGATGAACTTCACCACAAATGAGATCTGGCTTAAACTCAGTTATCACATTCTTGTAAAGAGAAAGAGAACAATGATATCGCTCCCTGAGTTCTGGATTATGAATGGTGCCAAGTATGCCTACTGTTGTTGTCATGTGCCCAGCTCCTTTATCATGTGTATATCTTTCGGCTCTCTGTCATAAAGTTCCTGATCAAATTCACTAGTAATCTGGCTGCCCTGGCTTCTGTAAAAGGATACTGCTGATCTCGTTTCTGTGGAGGAGATATACAGATACTGTGCGCCACGTTTCTTAGCCTCTTCACCTAATTGGTTTAGAATACGTTTTCCAACGCCTTGTCTTCTGTACCCGCGTGAGACATACATCAAGTCAACTTGTAATTGATTTTGCTCTCTTCCTCTAAGTTGATGTGCAAGCACTCCGAATCCAATTAATCGCTCCTCAGCAAATGCGCCATATGCCATACCCCCTTGTTCAAGTTCGTACACATATCGATTTTGGATCTCCTCCAAAAGCTTCTTATCCCAGTTGGAGCACTCATGATTTTGTTTTAGCTCTACTAATTCGTTCTCTCTCATTTCATAGATGAGATCAATATGTTCCGAACGGTCTATTTCCCCCAACTGGTTGACATCTTCAAGGGTCAAAGTCCTATATGTTATCATGGTCGTTGCCATCTCTCCTTTAGTTTCAGTTCCTACAGCTTAAATCAGCTTATTTTAATTACAGGCAACTCATTCAAATGATTTATTTCGATGGTGTACTTTTCTAACCCATCGTTGTCAAGTCCATCCCATCTATCCGAGAAATGATAAAACATATCTCCGAAGTTCATCCCTTCAGGCAATACGTCCACAAGTTTTACTTCATCAATCTCCGATTCGGGTAAGCTATCAAGCCATTTAACATCAGCATAAGAGACCATACCAAAGCTCCCATTCCATTCATATACTCCATAAGGTGTTAATTCAAAATGCACTGCACCTGTCTCTTCATAGAGTTCTCTACTTGCCGTATGTAAAATGGTTTCCCCAATTTCTTTGTTGCCTCCTGGGATCTCCCAAACTCCTCTTTTCCTATTTTTGATAATGATGAATTTATGGTTATATTTAGCGATTATCACTGCAAATTTGATTAACTCTGGATCAAGTTCATCTAGATCAAACCATTGACTCATGCTTTCCCTCCAATTACATGACTACTCTTTCAAAATATAATGGTTAAACCACTGAAGTGGTAACAAACTATCATCGGATATAATTGTTGTGAATACCGCAACCAATCCTCGCTTTTGGTTAACAAAGATATACTGCGCTCGTCCACCGCCCATACCCATAGCATAAAACGTTTTATTTTCAGCTTCCTCTTCCTTGATGCTTTTCATTATGCGCCAGTGGTAGCTATATAAGGTGTTGGAAGTAAGAGAAGGACTTACACTTCTAGCAATCCAGTCAGCAGAGATGAGTTGTTTCGAATTCCACTCCCCATTCTGAGCTCCATCCTTTTGTTTCTACAAAATCACCCTGCGTTACGTCCAATGCCACGTTAAGTATTCGTCTTATAATCTTTTCTTCAAGAAATATTGAACAATTCCATCAGGATACTCATCAATTAATCCAAAGACTTTATATCCCATCTTCTTGTAGAATTCAGGAGATTGATAGGAGAATGTGCTTGTGTGTGCAAGCTTACATCCTAAATCAGAAGCCATGCTTTCTGCTTGCATGATTAAAGATTTTCCATATCCTTTCTTTCTGTGTTCCACATCTATCCAAAAATTATCAATATATAATGTTTCACAATATGTAGCACAGAAGATCCCACCAACTGCCTTACCTGTCTTGTCCCGTAAAAAAAGATTTATAGTTTGTCCAGGCTTGTTTAATAAACCATTTGTTTCAGAGATATTATAGTTATATAAGTTATTACAAACGGTTTTATAATCTTCTTCATGATCACCAAATACGATTTGTAATTCACCCTCATGATTGAGATTATTCAATGTTTAAGTCACCTCATTTAGAAAATCATCACATGTAATCTTTACAAGATTAGAATTTTTCACCTTATTGCCAACCTGTAGATCACTTCATCATCTGAATTGGTTCTATTCTCACTAATGAAGGACATGCTCCTATACAAGTTCTGTGCTAATTCGTTATCACGTGCAACCGTTAATGAAATAACCTTGCATAACGGATGCTGTTTCGTGATGTAGTCTAGAATGGCTCTTATAGCGCGCTTTCCCATTCCTTTGCCTTGATAGGATTTATCGATTTGAAAACCACCAATCCAATAATTATCCGTACTATCTGGAGTATAACTCAGATAAAAGAAACCCAATACCTTCCCATTGATCTCAAGTACGTAAGGATCAAATGCTTCATCCCACGGTTTTATATAGGCGTAAGCGATCCCCTCAATAACAGATGGAACTAATGAGATTTGGTGTTCATACAAAGATATCTTCAGCGCCTCTTCCCAATTCTCTCGTGTGACTGATTGAATTTTTATATTCACCTCTGTATCTCCTCTTTCGACAAGCTTTGTTTAAAGCTTTGATTAATTCTAAATTTCTTTTCACTCTCACCTAAAATCACTTCCAAATGATGTTCAATCAACTGTATAACTTGTTTTTTATTCTTAATGATCATTGCTGTCTTGTTATTTTCGTTAATCACATCTATCGCTGCACCTATATTATATTGATGGTTCCACTTCACAATCATCTTGCCTAAGTTATTAAATGACTGCTTGTAATTCCACGGCTGCAAGCCCAGTCTGGACAATACAAACCTCTTTATAATTCGATAATCTCTAATGAAAACATTTGGGGCTAATATAAAAATCAAATCCGCTTCCTGGATGGACTTTAATGTCCAATCTTTGCATTGTGCTCCTTCTATGATCCAAGCCCCTGAACTGACAATAGATTGGACGGATTCATCCCTAACATGTTCAGGGTATCTCAGATTTTCGGCGCTTCTGTCCCAGATGAGATTGTCTAATTCATAGGAAGGAATACCGTATTTATCCGATAATTCTTTGGCTAATGTTGATTTCCCACTACCGCAAGATCCAATAATTCGAATTCTCATACATAATCTTTCTTCAACAATGCATAGATGACATTATCAACAAATCGATTTTTCCAAATAAAATTCTCTTTCAATATGCCTTCTGCCCTGAAGCCAATTTTCTCAAGCAAAGTTCTTGATCCCTTGTTCTCTGGCTCTATAAACGCTTCAATTCTGTTTAATTCAAGGTTCTTGAATCCATATTCAACGATTCTCTGAGTGACCTCACTCATATAACCCTGCCGCCAGAACTCCGGTGCTAATTCATACCCCATCACAGCTTTATGATGTTGTTTCATCCAACCATGAAATCCACATGTTCCAATAATTCTATCGTCCGACTTCAAAGCAATTCCCCAGCGGATAACCTGACCGTTTTGGAATCGTTCATTCCATCTTTGTACGAGGTCTTCTGCTTGTTTCATATTCGTAAAAGTTTCTACATCGTAGAATCTTGTAACTTCATCTGAAGAAAAAATATGAAATATGTCTTGGGCATCACTCTCTTTAATCTCTCTTAACAGCAATCTTTTGGTTTCTAGTTCAGGAAAAGGAGTCATATTCAATTCACCTCAATCGAGTACACCGCTACTTTTTTCCCTATGATGTCTACGTCCTTCTCGTGTTTCATGCCATTCTTTTGCGCGACTTTCATAGAACCCACATTGCCATGTTGAATTAACGATATTAATCGTCTCTGTTTCAAGTGATCCATGCCATATTCTTTCCATGCTTGTGCTTGTTCATATCCGTAACCCATACCCCAGTATTGCTCCATAACCCAGTAACCAACTTCAAGCTCATTCGCGCCTTCAATAAGTTGAGGAATCAGTCCAGAGGTTCCAATCAACTTTTGATCCTCTTTATTGAATGCAAGGAACAGCCCCTTATCGTCTTTATTCCAGTTGATGAACTTTTCCAGGCTTTGCATCGTTTCTTCCTTCGTCCAGGGTCCTCCATGTCTTATAAATCTCATCATATTTGGCTCACGTGTCATCTCGAAAAGCAAATCGAAATCATTTTTGGTATATTTCCGAAATATAAGTCGCTCTGTCTCTATCATACTCTCATCTCCTTTTTCTTATATTTCACTTCAAAATTGTTTGTTCGCGATCCACTGTCGAAGTGAAAAATGCTTGCCTAATTTCTTCTCGAAATACTTCTTGATACCGATGTCTTCCGATTTGATCAAAACGCGCTTGAACTCGCTTTACGTGTTCTGTATCTGATTTTATCTTTGTCTCAATCTCTTCGTATTGTTCAGGGGTATCGTATTCCCACATCGCAAAAATCTCGCTGGTTTCATCATCGATGGGTGTGTGCCATCTCCCAATAAGTCTTGATCCATATTTCAATTGGGACGGCAGTAAAATATCATTAAATAGAGCATTAAACTCTTCTACAAAAGAAGTCGCAATAACATAGGTTTTTCTCCTATAAATCATCATCTGTACCTCCTTATGAGTAATAGAAGCAATAGACCTATCTCGTCATAATTCCCGATGTAATTTTCATGTTCAGAACACGTATTTCTCAGATATTCCATTTGGTCATCCCAATAGTAATCGGACAAGGTGAAGTCCCTCCTTCATTAAGATGTAATCGTATTCATAAACATTCAAATATCATTCAGGAAAATGATTAGAGTGTGTCTTCAAGCTCAAGCAATTTTCTAAGGAACATAGGACATCTTATTCGGCCTCCACGTCCTCTTTAAAATTGTAAGGAACCTGAGACATTTTATTCCCCAATATCATCTGACAAAAACGCTACAAAAGGCTATTTATTCAAATATAGCGTGTCTCAGATTCCTTAGTTTTCGGAGAGCGTCTCAAACCCCCGAATAAGACGTGTCAGGTTCGTTAGACAAATTACTTAAGTGTTACTTGCGGCAGCAGGGCGGTCTATCGAACCTTAGCACTTAATTCCAAGCGCCTTTATCACCAGACCGATAGTGTTGTCCTCCTATCATTCTCATCCGTTACATAATTGAGAGATTTAAACCCCTGTCTATTTATATGATTATATAATTCCTCGATTTTTTCCGGGTCTTTGCAATAAACTGTGACGTAGATACTATCAATTACAAGAAGAACCAGCCGACAGTCACTCAACATATAATCTTCATAGGTGATTACATCAGTTATTTTTGCACCTTTTGGAAATGCTTTTAAATTGGAAAATATTAAATAATACTCGTTGTTATCAATAATTTTTTGTAGTTCTTCTCCATTCATGCCCATAACCATATCCGGAAAAAGATCATCTCCTAACGTATCGTCCTCAATGAAATAGGATTCTTCTCCACCAATAAACCAATCGAAATTAGATACTCCTATTGGTTTTAAAATATCCCCAAGAAAGCTACCATAAGTATTTGGAATCTCAAACTGTATGCCTCTGTTCAATTGTTCACCCTCTTATCATTTTTACAGTTCGTAGCATAATAACAAAGCAGTTATCTCACCCGATATTTCTCATTGTTTATAATTTCACTGACGATTTCAGGTAGTTGATCTTCTGTAAAATGATTTGTATACAGCTTGTTATCTACTCTCAACTCCAGATGATTTTCAAACTCATCCAGCAGAATCACACTTCTTTCTTTCATTTGATGTTCTTCTGCTCTTAGACAATCTCTATGAATAATGGTTTGACGATCCACCATCAATACAACATAGATTACGCGAACATGATAGTCTGCCAATTCTGTCATTAATCCATCAACGTCTTCCGGAAAGGAAACATAGTCCAAAACTACATCGTATTTATAATCCAATAAATTTTTCACTAGACTAGATATATTTTTCCACGTTAAGTCGTTTGTATCCTTATCAAGCCAAGGTTTACCTCGTCCTTTAACCGGCAAGTGGCTAACCGCATCTCCAGAGATGTATGCACTTTTATCTAAAGTCTGCACCAGCAACTTGGAAGTTGTAGATTTCCCTACTCCTGGGGGTCCAGATACAATATATAGGTTATTATTCATTTCGTATTCCCCTTACAATATCTTTTGGAAACTTCCAATATCCAGTTTTCTATCAAATTTATATCCGATCTCTTTGAACAGAGCACATTGTTCATAACCATTTCTCTCGAATAATGATTTACTTCTCGTATTCTCCATGCAAATCGTCGCAATTAAGGTATGGAATCCTTGTTCTTTTGCAACTTTCTCAATATAACGAAGTGCTTGTTTGCCCAAGTCTTTTCCCAAAATATCGGGCTTCAAATATATAGTGACTTCTCCACAAATGTCATATGCCTGTTTACTCTTATATTGGGTGATCAGAACATAGCCCATCATTTGATTGTTTTCAAGAATGACGTACGTTTTATACCGCGTATCCTTGTTCATCACAGAGGATTTAATCTGATCCAGGTCTAATTCCTCTGTATGAAACGAAATCGTTGTATTCATTACGTAGTAGTTATAAATACTTCTTATTTCAGGGAGGTGCTGTTCGTTTACTTCTTCAAAGGTCACTGTCGTCAATTAAGATCCATCCTCTTCTGTTCATTTTCTTCAACAAAATCAGCGTCTATTTAAGAAATCTCACATCACCGAATTCCCTCTAAATCAGTAGGTAACAAAAATCTGCCTTCTGTATCAGGCTCAAAATCATATGTATGCAATACGGCATCTAGATTTAACTCACCGTAAATATGAGGATATTCCCTGCCTTCATTATACAGATATTCCCATATAACTTCTGCTCTTATTTTAGGACCTTCTTCAATATGAGTTCTATGATTTCCCTGGTTTCCAGATGGTCGGTAACAATGTGGGTTTGAAATTGTTCATTCTTGAAAGCTTCAACACACTTGGCTGCTTGTTGATACTGCCAGCCTCCATGTTCATCTCCGCGTTTAGCCAAACGATGATATATCGTCTCTTCTGTAGCCGTTAGGCAAAAATGATGAATATCCTGATCGATCCCTCTCATCCCGTTATAGATGTAATGAGAGTTTTCCTCTTTTCCCGAACCAAACGCGCCGTTAATCATAATGATCATTGGATCAATCCACTCCTAATAAACAAATGGTTTCAATACACACCAAATTTTCCCTGTCCACATTTTCATCCATTATAAATGTTTCCCTTCCACTTTTGTATTACAAAATGTCCAAAAACACGATGAAATCCCATTGGGCTTCCAATGGGATTTCATATCTGTACATTTTTCAATTAACCCTGCGATAATTAATTTATTTCCAAGTAATCAATATACACGTCCCATGTCCCGTCATCTGCGGTTACAACCAGCTGAATCTCCTGGTTTCCTGTGCCATGAGTAACATTATTAAGCGTATACACCGCAGGGTTGTTTCCTCCGAAGTAAAAGGTCCCCTTGGTCTGTCCGCCAATCTTCAAATCCACTCTAGCCATATTGGCATTGTTTGAAGCCCCACGAAGTGAAAAATTGTGAGTGCCCGTTGCAAAATACTGCGTGTATTTAACCAAATCATTGTTAGCATAGAGCACTACTCCATTGAAAGGAGAGCTTATATTCCCTGTGTACTGGCCACCTTTGGTCATATTCTCAGCTTCCACTTTTGTTGAAGTACCTGGAGGATTGGTCGTGCCTCCATCAGGCGCGACTGCCCGACCTGTCGCCGGTGAGATCATGCCGGAGCAAAGGCCACGATTCTTCAGATTTTGTGCAATCTGCGGAATCGCCTGAAGTGTCGTCTGGTACTGATCATGCATTAGAATGACATCACCACTTTTCATGGTGTTCACAGCCGCTACAATCTGGGTTGCACTGGCGCCATTCCAGTCTTGGGAATCTACGTTCCACAGCACTTCAGTCAAGCCATTTTGGCTCACAACGGATTTCAAGGTTGCATTAGTCGCACCGTAAGGAGGTCTGAACAATTTAGGTGAACTTCCAGTAATGGACTGAATCGTTTGCTGTGTCCGTGTAATCTCTGACGACATCTGAGAACTGTTTAACGTAGTCATATTCGGATGTGTATAGGAATGATTGCCGATCCACATGCCAGCTGCCACCTGTGCAGTAACCAGAGATTGATTGTTTTGCGCATTTTGTCCAACATTGAACATCGTTGCCCGTAAACCAGCCTGCTTCAATGCGTTAAGCATGTTTGTTGTATTTCCAGATGGGCCATCATCAAACGTCAAGCCTACATAACCATTTGGACAGGCTGCGTCCGCAGCACGAGCATCAGGCACTGCAGGAATGGAGAACAATGTACTGAAGAGTGCGAGAGATATTACCGCTTTTGCCAGCTTTCCTTTGAACATAATATTACCTCCTCATATTTATTCACAGCATAATACCTTACTACACTCCCTCTCTTTATCAACGTTCAACCCTCGAAAAAAAGCGCTTTCAATTAAAGGTAAACCACAGCCTCCTTTTCTCATAGATAAGACTTTAGTTCAAGGTGAGTTTAGTATAAACGATAAGGTTATTTAAAGTAAATTCTATTTTATCCAAAATGTTCTATTTTTTCACGTACTCTAAAATCGTCTATTGTACATCTCCCGTTTAGCACTCTCCTGTGTAAAAATGTCCTCCGGGGGTACCATGCGCTTCGGAAGTGTACGTCCTGCAATAATTTCCTTGGTAGCCTGCATAAGCTGAGGACCAAGCAGCGGGTTACATTCCACGACAGCGTTGATTTTCCCACTCGCCAGAATTTCAAGTGCTTTGCGGGAGCCGTCCACCGAGACAATGATGATGTCCTCACCCGGCTTCAGCCCAGCTTCTTCTATCGCTTGAATGGCGCCAAAAGCCATTTCATCATTATGGGCAAAAAGAACCTGCGGCCTTTCTTCTTCCGGAACCTGAAGGAAACCTTTCATAACTTGTTTCCCGTTGGCCTCCGTAAAATCGGCAGGAGCACTTTGTGAGAAAATGATATCTGTCCTGGTGTCGAAAATGCTTCTAAATCCCTCGCCACGCTGGATGGAAGGCGTAGAACCACTTGTGCCTTGCAGTTCGGCAATTCGTATCGTACCCGGATGATTTCGCATCCGATCCTGAATGTACTTCCCCGCCTTCACACCTTCCTCATAAAAGTCTGATCCAATCGTTGTCACAAAAAGTGAAGTGTCTTGGACATCGACTGACCGGTCTACAATGATTACGGGTATGCCTGCATCCTTGGCCTCCTGAAGTATACTGTCCCAGCCCGATTCCACGACCGGTGCAATGGCAATGACATCCACCTTTTGTCTGATGAACGACCGAACAGCCTCGAACTGTTTCGTCTGAGACTGTTCTGCATTTTTTATCACAAGGGAGATTCCCGATTCAGCCGCAGCAGTGCGAATAGACGTGGAGTTGGCCAGACGCCAGGCACTCTCTCTGCCCAGTTGTGAAAAACCCAGGACAATTGGTTTCGTAGAGGTATCCCTTGCTACCGCTGATTCCATCCATTCCTCAACAGATGGGAGAGTTTCCAAGTTGTTAGACGAGATGGGAGGAGACACAGATTCAGACTCAGGTGTTGTACAACCGACAAGCAGCAGTAGCAGTATGAACAAGCACAACCCGTTCACATGTCTTCTCACTCACGCATCCCCCATCTCCATGTTAGTCTCTGCTGCCACCGATGCAGAGCACATCTAGTTATATAATTGTTCGGTATTTGTGTGCAATATCATTTCATTCGATCCACTTAATGCAGTGATTTCGAGGATACTCGCCGCCCGCTAAGAAGTCGTTGGAACAAAATAAAAACAAACAGCATTAGCCCAATCACAATCTTGGTCCACCATGAACTGAGCGTGCCTTCGAAGCTAATTATAGTTTGGATAGCCCCCTGGATCAATACGCCAATAAAGGTTCCCGCCACGTACCCCACACCACCTGTTAACAAGGTACCTCCGATCACAACAGCCGCAATGGTATCGAGTTCAAGACCCATGGCGTGTAATCCATAACCCGATAACATATAGAAGGTGAAGACGACACCGGCAAGCGCGGAGCACAAACCGCTGAACGTGTACACCAGGATTTTGGTACGTGCAACCGGCAATCCCATGAGCAGCGCGGATTGCTCGCTTCCGCCAAGGGCGTAAACGTTGCGCCCGAACCGGGTGTAATGTGCCAGGTAGATCGCGAGCAGTAGAATCACCAGAGCAATAATCACATTAATAGAGACAAAGCTGCCCCCTGGCAGGGAAATTTTCGCCTGTGCTACCTGTGTGTAAAATGGATTCGTAATGGTAATGGTGTCGAGACTGATGACATAACACAGCCCACGCGCCAAAAACATGCCGGCCAGCGTCACGATGAAGGGCTGAATTTTAAAATAGTGGATGATCGCCCCCATAACTGTGCCAAATAACGCACCCATCACAAGCACCATCGGTATAACGATGGCAGGTGACCAGCCCTGCTTCTCCACCAGACTTGCGCTAATAATGGTTGTCAGCGCTATGACTGAACCAACCGACAGGTCGATTCCTCCTGATACAATGACAAAGGTCATGCCAATTGCCGTGATAATCAGAAATGCGTTATCAATGAGAAGATTAAGCAGCACCTGTGTGGAGAAGAATCCCGTGTACCTGAAAGACCCTATGGCAAACATCACGGCCAGCAAGCCGAAAGTGACAAAGACCGGGAGATACTTACGATTAAGAAACATGGCGGTTAACCCCCTGTTCGGCTGGATATTTCCGTTTTTTCCAACGGATCACCATGGAATTGCGGAAGGAATCAGATTGAATCAAACATACGGCTAATACAACGAAGGCTTTGACAACCAACGTAACTTCTGGTGGAACGCCAATCATATAGATCGTCGTTGTTAAGGTTTGAATAATCAGCGCTCCAACGACGGTACCCATGAGATAGAAACGTCCACCATTGAGCGAAGTACCCCCGATCACTACAGCAAGAATGGCATCGAGTTCATACCACAGACCCGCGTTATTTCCATCCGCACTGGATACATTCGAGCTGAGAATAAGCCCAGCAATGCCGGCACACAGACCACAGAAGACATAAACTGTGAGAATAACCGTTTTGGAACGAATACCTGCTAGTCGGCTCGCGCTCGCGTTACTTCCGACCGATTCAATAAACAGTCCCAGTGCCGTTTTTCTCGTCAACAGAGAGGCCACAATCAGGACTGTTAATACGATGAAGATGGAAAAAGGCAATGTTGCTAACGAACCAGCCCCGATATAGGCGTAGTTTGCATTGGATACCGTAATAATCTGTCCACTCGTAATCAATTGTGCAATCCCACGTCCGGCTACCATCAGAATAAGCGTCGCAATAATGGGCTGAATTCGAGTGGACA
>Ga0209437_100487_pt1 | contig 29294 bp, 24 predicted proteins | sample AraplaL_Cvi_mTSA_FD_184266 | JGI IMG/M metagenome (GOLD analysis project Ga0209437, IMG submission 184266) | Arabidopsis root microbial communities from the University of North Carolina, USA - plate scrape CL_Cvi_mTSA (SPAdes) (version 2) | ecosystem: Host-associated > Plants > Roots > Endosphere...
CAAGGCAAGCGGATGTACGATAGCCAGAACCTCATTGACACGGCAACCGCCATGGTTGGTTTGTACCCGGATGATCGCAGTCCCAACAAAGGCAGCGAAGTGGAGAATCTGACCGTTGCTACTGTGGACGGCACAACATATGCAGCGGTAGCTTCCGAACGGGCAGATGCCATTCTGTTCTTCGATCTTGCTGATCCGGTCAATCCGAACTACCTAGGTCTGATTCCTACAGCCGGAGAATCACCAGAAGGAATCCATCGGGTTAACGGACGCAGCCTGTTTGTTAGTGCTGATGAAAGCACCGGAACACTTAGTTTTTTTGCCAAGAAATAGATGGCGTGTCCATGGCCCGCCAAGGCTGAAATAAACAGTTTCAGGCTGTATTGAGGAGGAAGGGGCGAAGAGCCCCTGTCCTCTCATACTGTTGAACACGCTATTCCACGTATCCACATATGGTATGTACAGACGGTTAACGAGACTTTATATTCTCCAATGCCCGCCTGTTCCGCTCTACCTCCTCTTGCAATACTCGTACTTCCATCCTTAATGCAGATACTTCCTCTTTGACGCCAGACCTCTTCATCACAAGATAGAACACCAGATATAATACGAGACCCATCATGATGAAGAAAATCAATAGAGTTATAATCCCCGCAATTCCATAAGAGCTACTCATAATGTGCACGCTCCCCTCTCTATGTTATTAATTTATATTTACAACAATACCATATTTAAGCATGACGAACAGTACAAAAGCCAAGAGAATATGCTCCCTTGGCTTTCAATTTATCTATATACCTTTTATCTATATATACCTTCCTATCCGGTGATCCTTATTCCCAGAAGAAACGGCCTGCGAACACTTTTTCCGTCAACAGTTTGTATGTTTCTTCAGGCAATTCTTTTTTCATCTTCGCCATTACGGCTTCTTTGCCTTGATTATATTGTGTGGACATGCCAATCTCTGCGGTTGTATTGCTTGCATCCAGACGCATGATCGGTGCTTGTGCATCTTTCGTCCAAGGTGTCCATGCCGCAAGATCAGGGGAACCACCCGAACCTGGATTGCCTGTGTACAGGAACTGCTTCAGGTATGCTGCCATCGCGGTGGACAACTCATCACGTCCTGGTTTGTTCGTCTCGCTAAAGTACCCCTCAGGGAAATAGGCAGCAATTCCGTCCGCGTGTCCTGTATAGAAGTCCATATCCGCACCATGTGGTGCGCCCAGTAACGTGAGCAAACGCTCAGAGATGACCCCAGGTTGTGTTCCCCAAGCAAAACGATAAGCATATACCGGCGGCTGACCTGCTTCACTGGTCAATTGCTCCGCTACACGCTCTGCATTAAAGCCTGCATAAGCTTCGCTACCGTATTTCAGAGCAGCAGCATATTGCTCCGCCTTGGTTTTATCGGTGAACAGGGTTCCATCCGCAATAGCTGGAGCGAAGTTTGGATCACCGAAGGCAAATCCGGAGAATTCCGTTTCCAGGCTGCCCAGCAATACAGGTACTTTCTTGTAATTGCCGTTAAGGATGGCGTCAAATCCTTCTTTTGGAATCACTGTACCATCCCGGAACAGATGCGGGAATGGCTCCATACGGATTGCAGTTGCACCAAACGCGGTGACCAGCTTGTCCGCAGGCAGTGCACGCAGGTAACTCTCCAGCTGTGCCGGAGATTGCTTGCTTATCCACGCATTTGCTTCTTCTGCATTAGCCGCTGTCCCCTCTTGTACGAGTAGCTTCACAAGTACATCCTGAGATTTTTGCTCACCTTCTTCCGGTGATGCTGTCGTCAATCCTCCGCTGAAAGCAACAGCTTTTTGATACAGTCCTTTGTTAAGTGGAGAGATCAGTGTTGCCAGCACATCACGTGCACCAGCAGATTGTCCTGCTAACGTAACATTGCCAGTATCTCCGCCAAAACCTTCAATATTATCCTGCACCCACTCTAATGCACGGAATGCGTCGAGCAGACCATAGTTACCTGAGTCATCCAGTGCATTGCCTGTTTTCAACGCTGCATTCTGGAAGAATCCAAGGGCTCCCAGACGGTAGTTCACGGAGATGATGATGCTGTTGGTGCTCCGCGCAAGCTGTTCACCTTGAAAATCTTTGCCTGATCCGGTCATATTCCCGCCGCCGTGCAGGAACACCATCACCGGAAGTTTAGAACTGGTTGTGTCAGGACGCCAGATATTGAGGTACAGTGAATCCTCGCTGCCTGCTGTATTCTTGCCAGAGATCTGCAAGCTGTTCGCTGCAAATTCCTTAGCCGATCTCGTTCCTGTCCAAGCTTCTGGTTCTTGTGGGGCTTTCCAACGCAGTTCACCTACCGGAGGTGCGGCGTATGGAACACCAAGCCAGCCGAGCGTGCCATATTGCTCATAGGTTTTTCCCTCAATCGCACCATATTTGGTTTGTTGCAACGTTTGAGGTTGGAACGCACCAGCTTCTTTATGTTTCAACCAGTTCTGTTCCAAGGTTCCACTGCCATTCTTGAGCTGCACTTGCAAAGCCTGTGCGGTTGCCTCCGCCATCAGGCGATTGGTAAGCTCACTCGCACCCTTCCCTTGAAGTGCCTTGATTCCTTTCCCAGCCGCATAGGTGGACGCCGCTCCCTGCTCATAATCCGTACCTGCTTCATATCCAAGCACCTTCAGCAGCATTTCGGCATAACCTTCCGCTGTAAGTGTTGCATTAGGTTCAAACTTCTCCGTTCCTGTTACAATCTCAGACACATACGGATGCTGCTTCAAGTAACCAACGACCGGTTGTAATACTTTGCCTGCCTGAGCTGCATCGTCATACGTTTCCGATCCCTGATAAGCGAGTGCTTCTTTCTCCAATCCGGACAAACGCAAGTAAAGTACTGCGGCCTGAATGCGTGTAGCCTTTTTGTTCAGATAAGCTGCATTAACCCCTTGACCGCTGCCGCGAATAAGCTCCGATTGGATCAGCTTGTCCATCGCTACTGAAGAAGAGGTTGCTGTATTGCCTGCTGCATATGCCGGTAACCCGGATACACATAACCCCAGAATTGTTGCAATGGCAATTGAACGTTTAATGCTTTTCATGTCATAAATCTCCTCGCTGTCGATAGTGTGTGATGGGATAATTGCATTGGAAATGTGCATCTTTGAATCAGTATTCCAATGTCTGGATGAGTCTATTTCTCTATTTAGGAAAACTTAAATCTGCTGCGCTCCTTTCTGCTTGAAATATGTGCTACGGCGCTTGCGGTCATGCTATCAGGCATTTTTTTATATAAAAAAACCTGAACCGAAGGCAAACAGACATCGCTTTAGCGCGATCTGCTGCCCTCAATTCAGGTTTTGCCTGCAATCAGTAACAACCCTGAGGAATGAGGCTCATTCCATATAATAATGTAAACGCAATCATTCGTCTGATGAACAAAGAACCAACGAATGAACTGACACAGGTATTGCCCTAAACACGGTTACAATCCTGTTGTTATGGTGATGTTAGCACATAATGTAAGCGTTCGCAATATCTTTTTTTTAAATTATCTTCATATTCTCCATGAAGGGACTAACCAGAAAAACCCGCATTTTCATGCGGGCCTGAACTTAACTTCCATCATGATGATCCAGACTGCTAACTCTTAATCATGGATATCGACCATTCTATAAATCTGTTGTTTACAGCGTACGTGCCAACTTCTCCAGCAGTTCCACCGCAGGGGCCAATACCGCTTCATCAATATCAAATTCGGGATGATGATGCGGGGCAGGTAACTCGCTGCCAACAATCATATACGTGGCTTTGCCACCTTGCTCCTGGACTCGCCGGATCATATAGCTGGCATCCTCGCTGCCGAGAGCAGCACTATCCGAAATGGCCTCCGCATCGGTGAACCCTGCGATGCCTTCTGCTTGCTGAACCGCAAGCTCTGCAAGTTCCATATCACATCGAATCGGAATAGCACTTCCGACCACCTCAACGGTAGCGGTTAGTTCGTGCATGGCTGCGCTATGCTCAATGATGTTCCGCACACGGCGCTCCAGCTCTCGATTCGTCTCTTCACTGGTTGAACGTGTCTCAATAACCATGCGGGCATGCTCAGCAATAATATTGGCCCCTGTCCCACCTTCCAGAATGCCTACATTAATCCGGGTATCTGCCGAGCTGAACCGGGGAAGTGCATGAATGTTGAGCATGGCGGTCGCTGCGCCCAGCAGCGCGTTCCGTCCTTCCTCCGGTGTAGCCCCTGCATGGGAAGATACACCGGTGAAATGTGCTTCCAGCTTGGTCGTTGCCAGGAATCCGGCAGACGCACCTCTAATATGGCCGGATGGCACACCAGTACCCAAGTGCATACAGAACAGGCGATCCACCTGTTCCAGCATTCCTTTTTCGACCATAGCATATGCTCCGCGCACACCTTCTTCGGCAGGCTGGAATAACAGCCGGATCTTGCCGGCAAACTTCCGGTTACTCAACCGTTCTGCAAGCGCTAGTCCAATCGTTGTATGCCCATCGTGTGCACAAGCATGCATAATGCCTTCATGACGGGAACGAAATAGTGCCGCTTGCGGCGCATGTTGTTCCAACTCGCTCTCACGGATCGGCAATGCATCCATATCGAAGCGGAACGCCGTCGTTGGCCCCTCCTGCTCCCCTTGAATTTCAGCGACAACGGCGGTGAATCCTCCTCGCATCTGCTCCACGATCACCGAATCTGCACCTTCACGGAGGGCACGCTGATATGCATCTTCCAAGACTTCGGGCTTCGGCATCCCCCGCCGTGATGTGTCATCAATTGCATCTTTTCCGTAAGTGACGCTATACCCCAGTTCCGTCAGGATTTGCACCACTTTGGTCGCAGTACGAAATTCCGTAAATCCCAATTCAGGATGTGCATGCAGGTCCCGGCGAAGCGCGATAATATCCATCATGTTTTTTCCCCTCTCTCCAACCTCTATCTATTTGATCTTGTATACAGTCCTACACGACTCATTCAACCTTATACGTCACTAAGCTTGCTCCTGCTGATCTCCTACAATCTTGCGTTTACTCCCGGACCAAGCGGCAAGTTGAAGGCGTACCATAGAATGACCATAACCACCCACACCGAGAAGAACGCAATCGAATATGGCAAAATCAGTGAATAATACGTTCCCAGCTTCGCATCTTTACGGTACTCCTGCAGAAATCCTACGAACAGCGGTACAAAAGGCGATACCGGAGCCAATGGAATAATGACCGAATCGGATACCCGGAAAATAACCTGAGTGAATGCCGGATGGAATCCGAGCAGCATCATCATTGGAATAAACACCGGGGCAAGAATGGACCAGATTGCTGATCCACTTGCGATAAACATCGTCAGCAATGCCGACAGGAAAATTAATCCGATCACTACCGGAATACCGTTAATGCCTGTCTTTTCCAGCAAATCTGTAATTGTAAGTGCCAGAAATTTGCCCATGTTGCTCCAGTTGAACATCGCCACGAATTGGGACAACGGGAACACCATCACGATAAAACCAGCCATCGTTTTGATCGGTTCAATGAGCAGTTTCGGCAGATCGTTCTGATTTTGGATCACTTTCAATTTAATGCCGTAAGTCAGCGCTACGGTAAAGAAGAACAGTAAAATGACAGGAACAATCCCGGCCAGGAAAGGCGAACCCATGACACTTCCCGTTTCCGGGTTACGAAGAACGCCATTCGAAGGGATCACCATGAATGAAATGACTGCGATAAAAAGCAATGCAGCAATCCCCGATGCACGTAGTGCCCGGTTTTCTTCAGGCGTAGGTGCTTCGAGCTTATAGACCCGCTCCCCTTCGTAACGGCCCAGACGTGGTTCCAGGAATCTGTCCGTTATGAACCCGGCAACGAGAGTCAGCACAATAACCGAAGCGGACATAAAGTACCAGTTATCCAGAACCGTAACGCCCACATTGGGATCTACAGAGGTCGCAATCTCAGTACTAATGCCTGACAGCAATACATCGGTGGTCACAATGAGCATATTGGCTGTAAAACCAGCCCCAACCCCTGCAATGGCGGCAATCAATCCGGCAACCGGATGTCTGCCTACCGCGAGAAAAATCAGCGCTCCAAGTGGAGGCATGATTACAAGCGCTGCATCCGAGGACACATGGCTGAAAAAAGCGATGAAAATGACAAGATAACTGGCGTAACGCGCAGGTACCCGAACAGCCATTTTACGCATAACCGCTTCGAGAAGACCCACTTTCTCCGCCAGACCAATGCCCAGCACCAGAGCCAGGATGGAAGCCAGTGGTTTGAAATCAGCAAAGTTCTTGACCACATTCGGCAACAGCCACTGAATTCCCTCCCTGCTCAGCAAGTTCTTGACATGTACCTGTTCCCCATCAATCGGGTTATGTGCCGTCGCATTAAAGAGCGATAACACCAGTGTGGCAACCATCAGGGCGACAATGAGATAGATAAACAATAAAAACGGATTGGGAAGCTTGTTCCCTACTTTCTCTACCCAACCAAAAAGTCCTGTGTTCTCCTGTCTGTCCGCTTTGACCATGCAAACTACCCCCTGACTGTGATGGAACTGCCTCTGGATAGACTGAACAAGTCTGATGAAGGTCTTGTCCCCGTTAGCAGATCATTAACGTACATTTAACGAAAATGTCGTAATTTTAGGACATTATATAATTATCCCCGCACATAGTTCAATACCTGTGTTATGTATTTTAACACTCGAAATAAAAAAACCGCTGAGCCATCCTTGTCATCTTGTCCTCTCCACACGGACATGAGACATAAGGTCGCATCATCGGTTTTATAATTTTATTCTATGTTCCTTAACCTAACGCAAGAGACGATAACGGTTACTAGGCCTTCCGCGCCTTGTATTCAGCTCATTGCCAGCAATTTCGGCCAGCGCAAAAGCAGTAAGGCTGCCCATAATACGTTGTACGTGCCTGATGGTCATGGAGAGCCCAGAAGCCAGCTCACCGGCTGTAAATTCTTCTTTGCCCATTCGGCGTATGTATGCCTTTATTTTCTGGAATGTACGAATACTCACGCCTGCCTTGTTCAATTGTTCCAGCAATTCAATATCACTTGAATAAGTTTCGTAGGATAATTCGTGGTCTTCTCCTGCCGCCTCGACAATGGTTCCATCCGTCTCATAGATAATGATCTGTCCAGCCTCATCATCCTTGGCATACTGAATAGCTTTACGTGCATGGCGTTCGGCATCAAACGCCGTCTCCCCGAACCCGATCCCGGCAAAGGAAGGCAAGTCTGTATCCAGCTCCAACTGATGCATGGTCGAATGCAGTGAGTCCATATTACGAGCCATCACACCTCTCGAACCATACATCAGGTACCTTCCGGTGCCGTCCTGATGAAGTGATCCATCGATTTGTTCACAGTGTCGCAGCAGCACTCCCTTGATCTTCAGCTCCATATACTGCAACTGATAACGCTCGGTCGACAGTTCTCCCGCTTCATGCAATCGATCAATCTCGATCATGAGCACACCAATCTGACTGTCCTTGAACGCGGAACTGCGAATCTGTTCAATCAGCATACGTACGGCTTGTACCGTTTCCTGCTTGGTTGAATCAATTTTGAAGACGGGTACCCCGCGTTCCACCAGACCTTCATACACCGCATACAGACAGGTAATCGCTGCTTTAGTAATCCCCTCTTGCCAATGCCGCACGTGGAACCCGATCATTTCTTCCACATTGTAATCGATGGAAAACACGTATTTACGTAATTGCTCCTGTGAGATATTCAGCTCTTCCAGACTGTCCATCAATCCCCAGCTCTCGTTGTCTGTCATATCAATGGAGATATCTTTCACCGGACTGTCCAAGGTGTAGACGGCCTGAAGCATCGCCTTGTACAAGCTGGCCCCAGTAGGAGGGCAGTATATCGCATGTTCTTTTTCCGAAAGTTCAGCTTGGGCACTCAGATAAGGAATCGGTCCCGTAAATACCCATCCGTGTACTTTCTCCCGACTTCGTCTAATGATGTCTCCTGTTTCTCTTGCATGTTCATAGGCATATGGCTCGTAGCTCGCCCCCAGATTGTGTCCCTGCAACGCACGCATGGTTCGCTCAATGGATGGCCTTGGCCCTACGATTCCGATCCGATACATCTACACCCCTCCTTCTCTCACTCCACAATTCAACATAGATCATATCGCTCCGAATGTTCCGTGGGTTATAAGTTTTAATTATATACAGAACCGACGATATAACAAAACAGATCACAGGTGATTCATCTACGACCAGCACTGCTTATCACATGACTTAGCAAGCACCACACTTATTGAATAAATGGGTCTCTATTCCTGTCAGTTTGCTTGAAGTCTATCATTTTTCATTTAATCGTAAATTTTACATATAGTTAATCCATTTCATACATTGGTTTAGCATTGGTTGTATACACTGGGTTCAGGATACAAAACAAACTATACATATTTTCTAGGAGGATGCATTCATGTTAAACCGTTTTAATGTCCGTGCAGCCAAAATGATGCTCGCGGTGACAACAATTGTTACGGCTACACTCGGAGGAAGCAGTGCAGCGTGGGCTGTGGAAGACACCACCTCAACGACATCTGCATCACCGATTAAAAATGTGATTATCCTCATTCCCGACGGCATGGCTAACGATGCCACTGCTCTGGCTCGTTGGTATAAGGGCTCGTCCCTGACGCTGGACTCCATGGCAAGCGGCATGGTTCGTACTCACTCTGCAGATGCGCCGATTGCGGACTCGGCTCCTGCTGGAACCGCTTTTGCAACAGGGTACAAATCGCATACCGGATTCGTCGGTGTACTGCCGGACAAGGCTACAATGCCTGGGCAAAAGGCCATTGCACCTGGAGATGCAAGAAAACCGGTCGCATCCGTACTGGAGGCTTCCAAACTAGCTGGCAAAGCAACAGGTATTATAGCCACATCCGAGATTATGCACGCCACACCCGCCGACTTCTCCGCTCACTACCCGGATCGCAAAAACTATGATGCCCTCAGTAAACAACAAGTCTATAATGGCATGGATGTTGTGTTGGGTGGAGGTAGCAAATACCTTGAGCCAGCCGGACGTAAAGACGGCGAGAATCTGGTTTCGTCTATCAAAGCACTAGGTTACGATTACGTCACTACACCAGCAGCAATGAAAGCATCGAATTCGAACAAGCTATGGGGTATGTTCGCACCAGCAGGCATGGCTTACAATATGGACCGTGATCCTGCGAAGCAACCAAGTCTTGCTGAGATGACATCCAAAGCCATTGAAGTTCTGTCCAAAGACGAAGATGGATTCTTCCTGATGGTTGAAGGCAGCAAAGTAGACTGGGCAGCTCATGCCAATGATCCAATTGGTATTATCAGTGATGTGCTGGCTTTTGATGATGCCGTAAAAGTAGCCATTGATTTTGCTAAAGCAGATGGAGAGACTGCCGTTGTCGCTGTAACTGACCATCAGAACGGTGGTCTCACGATTGGTAATGCCTCCACAACTGGCACATATGATAAAGAGCCGTTGTCTACATTTATCGGACCTTTGAAAAAAGCCAAGCTGACAGGTGAGGGTGTTGAAGCGAAGCTGAATGCCAAGCGTACAAACATCAAAGCAGTGATGAAACAATACTATGGCATTACCGATCTGACTTCTGAGGAGATTGCCACAATTAAAACGGCTGAGCCGGGTAGTCTTAACTATGCAATCGGTCCAATGATCAGCAAACGCGCAGGGATTGGTTGGACAACCGGTGGTCATACAGGTGGAGATGTCGTGCTGTACACGTATGCTCCCAACAATGACCGTCCATTCGGGGTAATCGACAACACGGATGTCGCCAAATATATGGCACGTGTACTGGATCTCGATCTGGACAGCGTGAACAAACAATTGTTTGTACCTGCCAAACAGGCATTTACGGCCAAAGGCGCAACATATAAGCTGGATCTCACTGACGCCAAAAATCCGAAGATCCTCGTTACCAAAGGCAACACCAAGCTGGAACTGCAAATCTACAAAAATATTGCTCTGGTAAACGGCAAAAAGACAGCCTTGGAAGGTGTCATTGTCTATAACGGTGTAGAGGCATTTGTTCCACAAGGTGCAGTGGATCTCATTCAATAACTCATTCATTAAAACTACCGGAAAGACCGGAGATTACACGATTTGGCTGCCGAATATTTCGGCAGCTATTTTATTGTTTACTGATAAGGAGTAGGTACCTGTCCCCGCTTATCGTATAATGAACGTAATGATGATGAATAGGATACAACAAAGGAGAGAATCAACCATGTTGATCAAATTAAACTGGATCACGCTGAGGGTCAGTAGTTTGGAAGCTTCGCTCGGGTTCTATCACGACATGCTTGGACTTCCAATTCAGCGCAGATTCGAAAGCCGCGGACGGCAGATTGCCATGCTCGGCATGGAGAATGAAGCCAAGCTGGAACTGATTGAGGGCAGTGAATCCATTCTTAAACCAGAGGCCGGCGTGTCGATCGGTTATGAGGTGAACTCGCTGGATGAAGCCATGGAACGACTAGCAGAGCTGAATATTCCCATTGTACGCGGCCCCATCCAGCCCAATCCGCACCTGCGGTTTATATACATTACAGATCCAGACGGCTTCGAGGTACAACTCGCAGAGCATGTTTAATTAGGCGATTGTGAAATGAGTGTGCGTATCACGATAACCAGTTGTTTGTGCATGTGTGCAGTCAAACCTGTATGCATACCCCCTCCTAGGGCAGCGTAAAACGTTATTATGTCTGTTTACAGCTTCATCCGACGCATCAGCGGAACACCTATGCGATTCAGCAACCGATCAAGCAGCAGCCAGCACCAGCGTCTGCCCCATGGAAGGTGGCGCTCATACACAGCCGAATACTCAAAATCCGCCACAGCACCCCGATTGCGCTTAAACTGCGCTGCCCCCGCGCTCTCATGCAACAGATGGCCGTTCTCGCGAGCCTGTCCGATCAGACAAGCGGATAACATGCGGTATAGTCCGACGGACTGGGACACCGCTGTATCGTAACCGAACAACGGCGTTGTCATGACTCCATTTCGGCAGAAATAACCCATGACCGCATCCAAGCGCCCCTCCTTTCGCAGTCCATACAGCCGAAGTGTTCCTGATGCCAGCGCAGCAGTAATGAACCGTTCGGTGAATTGGGGATTGTGATAGGAGTATTTTTCAAGATATAACAGCTTGTACAACTCCACGATTCGCGGAATATCTGCATCTGTCATATCTGATTCAGAAATGAATTCGTAGTCGTGCTTGGCCAACAATTCGTAATCCCGCTTCAACAGCCAGCGCGATTTCGAGTTGCCAAAATTCGGATCATGCGCTTGGTACAGATAGATTTGTCGGCTCGGAATCAGTCGACACCCCGCTTCTGTTAGTCTCGCCGTCAGATCGGGATGAAGTCCCGGACACAAGGAGCGAAACACAATGACATGCTCTGGGTATCGCTCTTGTACCGCTGCAAGCAAACATTCTGCCTGTTCACCGGACATGGCTGGATAGAGATTGGTGGACAACAGCCAGTTGTTCACATGCACGACTTTGTTGATCTGCGATTGCTTCATTCCCCAACCGATTAAACTGAGCAGCGCAGAAAGACCTTTTTCCAACATGGGCTTCTGCAACATGGTCAATTCCTGTTTGGCGTAACTCACGTAATGCGTATATGGCGAACAGACGTAAGCATTATCATACTCTGTATCATTCACCGTTAGCGGAATAACGAGATCATCGATCCGGGCGAGCAGCAATATCGTTTCCACGTTGGACATATAGCTCCGGGACCCTTGCTGCATCATGGGTTCCAGATAAGCTCTGGCATATACGCCATCCTCCGTATCGGGCCAGTCCATGTCTTTGAGCGAATGCTGATCATAAAGACGCACGCGTTTAATGCATTTATCATTCCTATGCTGATATGTACGGTCATCGTAACTCGATCTGTCTTCCCTTACTTTATTCCTCAACCTTTTACTCCCCCATGAGATAACATCTTCTTTTAACTACTATTTACAGTTACAGTTCTACTCTCTACATACTCTACCCAACACTGTATAGGAAAAAAATGTCGGCATCAAGCTGTATTGCAGATGAAAAAAAGCCCGTCCTGCACGATAAATACGTACAGACGAACTTTCATCGATATAGTATTAAAGTTTATTCTCAACGGAAGAAGCCTGATGATCCGAGACTAACTCATTCAGGTTCACAATTAGTTGCTCTAGTTCTCCGAAACTTTCCACCATCTTCATTGTCAAGTTACGTTGTTCTTCCATGCTCGCGAGAATCTCTTCTGTCGCTGCACTGGATTGCTCCGTTACACTCGAAATCTCGGAAACCTCATTCACCACTCTGGTGGAAGATTCCTTCATGGTCGCCGAACTAGTCTCGATATCAGTCGCTTGATTCAATACATGCTGAGAGTTACTGTTAATCGTACGGAATACTTTCTCTGCCGTTTGCACACTGTCTCTTCCTTGTTGTAACGAAAGACGAATACGTTCGAATCGATCCGTCAGTGCCTGCGTTTGTCCTTTTAACCGAGACAGGATGGTTGCAATATCACTTGCGGACTGACCCGAGCTCTCGGCCAACTTGCGAACTTCCTCGGATACAACGGCAAACCCGCGTCCATGCTCACCCGCACGAGCCGCTTCAATGGCAGCATTGAGCGCAAGTAGGTTGGTCTGAGTTGCAATATCCGCTATGCTGTTCAGCATAAGCGTCATGGATTCACTTTCCTCGTTGAACTTTCGCATGTCATTAGCAGTTGTATTGATCGTTTCATATAACTCTTGCATCTGACTATTCAGTTGGTCCATCTGTGTGCTTCCAGTTCGCGTGCTCGTTGCCATACTTGCGGACAACTCTTTCATCTGTTGGGAATACAACGCAACGTCCTTGATATGCTGATCCGACACAGACAAGGATTCCGAGATCTCGGCTACACTGGTCGCCTGGAACTCTACGCCTTTGGCAACTTCACTGAACCCAAGCGTCACCTCATTGGTAATGGAACCTGTTGAATCCACCTTTTGCTTCAATTGATCCGTATAACGAGATAATCCTTCGACCGATTCCTTCACACGCTCCAGCATGGTTTCCACTCTTTGCTTAGAATGCTCCACCTCATTCTGGCGTACTTCACTTTCATGGAAGAGCCTTTGATTCAGCTGTGAGACCAGCATCAGAATGGCTCCCGTGAGCGCAAATAGTCCCACATTGACGATATTACCTATTAGCTCAACAGAGTCAGCGGTATTCATAACAAATAACTGAAGAACACTGTTGACTAGTAATACCGAAAATCCAACCACAAAAAATTTCTTGTTAGGAAATAACAGTAGAACTGCGGTTATGACCAAACTTAACGCAAAATTGACTGTTCCCCAACCGACATAGACTCCACATATTGTCAGTAATGCGGTAATCAGCCATGGAATGAGATGAATATGTTTCTTTTTCGCATTAGCGTATGTAATCCAAACTACAAAGATCAGAGCTACACCATTGGACACAAGTAACTTCGGCATCGTAAAGGCCAGACCCATACCAATGGCAATAATAATCCACAAAATGATACCGATTAATTTATTCCTTTTCCAAATAATTTCGTCCATACGATCCATGCATACCCCGTCCTTTTTGTAGGTTAAATGTGTGTTGTAGGGCCTTTCTGTACTACATCTATTAGTCTTTGGTCCTGCTTATGCGCAAACCGCAAATGTGCAGCGCCTTAACATAGTACATTTTAACTTCATAAGTATGAAACCAGCGCTACTTTATGTATATCGGTATTGTTAGTTAAAAATTAATATGAATTGTAAAGTGATATGCAGACATATCACTTTACAAACAAAAAACCTGTCTTATACGTTTTGGCGTATAGGACAGGCTTTTTGGCATAATGCGAATGCATAATACAATCTCTTATTTACCGAACACAAGTGTCGTATTAGAGGAACCTGCATACTTGGTGACGAACTCACGCGCGTAGCTGGCACTCTCTACCTGATAACTGTAATTGGAGCTTGGTCTCCAGTTCGTTTTAGGAGAAGTCGGGCTATTCAGGGCCGGTGTACTGCCCGTATCCGTAAACTCACCTTTTCCTTTGTCATCCAGGATGCCGCCCTTTTCAGCGCCTGCACCAAAGTAGTTGTTTTCGGAATAAATCCGTGCTTTTTCACCAATGGTAATGGCCTGATTAAAGTTGTTTGCATAGTTGTTTTTGAGATGGAAGTAACCATATCTTAAAAGTCCAGGACCACGTACATATAAATTTTCAAAGTAATTGTTGGACATCGTCACATGAGGGACGCCATTGTAACTGCTGTTACCATCATTCGGATGACCGAGGATAACGCCATACTTATGATTTGCAAATTTGGAATTGCTAATCGTAATATAATCGGCGCGATCACCAATGTACAGCAGTTTGTCCAGATCACTACCGCCAGAGATGTAGCTGTGACCAGCAAACGTCACATGGTCGATCCAGTAATTGGAGCCTGAAGTGATATACATCTGGATATCATCATTGGCATTAATATTGGAAGCGTGTTCAAAAGTCAGATTCTGAAAAATCACATTGCTTGAACTGCTTGTGGATCTGAAATGAATATTCGTTAATGTATGTTTGTCAAAGGAACCTACCAGTGTCTTGTTCGCTCCAAACTCAACCTTTTGTAACGTAGAGGAAGAAATATTCTGTTCAACGACGACAATTTTGGCCGTAGATCCCGCCATGTGTGTTCTCAAATCATTGAGATTACTAACATAAACCACCTGACCATTTTTGCCACCTGTCGTAGCTGATTTGGATACACCACTTTCATTCTTGGCACTGCCTGCAAAACCAGTCAATCCATTTGTACCTGTGTTTGGATAACTGGCCGCACCATATGTAGACGGGGCTGTGGAGACAGTTAGCAACAATAGAGTTACAGCGAGTAAAAGCATCGAAAATTTCTTCAAAATTTCACCATCCTTTATAATATTTTCCTCAAAGACAACTCGATTATATCGTGTAACTTCGGCTGTGACAATACAAAAACTGCAAAAAGACAACAATTCTCACTTTTGTGCAACAGCAGATCAGATATCGTGAAAAAACAAAAAATATGAGATCAAGCCACGACTATTGCCATGACTTCATCCCACCCATCGATCCTATTTTATTTAATTTTGATTTCCAGTTCATCTTTCTTTGCTTCCTGTAAGTCATCATAGACCTTGCCTGGTTTGCCACGAAGTTTTAATACCATCGACTCCGGATTATCCAGCAGATTGCTGCCGAAAGAATACATCATTCCGTCTTCCGTTCCACTCCCGCCTACCATGGATAACTTGGTCTGCTTCCCATTCCTGGAGATCGAAATGATCTCGATAGGCCGAACGATCTCGTTGAGCGACAACTTCGTTTTGTAATCAATCTCTTGATCAGGTACATGGACAAATTTGACCCGAGTTACTAGAGGAGACACCTCCACCTCCGACAACAAGATCTCATAACCTCCGAGAGTAAAAGTCCGATTAACGTTAATGATTTCCGTTTTGGGGATAGAAAACTTGGGGTCCAGTGGGAAAGAAATATTCATCTTTTTGGAAAATTTATACTTTCGTTCTTTCTCCCCTTTATCTGCATGATTCACCACATCTGGTACAACTGAGGACAACTGGAATTGTAGATTCACTTGCTCAGGCAGCGGTTTATTTCGACTTCGCTCAATTGTATTCCGGCCATAAATGGTATGCTTATCCTTGGAAAGATGAATACCTCCTGCACCGCCATTGTCAAGCAAGTCTCCTGTCGAAGCGTCCATCATCTTCATATCGACAGTCGAATACATCTGCTGCGAAGCATCCGTTCTGGCGGTATACAATACCGTTATTCGATTCTCATCTGCCATAACTGCATTCACCGTAAACGCATATATGCCCGATGTAACCGTCTGATCTACAAGTTGCACATAACCGTTATTGAGCGTTGAAGTAATCGTAGCACTGTCCATATCCGAATTTAGCAGGCCACGAAAGGGTTCAAGTACGCCCCAGTTGGCTATAGGCTCAGTATATGTTGCCTGTTCTTGCCCATAGCTCCCAAGCGGGCCCATAAGAAACCATCCTGCAGCCAGGACCGCGACCAGCACTCCCGTAATCCATTTGATACGAACGCTCCAACCTGATCGTCTGGTTCTGGCCTTCGCGAGACCACGTTGAATGGCAGCAGTTGTGTCCGCCGGATTCCAGTGCTGTTTCTCTCTTTTCACCTGATATGCGTCTGCAAGAAGTGCTTTCTCCTCCGGGTTAGTGGTCATGCCAATCCCTCCTGTTCTTCATCAACTTGCGCAACTGCTGGAGTCCCTTGTGCTGCCAGGTCTTGATCGTACCTTCCGGTTTGCCGAGGATGGAGGCAATGTCTGTAAGTGTCATGTCGTTATAATATTTCAGCAATAATACATGGCGATATTTCGGTTTCACCTTTTGCAAAAGAGATTCCATCGCAATTCGATTATCATCAACACTGATCATCCAAGAGGCTGGAATGCTGTTCTCTATGTCTTCCTTTGCCAGCGGTGTCGCCCGCTTACGGCGCCTCTGTTCATCGATGCAGATATAGATCAGAATTCGAATGATCCACGACTTGAACGCCTTCTCATTGTTCAGCGTACGACGTTTGACCCAAGCCCGGCACGTCATCTCCTGTACCGCTTCAAGCGCATCTTGCTGGTTACGCAGATAACTGTAGGCAATGGAAATGAGCGTATCTTGATGTTCCATAATGGATTGCACAAATACCGTCTCATCTTCGGTCTGTACATAGATCCTCTGGTTCAGCTCTGCTTTTGTTTCCACCCCGCATCCCTCCTTCTCTCTCTTTCTGTGGTATAAGACGGGTGAGTGAAGCAAACGGTTTTATTATTGGCTCATCAAAAAAAGCTCCGCCATCACCTGAGGGAGCTTTTTACATAAGAGTTTCATCGCCAAAATACCGAATGACGTACACATATGAACAATACAAACAAGATTAACCCTTTTATAAATTACCGATAACTTCGATCCCGTCAGCCCATTGCAGATGGTTTCTCACCCACACGGTAAACCGATTCAGAAAAATCCGTAATTCAGGATCTGTAACCAGCTGTTGATCCAGCGCTGACAAAATCTCCGTCCATACATCCTTTATAATGGGATTCTCCCAGCAGGGATCAAGTGCCTTCATCTCTTCTCCAGTTCGCGGGTCAATCAGTGGAAAAATGCGATCCAATGCAGGTCGAATGTAGTCAAAGTCTTCATTATATATAAACAGCATGTCTTCCATCTCTACTTCGACCGATTCGTGTATGTATAAAGGGGACAATACAAAACCCACATTTCGCTGCGGACCCTGATACTGATAGATGAGCGCAGGAATCGTTCTCTTTGATTGTTTAGCCATAGGGTCACTCCTGTTCATGCAATTTCACTACTAATCAGAGTTCAAACCAGGTTAAAACGCCATCTACCTGCCTGGTTTCTCGCTCCATCTGTTGCATCCAGCTCCGTGCCTCTTCACCCCAGATATGAAACAAACAGTAGATATACGAATCCCCATCCACAACCTCTTCTAACCCGGAAGCCTCTTCTACCCACACTTCCAGGGCTCTCGGCCAGGATGGATCTTCACGTTTTAATACAAAGCCGTTGGCTTGGTGTTCCAAACTATATACTTCGGTAAACGTTAGTGCACCTGCCAGACGTTCCACAACTTCAGGTAAAATGGCAGGCTCTGTTGTTCTAATCCCATATTCCCAGCCCATATGTACAACCTCCTTCAGACTTCGTTCGCTCCAGATTGTTGCTTTTGTTCGTGCATTTGATCGATCGAACGATCCAACCACAACTCATACCAGTCCAAAAAATGCAGTCGATTCGTATTGCCCCAATACTGATCAGGATAGATTCCATTTCGGTTAGCCCGGTCATCCACCCAGATCTCTCCGTAGGAGGCTCCCTTAACAATCAGATTCATGGAGATGCCACACCCAAAATCACTGATGCGCAGCATGCCTGCTGACCATTTCGGATCAAAATATTCATGTTCCAACAATTCCCATTCCTCTTCTTCCTTGCTGTCATCAAACCAGTCATAGTTCCAGTTCCATGCTTCCGTGAATTGAAAAGGGTCCGAGATCGCATTCAGCTCATCATCATAACCAAGCACAGCGTATACACCATCATCCGGGTTCTCCAGACCATAATAAGGCCCTGCACCACTCGTACCCATATGAAGAAGCCATACCTTATAGTCCTCTGGCAACTCAATACGCCATTTCTGTTCAAATTGAGCAATATCCTTCTGCGTCCACACAGATGCCATTTCATATTCATGGTTCTCTGCGCCGAACAGGTCCAGATCCGAGTCCAGACTTCGGAGAGTGATCAACTTTTCTCGCATACGTTCTAATTGTTCAGTGTACATGGCCTACTTCCCTCCTTTGCCACTTCATCACGTTTGTTCCACGGCATATCCGCGTTGCTACAACTCATCCAGTGCGGCTGCTGCATCTCGCTCAGGACATAACAGCTTAATCAGGCTCATGGTCACCGGTTTTTCTTCATATATCTCAGCTACAGCTTCCAACGGCACATCCTGAATATCGTAATACCCTTTGGCCCAATCCACGTAATCTTCCGAGTCTTTATTCAAGTACTCCAGCAAAAATTCTGCACCACCTCTGGCGTCCGCTTCACCTTCCTCGGCCATCGCCATCTGAATCCAGTTACCAACCTTCCATGACAAGCCGTTCCCTTCCTGCCATAGGCAAAAGGTCACATTCTCCAGATCCAATGTCTCCTCATGATCCCGCAGAACAGCCATCAATGTCTTCGGCACTTCATCGTACATGCCTGGGTAGATCTCTCCATCCTCACGAGCATGCGGACTTAAAGGTGACTCATGATCGAATCCCTTGATCAACGTGCCTGAATTCGTAAATAATACATGCAGATGATCACCTGCGCCGTTATCGATGCTTCCCCAGGCCACTCCTGGCTGAAGTTCTTCTTCATAATGATGTACACGCAGCCAGTCTTCCTCCGAAAATATGATATCCAGTGCGGCAAGTATTCTCATCCGTTTACGCAGGGCATCTGCACTCATCATCGTTGTCTCATTCCAATTCTGCATATGAATCCCTCCTGTTCACCTATGTACACTATATCCGGATTAATTGATCCAACGTGTTCTTCCCCTGAATACTTGGTTTCATGACAATAGCGATCCGACTGGCTTCTCTGGAGATGATACACGCATAGTTTCCGGGCTTTAACTGAAACAGGACCCCTTCACACGTCTCATCCGGCTCCAGTTCACCACCAGTGACATCATCAGCCGCTCCCAGATAGACGTGCCCAGACGGAACTTGCAGATGATATACCTTTTCCCGTTTAGCTACGTCATCTGAATCTGATTCCACCTCTGCATCCTCCAAGCTCCATTCCACCTCATACACTCCATCCGCACCCAGATTCAGGAACAGACAATGGCCTGCATTCACCTCAGTCAGCTCATCTTCCGGAATGGACCACCAATCCGAAGTATCCTCGAAACGATGCTTTAACGCTGCCAGATCATACAGGCACAATGTTGCCGTATCTGTAACCATTTGAAATGTTCCTCTCATATTCCCCCGTCCCTTCTGTCAGATTAAGGTCTGACCTCAGAAATATATTCCATCATTATATCAAGCCTAATTCACGTGTAAAAGGAACCCTTGGACCATCTCTGCTTTCGCAACTCTTCATTTCTCGCTCCAAACGGTCGATATAAGCATAACTGACTTTTTTGAACTTGATGGAGGAAGCCAAGCCATGTCAATGAATAATAGAAAAGAACCCTTTCGCTACACATTGAAGGAACCAATCAACTTTGAGATCTATATTCTCAGCATCAACGGAGTCAATGCACCACCGAAACCCATTCAGGCTGAGTTATGTGATATCAGTCGGTCCGGCTGTCAGCTATCATTTCCGCTATCCCTTCCTGTCGAGAATAACGATATTCGGATTGGAATGAATATGCTGCTCTTTGAAGACCCTTTATATATGGAAGGTACTCTCCGCTGGGGTCAAGAAAAAAATACCTCATGGCACTACGGTGTCCAACTCGAAATGCAGGACGGTAACCAGGACCGTCTCTCCCGAGAGATGCGAATGCTTGCAGGACAAGGCAAAATTATTGTGAAATAGCGAGTGGCCATATAGGTTGGTAACCAAAACAAAAAACAGCCCAATCAAATTGGACTGTTAAGAGATGAAACACATTATGCCGCTTTACTGACTGTCACTGGTTGTTCCATTTTGGACCAGTTCACGGTTTTTTCGAGAAGTAATGATACCAATACACCAATAACGAGACCATTGCTTATAATCGGAACAAGATACATGGGCAAGTTTTGAAAGGCTTCAGCAGGAATATTCATTACAGCAACTCCAGTGAGTACCGGTAACGCTACACGATAGATCGTTTTAGAGTTAAACGTCGTGCCCTCAAGTGTTCTTAATGCTGTACCGAACATCTGCAGATAGGCTACAAACAGAACAGCACTGCCTACGCTTGGTGGTATTTGTGCAAAAAAGGCAGTAACCGAAGGTGTAAGCCCCATCATACATAACAACCCCGCTCCAATAATAAAGGCAGCACGACGCAGAATGCGAGTGCTCTCCAGGAAGCCGATCGATGATGCAAATAAACCAAATGGCAGCACACCTACACAGGCCGACAACATCGAGAACAGACCCGTTAGCACGTATGAGCGTCGGTACTGCTGACGGGTCGTCTCTGCCTGATAAAGTTTCTCGACCGTGCTTAATGTGGTAATCGAATTCGTCATATTCACCAGTCCCACAAAAAATGCAGTAATGACAATTCCCGGTTCCCATCTTGGTGCTCCCCATGGAAACAGCGTTAGGCCTGCTGATGTGTGATTTGGCTGTCCACCATGTTGCCCCGAAAACAATAGACTATAGGCAATCCAGCCTGCCACAATTCCAATTAAGATCGCGTAGTTCCCCAGTTTCCCCTTACCCTTTAATTGAATCCATGCCACCAGAAATGCAATGACAACGGATAGCGCGGCAACTGGCAGATCGAAGCGACCAAACTCCGTATATCCAATCATACCTTTAAAAAAATTCATGGTTAATTGAATGGTCATCAGAAACAGCATGGCACTCTTCACCATCGGTGTAAACAGCTTCTGCAGCACTTGCGCCGCGCCTAGCCAGCCCAATATCATCATCGTCAGACCCGTTAACAGAAAACCTGCAGCCAGGCCACCACCAATGCGCTCCAGACTCATACCTGCCGACGAAGCCGATACAGTCAAGCTCAGCGTCAATCCCCACCATAGACCTGAAGGGCCATCCATGACTGCATAGCGGTGACCAAATACTGCTTGAAGAATACACACCGCTCCGGTAAGGATAAATGCGTGCTGCATGGAGGCAGCAATGGCATCCGGGGACAGATGAAAATTATGTCCGATAGATAGCGGAACCACAACAGTATTGGTAAACAGGAAGAAAAACCACTGTATGCCCGCTAGAATCATTGAAGATACGTCTTTCATATTCTTTTGTAAAAAATGCTCTTGATGTCTATTCATTTGTTAGCAATATCCTTTCACTCTTCTGTATCATAAACACATAAGTGCTTTTAGACTTCGGTTAATAACCGTTCCATCTCCGCATATTGATGCTGACGCGCATGTACGAGCGGTGTAATTCCGTCCCGATCCGCGATCTTTGGATCTGCACCATATTGCAAAAGCAAGGCAACAATCTGCTGATGCCGTGGACCGCCATCTCCCAAAATGACTGCTTCCAGCAAGGCTGTCCATCCCAGATTGTTGATATGGTTCACATCTACATCACTGCGTGTCAGCAGAAGCTCCACAATGTGCACATGGCCCCGATCAGCTGCTGGAATAAGAGCGGTACCGCCAAAACGATTTGTTAACCTTGTATCTGCACCTGCTTCAATGGCCAGTTCAACCATGTCATACATGCCCTCGGCACTCGCGTATAACAGCGGATTATCCAATCGTCTATCCTGGAGATTAATGTCTGCTCCGGCGTCCACTAGCATTCTTGCCGTGTCTATCTTATTACCGTGCACGGCAGCCATCAGAGGTGTTCGCCCCAATGCATCCCGTTCATTCAACTGGCTACCCTGGGTGATAAACCGAATGACCTCATCGGTATGCCCTGCTTGAGCGGCGTCATGTATTGTTCTAACCACGTTATTTCATCCTCCAATTCAACGTCTTCTCATGCAGTAACTTTCATAGAGAAACCAAGCGCTTTTAGTCAGGTATGCAAATCTAATGTATGTTAACATAAGAACGTAGTATATTAAAAATACATGTTTTGTTGGCTTTCCATACGAATTACATATAGATTGAAGGCAAAGGAGACAACCACTTGGATATCAAACAATGTCGCTATTTCATTGCCATTGCTGAGGAGAAACAGATTACAGCAGCAGCCCGAAGACTTCACATGGCTCAGCCGCCCTTAAGCCAGCAGCTTAAGTTAATGGAAGAAGAGCTTGGCGTGATGTTGTTTGAACGCAAAGGGCGCATGATGGAACTAACGCAGGCTGGACGCAGCTTCTATGATTATGCGGTCACCTTGACCAAATATATGGAGGAAGCTGTCATGGAGATGCAAAGTTTCCGTCAGGGCATACGCGGCAAACTCGCCATCGGCATCAATACCATATCGGATCGTCTGATCCCGCAAGCACTACAGCAGTTCCGTACCACCCATCCACAGGTTACCTATAAAATTCAACAGAATGAATCGGCGCAATTATGCCGATTGCTGGAAGATGGCAAAGTTGAACTTGCCTGTGTACGCATGCCTGTCCAGACCGAACGCTATGAGGTGCTTCACCTGCCACAGGAGCCCCTTTTCTATATTTCTTCAACACCACTGGATAGCCCGACAGAGATGGTCCCAGGAGCGGAGATGGGGACTTATTTTGAGCGGCTTACAGGAATCCCTCTACTACTTCCAAGTACAGAAGGACTCGGTATGTTCGAGCTAATTTTGGACAAATTCCGTGAGCATCAGGTCACCCCCTCCATCATGGGTGAGTGCTCAGACATTAATATGTTGCTGGAGCTGGTCCGACTCGGCTTCGCCAGTTCCATCGTGCCTCATACGGTACTGCAGTTATACCAAGAGCACCCCTTCCACGTATACCGCCTTCAGGATCAGCATTCAACTGTCGGCTCGGCGCTGGTCTGGCTGCAGAACCGTTATCTGTCCAAGCCTGCACAACACTTTGTGCACTTAGTGCAGGGTATGCTTCCCGTGGTGTAACACAAGTAGAACAAAAAAAAGCAGCAACTTCCCGGGTTTGAATCCGGTAAAGTTGCTGCTTTATTCTTTGGATTAAGCTTTAGCTGTGAACAATAAGTCTTTTTCTTTGATCGTAGTGCGACCAGCAGACTCAATGGACTCATATTGATGCATGTTTGTAATAATGACGGGTGTAATCGTTGTATAACCGGCTTTTTCGATCTGTTCCCGGTCGAACTCCATCAGAACATCACCTACGGCAACCTTCGCACCTGCTTGAACTTTAGGAGAGAAGAATTGACCTTTCAGCTTCACGGTATCAATCCCAATATGAATCAACATCTCTGCACCTGTATCACTTACCAGACCAATGGCATGTCCACTCTTCGATAATGAGAATACTGTACCGTTGATTGGAGATACCACACGTCCTTCAGATGGTTGAATCGCAAATCCTTTACCCATAATCTCTTCAGAGAATGCAGGGTCCGGCACTTCGCTCAGCGGTTTAACTTCACCCGTGATTGGGCTGAAGATTTGCTCATCTTGTGCTTTTGCTCCTTCAGTTACACCAGCAGAAGTTGTTGCTGCTGTTGCAGGCTCAGCTACTGGTGCAGCTGGCTCCGATGCATTTTCTTCTTCGAATCCAAGAATATATGTCAGAACTGCCGCAGCTACGATAGCAATCAGACCACCAGCCAGTGCATAGAGCAGTGTGCTAATTGCAGGACTGATAAATGCTGCGATACTTGGCAGACCCACTAGACCTGTAAGTACATAAGCTTTAACATTGACGATCCCCATGAATCCGCCTGCGATAGCTCCACCAATCAGAGCTGCAATAAATGGTTTTTTGAACTTCATGTTGATACCATACATCGCTGGTTCCGTAATTCCCATAATTGCCGTAAGACCTGTGGAATAGGCAAGGGATTTAGTTTTGCTATTTCTCGATCTGAGACCTACACCAAATGCTGCACCACCTTGTGCCAAGTTAGCTGCAAACATCAGTGGAATAATAAAATCGTAACCCAGTGATGTCATTGAACCGACAATGATCGGCAACAGTGCATAGTGCATACCTGTGATGATCAACAGTGACATCGTACCACCAATCAGGATACTTGCGAAGATGGACATATTGTCGAACAACCATGAAATACCACCGGACAAACCATTACCAAGAACCGTACCCAATGGTCCAACAGTCATCAACGTCAGTGGAACCATAATCAACAGGGTAACCGTCGGAACAATCAGAAGCTTCAATGAAGCATGTGTAACACGATCAACAGCTTTCTCGACATAAGAAGCAATCCAGATGGCGAGAATGATCGGAATTACCGTAGAAGAATATGTCGCTGCTATAACCTTAATTCCCACAAATGTGGTGTCACCATTGGCAAGCAATGCTGTAATCGTCGGATGCATAATACCCGCTGCGAGCGCTGCGGCAATATACATATTACTACCCAGCTTACGTGCAGCACTAATTGCCAGAATGATTGGCAGGAAGTAGAAGGCACCATCCCCGATTGCAGACAAGATGATATAGGTTGAACTGGTATCAGACAACCAGCCCAGGGCTACAAGGATCGCCACGATCCCTTTGATCATACCTGCACCCGTAATGGCTGGCAGGATTGGAGTAAATACTCCTGAGATGAAGTCGAACAGCGCACTTATTGGATTTCTCTTTTTCTTTTCTCCAGTTGAAGCAGCTGATGATGCATTATCTGCGGTTGGTGATTTGGACATGTTGCCAACAAGTGCGTTATACACGACAGGTACATCGTTACCGATGATAACCTGGAACTGTCCGCCGTTCTCCATCACGCCCATCACGCCTGGTGTATTTTTTAGCGTCGCTTTGTCCGCTTTTTGGTTGTCATTCAGGTTAAATCTGAGTCTTGTCATACAGTGTGTGACTTGATCAATGTTCTCTTCGCCACCAACAAGCTTCAAAATATCCTTGGACAATTGTTGTTTATCCATTGTGTTTTGCTCCTTTTATGTGTAATGAAGGTTAAAAAAAAACCTAAACACTGAATAATGACAAAGCAGAAAAGCTTATCATTATTCAACGTTTAGGTTTTGCCTTTTTAGCAGTAACAATCCTAATTTTATTCAATTGTTTGTTCATTTCGGACAATTCGTTCAATATGAATGGTCAGATACAGTATTTCTTCCTTGGACAACACCCGATTATAGATCTTACGCGTATAGTCACTGATCCTTACTGCACATGCATGTGCTTCAGGGTACTGCTTGCTCACCAAGTCATGAAGCGGATTATCTTCTTCTTTATCTTCAATCGCCGTTCCTTGCAACACACGTTGGGCAAAAAACTTTAGATGAGTTAAAAATCGATAATAACTCAATGAATCTTCATCAAGTTCAATCACAAAGCTACGTCTTACGATATTAAGAATGTCCTTAACGATGTTCGTAATACTGATCGTTTCCCTCATCTCACCGTTCATCTGGGCATTAACCAGATGCATCGCAATGAATGCGCATTCGTCTTCGGGAAGCAGGACACCTAGCGTTTCCTCGATAATCTGTAGCGCCTTGAGTCCAATGGCATATTCCTTCCGGTACATGCGCTTGATCTCCCAGAACAATGCGTTACGTATCTGCAATCCTTGACGATGTCGATCAATGGCAAAATGAATATGATCCGTCAGTGAAATGTAGATGCTTTCATGCAGCTTCTCACCTAACACCGTCTCGGCATAACGGATAATCTCATCCGAGCACTCGACATATTCAACCGGGATATCAGACAGAAGCGTTTTAAGTTTCTGTGATACTTCCTTACTTTCAAGCGAGAATATTTTTTCGACGAGACTCTCGTCTATCGATTCACCAGTATGCTTTTTGAAGGCAATTCCACGTCCCATAACGACCAGTTCGTTTCCTCCCGGATCAATTACGGTGACTACGTTGTTGTTCAGCACCTTCTCAATTTTCATTTTTTCACATCACCTTGCACCGTCAAAGTAGTAAAAGGCAAAACCAAAGCAGGTCACGAAATATGCCCCGCTTCTGGTTTTGCCTGATTGAACAGTAACAATCCAGTATTCATTAGCCTTAGGCCCATCTTACCATATAATTATCCATCTGACAATGTTTTTGTGAAAGCGGTTAATGTGCGTTAATATGACATAAGAAGGTGCATAACAACTATGCCTGAAGAACTAGTATTTACTTATTGTTACGTTTAAGACTTGCGCCATTTGTACCAATAACTTCTTTGTACCAGTGGAATGATTTTTTCTTGTAACGATCCAATGTTCCCGAACCGTCGTTGTTGCGGTCTACATAGATGAAACCATATCGTTTCTTCATCTCTGCTGTTGAAGCACTCACCAGGTCAATACAGCCCCATGACGTATAACCCATCACTTCCACGCCATCCTCAAGAGCTTCACCCACTTGTACCAAGTGGTCATTCAAGTACTGAATACGGTAATCATCATTCACCGTTTTATTGCCATTTTCGTCGGTAATTAGCTCATCTACTGCACCCAGACCATTTTCGACAATAAACAATGGTTTTTGATAACGGTCCCAGTATTTGTTCAAGGTTACGCGCAGTCCTTGCGGATCGATCTGCCAGCCCCACTCGCTCGCTTGGAGATAAGGGTTTTGCACACCTGCGAACAGGTTTCCTTTTCCTTCGATACGTTTCTCGGGATCACCTGTCTCACAGATACTTACATAATAACTGAACGAGATAAAGTCCACGGTATGCTTCAGAATTTCGGCATCACCGTCTTCAAACTTGATATTAATATTATTGGCTTTGAAATAACGATTAATGTATTTCGGATAGTAACCACGTGCATGGATATCAGCAAAGATATCATTGCGCTGTTCAGCATGCATCGCTGCAACCACATCATCCGGATTCGGAGTCAGCGGATACGTAGGCATGCTCAGTACCATACAGCCGATTTTGGCTTCAGGCATAATTTCATGTCCCAGTTTCACTGCTAACGCACTGGCTACCAATTCATGATGGATTGCTTGGTACAGATCCTGTTTGGACAGTTCTGCTTTTGGCGTATAGATCCCGCCGCTCATGAAAGGCTCCTCCAGAATGGAGTTGATTTCGTTGAACGTCAGCCAGTATTTCACTTTGCCTTTGAAGCGGTTGAACAACACCGTTACATAACGCTCGTAGAACTCAATCATTTTACGATTAACCCAGCCATCATATGTTTTGGACAAATGCAGCGGTGTCTCATAGTGAGAGATGGTTACGAGTGGTTCAATACCGTATTTATGGCACTCATCGAACAGGTCGTCATAGAATTGCAGACCTTTCTCGTTTGGCTCCAATTCATCACCTTTAGGGAAGATACGGGACCATGCGATAGATGTACGGAACACTTTGAAGCCCATTTCAGCAAACAGTTTAACATCTTCTTTGTAACGATTATAAAAGTCAATCCCGATCAGTTTCAGGTTATCTTCTGTAGGTGCTTCCGTTCTGGGCGTTGTAATCCCGTGTGGCATTACGTCTTGAACAGACAGGCCCTTGCCATCTGTATTATAAGCTCCTTCAAGCTGGTTGGCTGCTACAGCGCCGCCCCATAGGAAATCCTTCGGAAATGGTGTTGTCATGTCAATCATTCCTCTCTAATTAACGGTATTTTCATTCTTTGTTTAAATGCTTACCTCTATCCTTTTCCGACAGGAAAAAGCGGACAATCTCTAACCAAAAGGGCGACAGGGACATTAGATTCCCTGCTTGCCAACTTTCGTGTTAGGTTTTGCCCGCTTCCTGTGCGGTAACAATCCTATGAACGAGAGAATTACAGTTGCTCACCATTGCTGGAGATTACGTTTTTGTACCAGTCGAATGAATCTTTCTTGGAACGTTTCAATGTTCCGTTACCTTCGTCATCCAGATCCACGTAGATGAAACCATAACGTTTGGACATTTCGGAAGTGGACATGCTCACAAGGTCAATCGGGCCCCATGCTGTGAATCCAATCAGATCCACACCGTCTTTGATGGCTTCTTTCATCTGTTCGATGTGTTTCTTCAGATAATCCACACGATAGGAGTCATGGATTGAACCATCTTCTTCAACACGGTCATACGCTCCCAGGCCATTTTCAACGATGAACAATGGCTTCTGATAACGATCCCAGAAGTTGTTCAGGGTTACGCGCAGACCGATCGGATCGATCTCCCAACCCCAGTCAGACGCTTCCAGATAAGGGTTTTTCACGCCACCAGTCAGGTTACCTGTGGTTTCTTCCTCACTGGCAGATGCCGATTTGGTTACGGACATATAATAACTGAAAGAGATGAAATCAACCGTATTGTTGAGCAGGATTTCATCATCGCCCGCTTCTTTTTGAATGACAATGTTATTCTCTTCAAAATAACGAGCCATGTAGTTCGGGTACTTACCACGAGCGTGCATGTCCGTGAAGAAGAGGTTAATCTGATTCTCGTGCTGAGCCAGACGAACATCTACCGGATTACAAGTTGCTGCATAAGTTTCCATACGAGCAAGCATACAGCCGACTTGGGAACCAGGGATAATTTCGTGTGCAAGCTTCGTAACCATGGCACTTGCTACAAATTGATGATGAAGCGCTTGATATGTTGTTTGCAACTTATTGTCCACTTTATCGATCAGAATGCCGCCGCCAGTGTACGGGCTGAACAGCATGACATTAATCTCATTAAACGTCAGCCAGTATTTCACTTTGTTTTTATAACGATTAAATACCGTTTCTGCGTAACGAACGTAGTGCTGGATCACTTCACGACCAGCCCAGCCGTTATATTTTTGCGTCAAGCCAAGCGGAGTCTCGTAGTGAGACAATGTAACGAGCGGTTCAATACCGTATTTCAACAATTCGTCGAATACTTCATCGTAGAATTTCAAAC
>Ga0209437_100489_pt1 | contig 29197 bp, 24 predicted proteins | sample AraplaL_Cvi_mTSA_FD_184266 | JGI IMG/M metagenome (GOLD analysis project Ga0209437, IMG submission 184266) | Arabidopsis root microbial communities from the University of North Carolina, USA - plate scrape CL_Cvi_mTSA (SPAdes) (version 2) | ecosystem: Host-associated > Plants > Roots > Endosphere...
GATGAGTTGCGTGCATCCAAGATTATGCAGGATCGGGCTCGCAGCAATGAGAAGGTGAAGTGGGCGCTGAACCGTACTCCTCTCGAGGTCGTACCTGAAGCTATGGGTGTCAAAGGACTGAAGGTACGCAACAACGAGACGGGGCAGGAAGAGTTGCTTGAAGCGGATGGCGTATTCGTTGCCATTGGTCACACGCCAAATACCGGATTTCTGGGTAATGCAATCACACTGGACGAACATGGCTATGTTGTGGTTAAACCAGGAACGACGGAGACCAATATACCGGGTGTATTTGCCTGTGGTGATGTTCAGGATACGAAGTATCGTCAAGCTATTACGGCTGCGGGTTCTGGATGTATGGCCGCGATGGATTGTGAGAAGTTCCTTGAAGGAAGCATTGTCCATGATTGGAGCGAAACGTTGGATAAATAAGCATGACATGCGTGAGGTTAGGCATATGCTAGGAATAAGAGACAACGGGAAGTCTCATGTAATGAGAGAAGCCGGAAGGCTTCTCTTTTTTTGAAACTACAGTGGGCATGAGTTCGTATACATATGGGGCATATTAGCTGTGAGGTGAAGATTTTGGGGGAAATGATAAAAGATTGGCTACAGAATGCGACAGTGAGACGATTTTTGATCCTGCTCTTGTTCTGTTTAGTTTTGTTCAGTATGGGGAGTATGCTGCACATGATTCTGCTGTTGTTCCTGGTGACGTATGTCATGAACAGGTTACAGCATTTCATTACAGGTGGTTTGAATCGGTTGTTTCCGATCAATTATAAAGTTGTGGTCATCCTGCTCTATATGATTGTTATCGCAGTAATTGTGCTTGGCATTTCCAGATATTCACCGCGGATCGTGGATCAGGTCGTTCAGTTAACGAACGAGATTATGAAATTTCTGGATAGTGCAGACGGAGATAATTTTGCTTCCAAGATTGCGGGTTACCTTCAGTCCTTCGATATTAAAAATTACACCAATGATGCATTGAAATATATTTTCGCTTTGAGCAAATGGCTGGAGTTTATTCTGCTCGTTATCATTCTGAGTCTGTTCTTCTTGTTGCAGAAGCAGGAGATATCCAAGTTTACGTCCAAGTTCAAAACAAGTAAAATTGGATGGTTCTATAATGAAGTAGCTTATCTTGGAGACAAATTCGTGTCTTCATTTGGTAAAGTCATCGAGGCACAGCTTCTGATTGCGGTGTTCAATACAGTGCTGACGATCCTGGGGTTATGGATTCTGGGTTTCCCGTATCTGTTCGCTCTGACCATTCTGGTGTTCCTGCTCAGTCTGGTTCCCGTTGCTGGGGTTATTATCTCACTTGTACCGCTCTGTCTGATTGGGTATCAGATGGGTGGACTGAAATTAAGCATTATTGTGATCATCATGATTATTGTTATTCATGCCTTGGAGACGTACTTCCTGAATCCAAAACTGATGGCACATAAGACCAAATTGCCAATGTTCTACACCTTTATCGTACTGATTCTGTCGCAACACTTCCTGGGGATCTGGGGACTGATCATTGGTATTCCGATTTTCGTTTTCCTGCTTGATATTCTGGATGTGAATAAGATGGAGAAAACAGAAGAGCCGGTACGTGTGGAAACGAAGCTATAACGCAAGAAATCAACCAAGTTTAACCCAATTCTACAACTTCAATTTTTTATAAAAGTAAGGGTGCCTTCCAACCATGGAAGGTGCCTTTTTGTTGGCAACACCGTCATTAGAGCGCCTTCTACATGGGAATGACAGGTGGGCGGGTGCATAAGACGAGTCACCATTATGAGGGGACGAAGAACATCTTTTATGAATGGAACGAGTCAAGATGCAATATCATGAGTTGAGGCTTCCTCTGCTATGGAGGAAGGAATAAAGCGTGCGTTCACAAATAGAGGTAATGAGATTGTATACGTATTCATAAATGCTATGTGATGTGGTTCACAACCCTGTCAAAGCATGATGTATCCGAGGTCTTATCGTCTTGACCCAGGCGTATCCTTCAATTATAGTTGGTACGTAGGACTTAAACTATTTTAGATAGATAAAGGTGGCTTGCAGCATGTCTGAGAAAATCTACGTTGGGGTCGATCTCGGCGGAACAGCAATCAAAGTCGGTATATGCGATGAACAAGGTCAGCTAATGCATACGTATGAAGGACCGACTGAAGTGGATAAGGGCGTAGACACGGTCATCGCCAACATCGAGAAGTATGTCCGACATATCGTAGCCGAATCACCTTACAGTTGGGAACAGCTTGAGGGTGTAGGCGCTGGAGTGGCCGGTTTCACGAATGTACGCGAGGGAATTATCGTTCATGCCCCTAACATCGGATTTCGGAATGTGGCCATTCGTTCGATTCTGGAAGAACGTCTGGGCAAGCCAATCAAAATAGATAACGATGCAAACGTGGCTGCACTGGGTGAAGTATGGGCAGGTGCCGGCAAAGGCGTAGACAATTGCGTATGTTATACGCTCGGTACTGGCGTTGGTGGAGGCTTGATCTTGAATGGGAACATCTATCAAGGCTTCTCGGGTATGGCGGGAGAGCTGGGTCATATTAGTGTTGTACCTGATCTGGAGGCCATCAAGTGCGGCTGTGGCAAAATGGGGTGTGTAGAAACTGTATCGTCTGCAACGGGTATTATTCGTATGGCGAAGGATGCGGTAGAACGCGGTGATCATACGTCACTGGCACTCGTCGACAAGATTGCAGCCAAAGAGGTATTCGATGCTGCCAAGGCAGGCGATGAAGTGGCACAGCGTATTGTAAACCGTGCGGCCTTTTACCTGGGCAAGTCCATGGCTACTGTAGCAGCTGTCATTAACCCGGAGATGTTCATCATTGGTGGCGGTGTATCCAAAGCCGGCAATTTCTTGTTTGATGAAATACGTACCGTATTTGCTAAGCTGACACCGGAACCACTGCAAGAAGGGGTTCAGATTCTGGAAGCTACACTTGGGAATAATGCAGGTATTGTGGGTGCGGCAGGTCTTCTCTTGCGTTCCTAGTAACCTCGTAACAATATATGAAGACAGCAATATGATAAGGAGGGGACATTTATGCTTGAAGGTGAAGGCTCACCAGGCACAGGCGCCACGCTCATTATCATTACGGGCATGTCCGGGGCAGGTAAAACCATTGCAGTACAAAGCCTGGAGGATCTGGGTTTCTTCTGTGTGGATAATCTGCCACCGGTATTGATTCCAAAATTTGCGGAACTAATTGAACAGTCAAACGGCAAGATTGGTAAGGTTGCATTGGTTATCGATCTGCGCGGGCGTGAATTCTTTACGGCTCTGTCCGAGTCTTTGAACTATATTAAAGATCATTTTACCATTCATTGCGAAATTTTATTCCTGGATGCTACAGATTCTGTACTTGTTCAGCGTTACAAAGAAAGCAGGCGCAGACATCCGCTGGCTCCTGAAGGCATGCCGCTGGACGGCATCCGACTGGAACGCAAGATGTTGGAGGAACTCAAAAATTCTGCGACTCAGGTACTGAATACAAGTACAATGAAGCCTGCCCAACTGAAAGAACGCATCATATCCCGCTTTTCTCATCTGGAAAGCCAAATGCTGTCAGTTAATATTACGTCGTTCGGATTCAAATATGGCATTCCAATTGATGCTGATCTGGTGTTTGATGTACGTTTTTTACCGAATCCGCATTATATTGATCATTTACGACCGAATACGGGACAGAATAGTGATGTGTACGAATATGTTATGAAGTGGCCAGAGACACAGGCGTTTCTGACCAAGCTGCTGGATATGCTGCATTTCCTGATTCCGCAATACCGGAAGGAAGGCAAAAGCCAGGTTATTATTGGAATCGGCTGTACCGGAGGCAAGCATCGTTCGGTAGCAATATCGGAATATTTGGGCAAGATGTTGGGAAGCAGCGAGACAGAAGCTGTCACCGTAAGCCATCGCGACGCTGACCGGGACCGTCATTGAAGAGGGTGAAGGGATGAAAGAGGCCGGACCACGAAGAGAACGTCCGAGAATAGTTGTAATGGGCGGCGGAACCGGATTATCCGTGATGTTACGCGGTTTGAAAGAGAAGCCGCTGGATATCACGGCCATCGTCACGGTTGCAGATGACGGTGGAAGTTCAGGCATCCTGCGCAATGAGCTACAGATGCCGCCTCCGGGCGACATTCGAAACGTGCTTACGGCACTGGCTGATGTAGAACCATTGCTTTCAGATATGTTGAAGTACCGTTTCAATACAGGCGCGGGGCTTGCAGGCCACAGCTTGGGAAATTTGATTTTGGCTGCAATGACGGATATTTCGGGCGACTTTGTGACCGCAGTGCGGGAGCTTAGCCGCGTGTTTGCCGTTCGAGGTGAGGTATTGCCAGCAGCTGGGCAGGCCGTTGTGTTGCATGCCGAGATGGAAGATGGCACAATTATTACAGGTGAATCCAAAATCCCCGAGGCAGGTGGACGCATCAAACGTGTTTTCCTTGAACCGGATCACGTGGAGCCGTTGCCAGAGGCGGTAGAGGCTATTCGTCAAGCTGACGCCATTCTGATCGGGCCAGGCAGCCTATATACAAGCATCCTTCCCAATCTGCTTGTACCTAAGCTTGCAGAAGCTGTGGTAGAGGCTGATGCGGTGAAGATGTTTATCTGTAATGTTATGACACAGCCGGGAGAAACGGATAACTATACGGTAAGTGACCACCTTAAGGCGGTACACGAGCATATAGGTCATCAGCTCTTCGACTATGTTATCGTAAATAATGGGGATATTCCGCTGCAAGTGCAGAATAAGTATGCGGAAAAAGGAGCAAAACCGGTTGTACTGGATATGAATGTACTCGAAAGTGCCGGCTATCAGGTGGTTGCAGATACTCTTGTTCTGTTCAAGACTTATCTGCGTCATGATGCCGACAAGTTAAGTCATCACATCTACCAGCTGGTACAAAATTGGATGTTACGGAAGAGGTGAAGTCCCATGTCGTTTGCAGCACAGACCAAAAAAGAGTTAACCATGATCGAGAGCGAACCGTGCTGCGAAAAGGCGGAACTTTCAGCCCTCATCCGTATGCTTGGTGCAGTGCAGTTATCGAATAAAAAAGTAATCTTGGATATTTCGACGGAGAATGCCGCCATTGCAAGACGGGCATACTCTCTGCTTAAAAAGCATTTTCAAGTGCATACGGAATTACTGGTCCGCAAAAAAATGCGGCTGAAAAAGAACAATGTATATATTGTTCGTATTCCAACTATGGTACAGGAGATTCTCAAGAGTCTTCATATTGTATCGGAAGGTTTTCTGTTTACGCCAGGAATTAATACGGAGTTATTTCAACAGAACTGTTGTAAACGGGCCTATCTTCGCGGTGCATTTCTGGCCGGTGGATCGGTTAATAATCCGGAAGGTTCCTCGTACCATCTGGAGATTGCGTCCATGTATGAGGAGCATTGTCAGGCGCTGGTTGATCTGGCCAATGAATTTCATCTGAATGCCCGGTGTATAGAACGGAAAAAAGGATTCATCCTATACATTAAGGAAGGCGAGAAAATCATTGAGCTGCTCAGCATCATTGGTGCTCATCAGGCCTTGTTCAAGTTTGAAGATGTACGGATTATGCGAGACATGCGTAACTCCGTTAACCGGATTGTCAACTGTGAGACTGCCAATCTGAATAAAACAATTGGAGCGGCGGTAAGACAAATCGATAATATCCGTTTGTTGCAAAAAGAAGTTGGTCTGGAATCGCTGCCTGAGAAACTTCGCGAGGTGGCGGAGGTTCGACTGGCTCATCCAGATATCAATTTGAAGGAAGTGGGCGAACTCCTTAAAGGTACAGTTAGCAAGTCGGGAGTGAACCATCGGCTTCGTAAAATTGATGAGCTGGCTGAGAAAGTGCGCACAGAACGTTATGGTTAAGACGTCGTAGGGTAAAGTAACAAGGTCGGCTGTTTCCGCTGAACAGAAACGGTCGGGAAAGTTAGCCGTTAAGGATCTGGGAGACTCACTTAGGTCATTGGATGCGCTCTGCAAAAGATGAAATAGGGCAAGATAATGTCCTTCAAAGCACCCTGAGTTTTTTCTTCTAGTGTCCTGCACGGGTTAATGGTATAATGTTGTATAAATATAATTGTGTATTTAATGTCCAGATTTCATAATAGGGGGTAAGTTTCCATGACAAAGCACCCGGTAGTTGTCCGTTTGAAAACGGGTCTCCATGCCAGACCTGCGGCACTGTTCGTTCAAGAAGCGAATAAGTACTCGTCTGAAGTGTTCGTCGAGAAGGACGACAAAAAAGTTAATGCAAAAAGTATTATGGGGATCATGAGCCTTGCGATTAGCACAGGTACGGAAATCCAGATTAGTGCAGAAGGCGCGGATGCCGAACAGGCTGTAAACGCTTTAGTTAGTCTGGTAAGCAAGGAAGAGCTCGAAAACCAATAAGATATGATCAATCCAATGAAGAAGTCCCGAAAGGGGCTTTTTTGCGTTATTGACGTATTTGCTATCGTCAAGTGCAACATTATGGAATTTGTCCCGTCTGTTAAGGTATCAAATCGTTTAAAGTTTGAGATGTTAACACATAAGGAGGCTATCGTGATGGGTAAACAATGGATGAAACCGTTTGGTGCAGTGCTGGTGGCAAGTACGTTGCTTGTAGGAGGAACCGCATGGGTTGCACCAGGAAACTATGCTTATGCTGCAGAGGTTCAAGGCGTACAACAGAATGTGATTAATGTCGTGGGTAAAGGTGAGATTCAGGTGAAGCCTGATATTGCTTATCTGTCCATTGGTGTGAACAGTACTGCAGAGACAGCTGCATCTGCTCAAAAAGCGAATGCTGCCAAAGTTCAAAAAGTATCCAACTTGCTGAAGAATACGTGGAAGATCAGTGCAGACGACATTCAAACCAGTCAGTTCTCTGTACAACCCAACTATACGTATAGCGAAAAAGACGGACAACAAATTAAAGGATACACAGCGCACCATACACTGACAGTCACGTATCGTCAGATGGACAAGATCGGCGAGTTGCTCGATGCTGCTTCAGGGGCAGGTGCCAACAATATTGAGAATGTGCGCTTTACTGTAGAAAATCCGGAAACTTATGAGTCCCAAGTGATTGAGAAGGCTGTTGCCAATGCAGATGTGAAAGCTGGCGCCATTGCAAAAGCAGTTAAACGTCAACTGGGTGCTGTTCTTTCCGTGAGCCAAGGTGACGCCAATGTGCCTGTATTCTATGCAAGCGAGGCTTTAATGTCCAAAGCACAAGATACAGCAGGTGGCACGGAGATTGAAACAGGCCAGGTTAAAGTAAGTACAATCCTGAATATTACGTATGAAATGAAATAAACAAGAGTGAAACAGGATTGTGAGCTCAAGTAACCTTTACAAGTTTCATTTGAAGGGTACAACGAAATAATGACAAAGACTTTGTCCTGTGGACAGAGTCTTTTTTTGTTGCAAAAGCAAACTTTAATGAAGTTTGATAGGAGGGAACCCTTTTTGAAGCAACATGAAATGCTGTATATTGGTATCTTTTTTGTATAGTTGTTCGTGACAAAAAGGTCATATCCCCTTATATTTTCCGTCTGATATTCATCAACATTGTAACTCGAGCTGTAAACCTTTCCGAAATTGGGTTAATTATAATAAAGAGGTGAGCGTATGAGATATGCGATCAGGTCAAGATTACATACGCAATGATACCTAATTGTGAATTCAGAGAGGAGTTTTATATATGACATCATGGAAAAAATGGACAAGTGCGTTGCTTGCAGCAGGAATTATTGTAGGTAGTGGTTCGGTATGGCAGGATAGTTCGGTACAGGCGGCTTCTGTATCCTCAAAAGTGACAACCCCGGCTGAGGTAACGCTGAAATCGGGTGGGAAAACAATGACTCAAAAAGGACTTCTTCAAGGTGGATCGACTTGGGTCTCGCTGACAGCGGTCAAAGATGTAGCGGGTGGCACGTTGAAATATGATGCCAAAACGAAGTCATATACGGTAACAGCAGCCAACAATGCGATGACCGTTAGCCTGATGGATGGACAGCCAAACGTTTACATTAACGGTTATTACCCTCAGGTGGAAGCAAAATTGATTCAGGGTCGATTATATATTCCATTCTCGGCAATGAGAGATTATCTGGGTGTACAGGGAAATTGGGATGGCAAAACCAAAACGTTGACACTCAGCAAGGTGAAACAAAATAGCGTGAAAGTTAAGGCGGCCACAGTTAATGTCACTGTGAAAAATGCTGAAGTAGATGTTCAATATCCGCAGGTAAGTGGACTTGCCAGCAAAGAAGCTGAAGCGGCCATCAACAAAGTGCTCAAAGATGAAGTGGACACGGCTGTTGCTGCTTTCAAAAAACAAACCACTGAATTTGGCGGGGCAACCGCAAAACGTCCATATGCTTTTGAAACTTCGTATGTCGTGACCTACAATGAGAACGGCGTGCTAGGTTTGATCACTCAACGTTATGAGGACTATGCAGGAGCACATGGCATGACAACCCGTACCGGCCACACCTTTGCACTGGACACAGGCAAGGAGCTTACATTAGATGATGTGCTGCAAAATAACAAAACCATGCGCGAGACGTTGGGTAAAAAAGTGGGCGAGCAACTGAAAGCCCGCGGTGGATACCTGGAAGGTTACAAAGGGTTGAATAAGGACCAGGATTTCTATGTGACACCAACGGGCGTAGTTGTGTTCTTCCAGTTGTATGAATATACGGCGTACGCAGAAGGCTTCCCTGAAATGCCATTCACGTATAAAGAGCTTCTCCCTAAAGGCACAGAACCTTTTAGTAATGTAACTGGAACCAAATAACGAACTATTATTGTGCACTCTTCGGTTATCCTTCTTATAAAATGAAAAAAGAGCCCTCATCATAATTATGATGAGGGCTTCTTCTCGTTAGACAACACAATGAGGTGTTGCTGATTACGTTAGGTATTGATATGTTAACGCGTAGACCGGGGTCTACATCACACTTAGATGCCTTGGGAACCTACGTTTTCAATAACTTTATCAATGATACCGTAATCGGCAGCTTCAGCAGCACTCATGAAGTAGTCACGATCTGTATCTTTCTCGATCCGCTCCAGTGGTTGACCTGAACGCTCAGAGATGATGCGGTTCAAGGTGTCACGCATTTTCAGGATGCGGCGAGCACGAATTTCGATGTCCGAAGCTTGACCTTGAGCACCACCAAGCGGTTGGTGAATCATGATTTCACTGTTAGGCAACGCAAAACGTTTCCCTTTTGCACCAGCGTTCAGCAAGAATGCACCCATGGAAGCCGCCATACCTACACAGATGGTAGATACATCCGGTTTGATGAATTGCATTGTATCGTAAATGGCCATACCGGCTGTAATCGATCCGCCTGGGCTGTTGATGTATAAGTGAATGTCTTTCTCCGGATCTTCCGCAGCCAGGAACAACATCTGTGCCATAATGGCATTAGCCACTACATCATTAACATCGCTACCAAGGAAAATAATACGATCCTTCAGCAATCTGGAGTAGATGTCATAGGCGCGCTCACCCCGGTTGCTCTGTTCAACGACCATTGGAATAAAACTCACGTGAAAAACCTCCTCGGAATGTAAATGTTATTGGTGTTTATATTTAAACTGTTACCGTATTACCCACATAATAAACAATTCCAAACAAAAAGTCAAAGAAAGTCAAACTAACTTGCAAAAAAAAGAAACCTTTCCGGTTTCATTGGTTAAAAGGGTTATGAGCTGTTAAATAAAAGTGGCGCGCCCGCCAAGAATCGAACTTGGATCTCAGGCTTCGGAGGCCTACGTCATATCCATTGGACCACGGGCGCACATTATGTGACAGCAATAATGATTATAGCTCATGAAATATTTAATTGCAAGCAATTCGTGATGTGTATTGGTTTGGATTAACCTAAAAATGATCATGATGAAGAAGAGTGGATAAAGAGTGCATTTAAGTAAATGCTATTAGAGGTTTTGGACATGCCGGATGAAATGTATTCTGAGCGATATGTAGACGGAATTCATTTGTTTCTTCTATATATGGTATGCGTGAGCTAGTCCTTGATCATGGAAGTCTAGGATTGTGAAAATAGGCGCGTACAAACGCTGAATGTGTGTCGAAATAACACGTTGAAACACTTGCATGTCACGTCAGTTTTAGGTAGAATAGACGTGGGACTTAAAAAGTTAACCCGGGACGTTTTAGGGCCACGAAAGAGAGCTTGGAACGAGAACTTGCGGGAGTGGAAAGCATGCGAACGATTTTAGAAGTACAAAAGCAGCTTCTGCCTGATCTCATGGATGTCTTGAAAAAGAGGTATACGATTCTGCAGCAGATCATGTTATCGGATGTGATCGGACGGAGAACGTTAGCTAATTCCATGCAGATGACCGAGCGGGTTCTGAGGGCTGAGACCGATCTGTTAAAGGCTCAGGGACTTATTGAAATTGACAGTGCAGGAATGAAGATCAGCGAGGCAGGGTATGATTTGCTGCAGCAGTTAGAGCCCGTAGCCAAAGAGTTGTTCGGATTATCCGAGCTGGAAGAGCGCATCAAGCAAGCCTACGGTCTGCAAAAGGTAGTTGTGGTTCCTGGCGATTCGGACGTATCTCCATTTGCCAAAAGGGAACTGGGCAGAGCCGGAGCGAAGGCTCTCGGCAATATCATGAGTGACAACGACGTTGTCGCCGTTACTGGCGGATCAACAACGGCCGAAGTCGCAGAGCAACTGACTCCGCCAACATCGCTCAAAGGTGTCTGGTTCGTACCGGCACGCGGTGGACTTGGAGAAAGCCTTGAAATTCAGGCAAATACGATTGCATCTACGATGGCAAAACGGGTAGGAGCGCAATATAAACTCCTGCATGTACCGGATTTGCTTAGTGATCATGCCTATGAATCATTAATCCAGGACCCCAGTGTTCAGGAGATTCTGCAGCTGATTCGAAAATCGCGGATTGTTATTCATGGAATTGGTGATGCCGTGGAGATGGCGACAAGACGTAAACTTGCGACGGAGATCATAGATGAACTTCAGGAGCAGGGAGCCGTATCTGAATCTTTCGGTTATTACTTTAACGATCAGGGTAAGGTGGTACATACCATGCTTACACTGGGGATGCGACTTCAGGATATTGAACGAACCGATGTTGTGATTGGAATCGCAGGTGGCAAAAGCAAAGCTGCTGCTATACATTCCGTGTTACGATTTGGTCAGGAAGATATTCTGATTATTGATGAGGCTGCTGCCGAAGTCATCGTTGCTGAAATGGAATAAGGTTTTACTTTGCAACACAACTATTGTTGTCTTGACGGACTTCACCGTCTGTCTTGAATATATAAGTTTCATAAAAAAATTAATCAAAACTTGGGAGGAACTTACTCATGATTAAAGTAGGTATTAACGGTTTTGGACGTATTGGACGCTTGGCATTCCGCCGTATTCAAAATGTAGAGGGCATTGAAGTAGTAGCAATCAACGACTTGACTGACGCTAAAATGCTGGCTCATTTGCTCAAATATGATACAACTCAAGGTCGCTTCGATGGCGATGTTGAAGTACACGATGGCTTCTTCAAAGTGAACGGCAAAGAAGTTAAAGTATTGGCTAACCGTAACCCGGAAGAACTTCCTTGGGGCGACCTGGGCGTAGATATCGTTCTGGAATGTACTGGTTTCTTCACAACTAAAGAAGCAGCTGAGAAACACTTGAAAGGTGGAGCTAAGAAAGTTGTTATCTCCGCACCAGCTACTGGCGACATGAAAACCATTGTTTACAACGTAAACCATGAAATCCTCGACGGTACTGAAACTGTAATCTCCGGCGCATCTTGCACAACGAACTGCCTGGCACCTATGGCAAAAACGCTGCAAGACAAATTCGGAATCGTTCAAGGTTTGATGACTACAATTCACGCTTACACTGGCGACCAAAACACATTGGATGCTCCACACCCTAAAGGTGACTTCCGTCGTGCTCGCGCAGCAGCTGAAAACATCATCCCTAACACAACGGGTGCTGCTAAAGCAATCGGTCTGGTAATTCCAGAACTGCAAGGCAAATTGGATGGTGCAGCTCAACGTGTACCAGTAGCTACTGGTTCCCTGACTGAGCTCGTAACTGTTCTGGGTAAAAAAGTTACTGCTGAAGAAGTTAACGCAGTAATGAAAGAAGCTTCCGACCCACAAACTTTCGGATACACTGAAGACGAAATCGTATCTTCCGACATCCAAGGTATCACTTTCGGTTCCCTGTTTGATGCAACTCAAACAAAAGTTCTGACTGTTGGCGACCAACAATTGGTTAAAACTGTAGCTTGGTATGACAATGAAATGTCCTACACTGCACAATTGGTTCGCACTTTGGAGCACTTTGCAAAAATGATTAAGTAATATCTGCAATAACATAGAGCGGAAACAGATGCTATATTGTTTCCGCTCTTTATATATCAATATTTTGCAAATTTCTCAAAAACACCAGGATTGACAAGGGATTTCAGCCCTTGATCGGTCCACCAAATACATGGGTGCGGAGGAAATACAGATGAACAAAAAAAGTGTACGCGATATCGAATTGACAGGAAAACGGGCTTTTGTACGTGTAGATTTTAATGTGCCGCTCGAAGATGGTAAAATTACAGATGACAAACGTATTCGTGCAACGCTTCCTACAATCAACTTCTTGATTGAAAAAGGCGCTAAAGTCATTTTGGCAAGCCACATGGGTCGTCCTAACGGCGAAGTGGTTGAATCCTTGCGTTTGACTCCAGCAGCAGAGCGTTTGTCTGAATTGTTGGGTAAAGCAGTCGTGAAAGCTGACGATTCTGTTGGTGACGCTGTTAAAGCTCAAATCGCTGAACTGAACAACGGCGACGTACTGTTGCTTGAAAACGTTCGTTTCCACGCAGGCGAAGAGAAAAACGATCCGGAACTGGCAAAACAATTTGCTGAACTGGCTGACGTTTTCGTTAACGATGCGTTTGGCGCGGCTCACAGAGCACACGCTTCGACTGAAGGAATCGCTCACTTGCTTCCAGCAGTGTCTGGTTTGTTGATGGAAAAAGAACTTGAAGTGTTGGGTAAAGCAATCTCCAACCCTGAGCGTCCTTTCACAGCAATCATTGGCGGATCCAAAGTTAAAGACAAAATCGATGTAATCGACAACCTGCTGAACATTGCAGACAACGTGATCATCGGTGGCGGTCTGACTTACACGTTCCTCAAAGCACAAGGACATGAAATTGGACAGTCCTTGCTGGATGACTCCAAACTTGATGTTGCTCTCGGTTTCATCGAAAAAGCGAAAAAATTGGGCAAAAACTTCTACCTGCCGGTAGATATCGTAGTGTCTGACGATTTCAGCGCGAAAGCCAACACACAAATCGTTGATATCGATGGCATCCCAGCAGATTGGGAAGGAATCGACATCGGTCCTAAAACACGTGAGATCTATGCTGACGTAATCAAAAACTCCAAATTGGTTGTATGGAATGGACCAATGGGCGTATTTGAAATCGAGCCATTCTCCCACGGTACTCGTGCAGTAGCGGAAGCTTGCGCTGAGACAGAAGCTTACACTGTAATTGGTGGCGGTGACTCCGCAGCAGCAGCTGAGAAGTTCAAATTGGCTGACAAGATGAACCACATCTCTACAGGTGGCGGAGCATCGCTCGAGTTCATGGAAGGTAAAGTACTTCCAGGCGTAGTGGCATTGAACGACAAGTAAGTTTTAGTAGTCTATAGCATGAAGGAGTTGAAACCCATGAGAACACCGATTATCGCAGGTAACTGGAAAATGTTCAAAACGGTTTCCGAATCCAATGACTTCATTCAGGAAGTTAAAGGAAAAGCGGAAGTTGAAGGCGTGGAAACTGTAATCTGCGCACCGTTTACAAATCTGCCATCCCTGGTAGAAGCCGTTAAAGGCACAAACATCAAAATTGGTGCACAAAATCTTCATTTTGAAGATAATGGTGCATTCACAGGCGAAATCAGCGGTGTAATGCTGAAAGACCTGGGTGTGGATTATGTCATCGTTGGTCACTCGGAGCGCCGTCAATATTTTGCGGAAACCGATGAGACTGTCAATAAAAAGTTGCATGCAGCATTCCGTCACGGATTGACTCCAATCTTCTGCCTCGGTGAGACGCTTGAAGAGCGTGAAGCGAACCAAACAAAAGACGTATGCAAAGTGCAAACAGAAGCTGCTTTGGCAGGTCTGTCTGCAGAACAAGCGGCACAAGTTGTTATCGCTTATGAGCCAATCTGGGCGATTGGTACAGGCAAATCCTCCACTTCCCAAGATGCGAATGAAGTTATTGCTTACATCCGTACATTGGTGAAGGATCTGTACAACGAGACGGTTGCGAATGCAGTTCGTATTCAATACGGCGGCAGTGTTAAACCGGAGAACGTAACAGAATACCTCGGACAAAGCGACATCGACGGCGCGCTTGTTGGCGGTGCCAGCTTGCAGCCGGCTTCGTTCATCGCGCTTGTTGAGGGGGCGAAGTAAGATGACAGCTCCAAAACCTGTAGCACTGATCATCATGGATGGCTTCGGTCTGCGTAACACGGTGGAAGGCAACGCGGTAGCGCAGGCCAAGAAACCGAACTACGACCGTTTTATGAGCCAATTCCCACATACAACGCTCACTGCTTGCGGTGAAGCTGTAGGTTTGCCAGAAGGGCAAATGGGAAATTCCGAGGTAGGTCACCTGAACATTGGTGCCGGCCGGATCGTATACCAGGATTTGACCCGTATCTCCAAATCCATTCGTGACGGCGAGTTCTATGACAATGAAACACTTGTCAAAGCTGTTCGCGAAGCGAAACAAAGCGGTAAAAAGCTTCATCTCTACGGCTTGTTGTCCGATGGCGGCGTACATAGTCACATCGACCACCTGTTTGCTATGCTGGATCTGGCCAAAAAAGAAGGAATGAATGATGTATATATTCATGCTTTCATGGATGGCCGTGATGTTATGCCAGACAGTGGTAAAGACTTCATGCAGAAGCTGATCGCCAAAATTGAAGAAGTCGGTGTAGGACAAATCGCAACGGTTCAAGGTCGCTATTATGCGATGGACCGTGACAAACGTTGGGAACGGGTTGAGAAATCATACCGCGCCATCGTTTATGGAGATGGACCGAAATACACTGACCCACTCAAAGCGGTTGAAGAATCGTATGAGAAATCCGTATTTGATGAATTCGTTGAACCAACGGTTATCGTCAAAGCGGATGGTGAGCCGATAGGTTTGGTAGAGAGCGGCGATTCCGTTATCTTCCTGAACTTCCGTCCTGACCGTGCGATCCAGTTGTCGCAAGTGTTCACGAACCAGGATTTCCGCGGTTTCGATCGTGGTCCGAAGTTCCCAGTGGGCTTGCACTTTGTATGTTTGACTTTGTTCAGTGAGACGGTTGAAGGTTATGTGGCTTATTCGCCGAAGAACCTCGACAACACCCTGGGTGAAGTTCTGGTACAAAACAATAAAAAACAACTGCGTATTGCAGAAACGGAGAAATACCCGCACGTTACCTTCTTCTTCAGCGGCGGTCGTGATGTGGAGCTTCCGGGCGAAACTCGCGTACTGATCAACTCACCAAAAGTTGCAACATATGATCTGCAACCAGAGATGAGCGCGTATGAAGTGGCTGACGCATGTGTTCGCGAGATCGAAGCAGACAAACATGACGCCATCATTCTGAACTTCGCTAACCCTGACATGGTTGGACACTCCGGTATGCTGGAGCCTACCATCAAAGCGGTTGAAGTAACAGATGAATGCATGGGCCGTGTTGTGGATGCAGTACTTGCCAAAGGCGGCGTTGTACTGATCACTGCGGATCATGGTAACGCGGATATGGTGTTTGATGAGCAAGGACGTCCGTTCACTGCTCATACAACGAACCCGGTTCCATTTATCGTTACGGATGCCAATGTAACCCTGCGTGAAGGCGGAATCCTGGCGGATATCGCGCCAACGATCCTTGACCTGATGCAATTGCCTAAACCGGAAGAAATGACAGGTACATCCGTCATCGCTACCCGTAAATAAGTTACGCAACAACATATATAATTGGGCGGTTTGGCGTTTGCACATTGAACGAAGGAAGCAGAAAAAGCCTGAAGAAGCGAAGCGCTCGCCTTTATCACATGATTTCAACTTATGAAAGTAAGTTCAAAGAAATCAGGGGATAACAGCGATCGGAAGACGATTCTGCTGACGTAGTGAAATAAGGGCAAACACAAGTTGGTCCCAAAATTAAATCCCAACTATAAAGGAGATTATCACAAATGACTATTATTTCTGACGTGTACGCTCGCGAAGTCCTCGACTCCCGCGGTAACCCTACAGTAGAAGTTGAAGTATACCTGGAGTCCGGCGCAATCGGACGCGCAATCGTTCCATCCGGTGCATCCACTGGTGCCCACGAAGCAGTTGAGCTTCGCGATGGCGACAAATCCCGTTACCTCGGTAAAGGCGTTCTGCAAGCTGTTAAAAACGTAAACGAAACAATCGCTCCAGAAGTTATCGGTATGGATGCATTGGATCAACTGGGTATCGACAAATTGATGATCACTTTGGATGGCACGCCAAACAAAGGTAAACTGGGTGCTAACGCAATCCTGGCTGTATCCATGGCAGTAGCTCGCGCAGCTGCTGACGCTCTGGACCTGCCATTGTACGTTTACCTGGGCGGATTCAACGCTAAAGCACTGCCAGTTCCAATGATGAACATCATCAACGGTGGTGAGCATGCGGACAACAACATCGACGTTCAAGAGTTCATGGTTCTTCCAGTTGGAGCACCAAGCTTCAAAGAAGCTCTTCGCGTAGGTGCGGAAATCTTCCACAACCTGAAATCCGTATTGAGCTCCAAAGGCTTGAACACAGCTGTAGGTGACGAAGGTGGTTTCGCACCGAACCTTGGTTCGAACGAAGAAGCAATCACTACAATCATCGAAGCGATTGAAAAAGCTGGTTACAAACCAGGTGTTGACGTATTCTTGGGTATGGACGTAGCTTCCACTGAGTTCTACAAAGATGGTAAGTACACTCTTGCTGGCGAAGGTAAATCTTACACTTCCGCTGAGTATGTTGACCTCTTGGCTTCATGGGTTGAGAAATACCCAATCATCACAATCGAAGACGGTATGTCTGAAGATGACTGGGATGGTTGGAAATTGCTCACTGAGAAATTGGGAGACAAAGTACAACTCGTTGGTGACGACTTGTTCGTAACTAACACTGAGCGTCTTGGCAGAGGTATTGAAGAAGGTATCGGTAACTCCATCCTGATCAAAGTTAACCAAATCGGTACATTGACTGAAACATTTGATGCAATCGAAATGGCTAAACGTGCAGGATACACAGCTGTAATCTCCCACCGTTCCGGTGAGTCCGAAGACAGCACAATCGCTGATATCGCTGTTGCAACAAACGCTGGTCAAATCAAAACGGGTGCTCCTTCCCGTACAGACCGTATCGCGAAGTACAACCAATTGCTCCGCATTGAGGATCAACTGGGTGAACTGGCTCAATACAATGGTCTTAAAGGATTCTACAACCTTAAAAAATAAGCTGGATATCCAGCTTTTACGGGCAAGCCGGGTAACCGGCTTGTCTTTTTTATTGAAACGGAGTATGGGGACAAGTACAACACACGGATCACGTAGTTGGTGAAATTTAGGGCATGGTATGAAGTGTACTACTTGTATCACAACAATAGCTATGTTACAATTAAAGTAACTGTTTTTATGGTGAGATGTTATGCCCACATGGGTAGGAGGTGGAAAGAATGGATATTGCTTTGAAATTGCTGCTCGTTGTCTTCTCGATCGGTCTAATCACTGTAGTATTGCTGCAGCACGGGAAAAGCGCTGGTTTGGCGGGTGCCATCTCCGGTGGTGCGGAACATCTTTTCGGTAAAACGAAAGCGCGCGGATTGGATCTCTTCCTGCAACGTGCAACGGTGGTACTGGGTGCAGGATTTATGATTTTGTCTATTATTGTTACGGTGGTTTCCAAGTAAAATTGGAACTGCTGGGCAATGAATAGCTTAAGCTAATGGCTTAATTGATGAACCTTCGTTTCGTGGAGAAACGGGGGTTTTTTAATAAATTCTTACGTGTCCAAACTTTTCCAACAATAATCTAATCTATAGACTCCATGATTTCGGTCTTCTTCTCACTTCTGTTCGGTTTTCCTTCCTTAACATGCAACACAACCCCTATCATGTATGGATATGTCCCTCGCTTATTCGTTACGCGCGAACTCACTCCCTATAATGAATGTCATGTGTACAGAAAATTTTCGGATGTAGTCCTTTGCCAGATGCGTGCAGCACGTGTATCGCATAAAATGTCTGTAGAGATACGTGAAAGCGTGATTTTAGTGGAGCGCCAGGCAACTGTGGTTTTTTTGCGAGGTACGGATGGGCTGGATTGAATTCGTGTATACTAGGGTATGAGATAGTATGGATGCGCGACTATACTCTTCACGACAGTGATATGATTGCATGAAAATGGTAAGAATTCCGATACATAAACAGATGAGATCCGATTACACTTTTATGTTTCCCGAGGTGAATATATTAATGATAACAGAACAACAATTGCTCGACTTCATGCGGGAGACCGCTTATAAACCGATGACTTATCAGGAGTTGGAACAGCACTTCGCGATTGAAGACGCAGCTGATTTCAAAGCCTTTTTGATTATGCTGAATACGCTGGAGGAATCCGGCAAAGTTTTGCTGACTCGCAACAATCGCTATGGCATGCCAGAGCGCATGGATTTGGTACGTGGACGTTTACAGGCTCACGCCAAAGGTTTTGCTTTCCTCATTCCTGAGGATCGGGAGCACCCGGATGTGTACATTCACGCCAATGATATGAAGAGTGCGATGAATGGTGACACGGTATTGGTTAAAGTCACGTCCCAAGGCCCTTCTGGCGGTCGCCTGGAAGGTGAGATCGTCCGTATTGTTACTCGTGCGGTGACACAAGTTGTAGGGGTGTTCCAAAGCCATGAGGTGTACGGCTTCGTTATTCCGGATGATAAACGGATTAATCGCGATATTTTCATCCCGCGTACCAACTTTGCAGGGGCGGTTGATGGACAGAAGGTCGTAGCCAAGATCGTCAGCTATCCAGAAGGCCGTGCGGCAGCTGAGGGTGAAGTGATCGAGATTCTCGGTCATAAGGATGAGCCGGGTATTGATATTTTGTCCGTTATTCGCAAGCATCAGCTGCCTGAAGCTTTCCCGGATGAAGTGGTAGAAGAAGCGGAGAAAGCACCGGACTCCATCACGGATGAAGAGATTGTACAACAGGGTCGTCGTGATCTGCGCGGACTTAACATTGTCACGATTGATGGCGAAGATGCCAAGGATCTCGATGATGCTGTTAACGTAGAGAAGCTGCCTAACGGAAATTACCGTCTGGGTGTTCACATTGCCGACGTGGGCTATTATGTGCAGGAGAATTCCAAGCTGGATCAGGAAGCATACAACCGCGGATGCAGTGTATATCTGGTGGACCGGGTTATTCCGATGCTGCCACAGCGTCTGTCCAACGGAATCTGTAGTTTGAACCCGCAGGTAGATCGCTTGACCCTGTCTTGTGAGATGGAATTCAACGATCAGATGAAGGTTGTCAAACACGACATTTTCACGAGTGTAATCAAAACCAAAGAGCGGATGACGTATTCCAACGTTCGTAAAATCCTTGAAGGTGAAGAGCCGGAATTGCTTGAGCGTTATAAAGATCTGGTGGATGATTTTCATTTGATGAAAGAGATTGCTTTGAAACTGCGTGCGATGCGTATGCGCCGTGGGGCGGTTGACTTTGATTTTGAGGAATCCAAAATCATTGTGGATGCAGAGTGCAAACCGATCGATATCGTGAAACGGGAGCGTTCAATTGCGGAGCAAATCATTGAAGAGTTCATGCTTGCAGCCAATGAGACGGTAGCAGAGCACTTCCACTGGTTGAAGGTTCCATTCATCTATCGTGTACATGAAGATCCAGATCAGGAAAAACTGCAAAATTTCCTCGCCTTTGCGGCGAATTTCGGACACCAGGTCAAAGGACGTGGCAATGCGATTCATCCACGGGCGCTTCAATCGTTGCTTGAGGATATCAAAGAAACGAAAGAACAAACCGTGATTAGTACGATGATGCTTCGTTCCATGAAACAGGCGAAGTATGATTCTGAAATGTCAGGTCACTTTGGCCTCGCGGCAGAATTCTATAGTCACTTCACGTCTCCAATTCGTCGTTACCCCGATCTCGTCATTCACCGGGTGATTCGCGAAGTGATTGAAAATAATGGTGCTTTGCCAGAGAATCGTCAGGAGTATTTGGCGGCTCGCATGGCCGATATTGCACAGCAGTCTTCGGAACGTGAACGTGTTGCGGTAGAAGCTGAGCGGGATACGGAAAAAATGAAAAAAGCCGAGTACATGCTCGATAAAGTAGGCGAAGAGTTCGAAGGCATGATCAGCAGTGTGACCAGCTTCGGTATGTTCATTGAACTGGAAAACACGGTTGAAGGTCTGATTCGTCTGAGCGCGCTCACGGACGACTATTACCATTTTGACGATCAGCATATGGCTCTGATTGGTGAACGTACCTCGAAAGTCTTCCGCATCGGTGATGAAGTGAAGATTCGTGTGGCACGTGTAAGCATGGAAGAGTATACGATTGATTTTGAAATGGTGGATATGAAACCTCGCGCTGAACGTCCTGGCGGCTTCGGTGGTGGACGTGGCGGTAAAGGTGGACGTCCTGGTAGCGGCGGCGGACGCGGCGGTGCCAAGGGTGGACCAGGTGGATTCAGCGGTTCGCGTGGCGGCAAAGGCAGCTCAGCCAGTGCTGGAGGCAACCGTGGTGGCCGATCAACGGAAGAGAGCAGCAAAGGTGGACGTGGCGGTCGCAGCGGAGCAGCGAGTGCAGGTACGGGCGCAGGCTCATCTGGTGGCTACGCAGGAAAAGGCGGCGGTAAACCGAAAGTTGAGCGTCGTGCTGGTGATGCTGGCGGATCAACTGGCCGGGGCAAAGGCGCGGTGAGCTTTGGTTTTGGCTCGGGTAAAGGCGGTTATAGCTCTACATCGGGTGGATCGGAAAGTGGTCCAACTGGTGGACAAGGAAGTGGCCTGAACAGCGGCAGCGGTCGTGGTGAAGGAAGCTTTAAGTCCGGCAAGGGCGGCGGTAAAGGTGGCAAAGGCGGAAGTGGACGTAAGAACACTTCGCCGAGCGGCGTATTTATCGGAGAAGCTGCAACACCGGGTGGCACTCAGGAAGGCGGAGCACCACGACGCAAGCGGAAGAAGAGCAAAGGTGCAGCTGGTAACGGCACGGCAGCTTTTGTACGGAAAAAGAAAAAATAAAGCCAACGTAACTTGAAGAGAAGGATTACGATTCGTTCCTCTAGGTTAAGCGTTGGAGAAATAGTCACTTTCCGTTGTGTGTTGTTTCGCACAGTCTCTGGAAGTGGTGTAATGAGGAGAGGCGGCAGAGGTCGCCTCTTTCTTGATTTTAACAGCCGTACTTGCTACAATTAAGGTCTGGCACGTGGTACCTTGGTGCAACAATGGGTGCGCTGCTAAAGAGCATGGTACCGGCTTATTTTACGAGAAGGAGTGAGGACATGGGCAAGAATGATGGACAGAGTAAAGTGCTCGCACAGAATAAAAAGGCTTCCCATGACTACTTCATTGAAGATACGTATGAAGCGGGCATGGTGCTTACCGGAACGGAGATCAAATCCCTTCGTAACGGCCGTGCGAATATTGGTGATGCATTTGCCACGATTCGGAACGGTGAGATTCATATTCACAATATGCATATTAGTCCTTTTGAACAAGGAAACCGAAATAATCCGCTCGATCCGACACGTACGCGCAAGTTGCTGATGCACAAAGTGCAGATTCACAAGTTGCTCGGGCTGTCGAAACAGGATGGGTACAGCATTGTGCCGCTGAAAATCTATATCCGTAACGGTTATGCCAAGCTTTTGCTCGGACTGGGTAAAGGTAAGAAACAGTTTGATAAACGAGAGACTGCAGCCAAGCGGGATGCACAACGTGATATTCAACGGGCAATGCGCGAGAAGCAGAAGGTTGCACGTTAAGTGGAGCGATGAGTGTGAAAGTTTTACTTTAGGTGTATCAGTTAGTTTTTCGTGATGGAGTTAGGAAAGTTGATGTACGAGTTAAGGAGTCTCAGTGTTTGTCCGGTAATGGGCAAAATTGAGGCTTTTTTATTTTGTATTAGCGAAGATGATTTGATGTGAGTTGTTGAATTGTGCTGTGAACTGATTTTTGTTGATATGTGTAAAGGAAAGTAAGTAGGAGCATAGAACATGGCTTGGGGACGAATCAAAATGATTAGCTCTTGCGTAGTTTTCCTGAATCGTGGGTAAAATACTTAGGTGCCGTTGTTCGTGATCCGATCTGGATAAACTTTACTTCCGATGGGTGACGCGGTATAATATGTAGACGATTGGGCCTGTTGTATTGGATAACTTTGTACACGTGCTCAGCCTGCTGGAATGTCTTCCAGCAATCTGTACTATTTCGGCTTGCTGCTCTATGTTATGATTACTCATGTAGCAGACAGCAGACAGGAATGCCGAGTTTGAAAGAAGCATCTTTTTACCTTGGAGGAAAAAGATGTGCAGCACCTTTGCTCCGTATTCACGGATTAATCCTGGAGCCCTTCTTAATTGAGGGGGCGTTTATGGATTCGACGGGGATAGTTCGAGCATGGGTAGCGGGTAGTGGGGACGCGTCCGCTTCATCAACGCTAAAGCCTATTAAACGGCAAACAACAAACAAACTACGCTTTCGCAGCCTAAGAAACTGTGTGCGTGCTTCTAACCTGCATCGCCCATGTGACAGGATTAGGGGCTAACAAGTAGTGGGATACGCTGTCACATCTCCGCCTGGGGTGTGCTGAAGAAGACAATCAGGCTGACCCAACGTATAGCCGGTTACGGGGCGATACTCGGGTGACATCAAAACTGTGACTACACCCGTAGAAGCTTATGTGTCGTTATCTTCGGACAGGGGTTCGACTCCCCTCGCCTCCATTAGAGTCAAGAAACCATCAACCATTAATCTGGTTGGTGGTTTTTTAGTTTATGATATAATAAGTATAAATTTAGATTGGGGGACTCAAGATGTTTGAAAATCGAGAACGGCTCCAAGAAATTTTAAAAAAAGCCAATCAACATGCACGGAAACAAGCTAAAGAATCAGGTGCCTCTATTTACTATATAAAGAATAACAAACGCGTTCGTGAGGATGCTGAGGGTAATAAATTCGAAATTATTTTTGATGCTTATGGGAAACGGCAGGAGTTTGAGTATCATGAGTGAAACCAAACCAGTCATGACTGTGTTTGCTGGAACCAATGGAGCAGGGAAAAGTACACTCAGCATGCAAATGAGAGAGTGGCTTGGTGAACTGGTTGATCCTGATCAGATTGCAAGAGAGTTAAAGCCAGAGAATCCTCGTAGTGCTGATCTGTCTGCTGGCAGGGAAGCTGTAAAAAGAATCCGATCACTCATTAAAAGTGGTGTAAACTTCGCTATTGAAACGACATTGTCCGGATCATTTGTTTTAAAACATATGGAAATAGCAAAAGAAAACAATTATGAAATTGTCGTATACTATATCGGTCTTGAGGATGTTCAAATGCATATAGATCGTGTTGCCTCTCGTGTTGAACAAGGTGGACATTGGATTGCAGAAGAAGACATTCGTTATCGATATGGTGAGTCATTGAAGAACCTTAAACCGGCTCTAGCCATCGCAGATCAGGTTATCATCATTGATAATACATACGAGCCTTTAATTGTTGCAGAAATCATACAGGGTGATTTGATCTATTGTGTTGAGTCCATACCTGCGTGGGCTAATCCTGTTCTTACGGGTTACTGATACTTGGGCGACTTCAAAACTGTGATTACACTGGTAGAAGCTTATGTGTCGTTATCTTCGGGTCAAAGGTTCGATACCCCCTCAACTCCATTAAAGTTAGCAAAATCTACCAACCATTGTTCTGGTTGGTGGATTTTTATTTTATGATATAATATCCTAAATTATATAAATGGAGGAAATTGGGGTATATGTAGGTCGGAAGTAACTCCCGGAAAGTATATCAGATACATTTAGGTTCTGAAACGTATATAGGTATCTATAGCCTGCTTTAGCTAGACCAAATTATGATAATAGAAAATACATACGGATCATCCATTGTTATGGGGATTTTTAATAGCTTGTGGATCCCACTTGTGTGGAGACTATGCTGACTTGGTACGCAAATTTTTATATCTAAGAGAGTAGAGTGGATACATCCAAACGGAGACTACTCCCCGCAGACCTTTGGAAGAGGTTCGACTCTCAGGTCTTTTATATGAAAAACTAATTTATAATGTTTAAAATTAAATATCATATTGTTGACGCTAACAGAGTAAAGGAGTAGTTATTTTGGATCCGTATTTATATTTGTTTTTTCATGTTCTATCACATGCTCTTCTTGGGGCGGTAATTGCATACTGCTTTTTGCCAAGGAATACATGGAAAGATCTTATGATATGTCTATGTTCGGGTGCATTGTGTGGAATAATCCCTGATATTTTCGGGGATAGAAGTGTAGCTCCGTGGTCCCATTCGGTATTATTTACACCCTTTTTAGTTTTAGGAATAGCCTATTTGACAAAACTGTTCTATAAAAAGACAAGTTTCAAATTAATCTGGGGATCTTCTATTTTGTCTGTCTTGTTTGGACACTTATTTTTAGACTATATGGGACATGATTTACCAGCATTCTATCCCCTTAGCGATAAATCATATATTATGGAAGCCATTACATTGGGAGATCCATGGATATGGTTTCCGTTAATTATTGGTCTTGGATTAAGTGTTTTTTTGAGGAACAAGCCTAAATTACCTGTAATTACTTCGATACTATTCATATTGGTATATTTAGTTTTTCGAATAATATCAAAAGAAATAATTGAGCACAAAATTCAAGTTCAACACCCAGTTCCTGAAAAGTCATATATTATAGTGGAGCCCGATAGTCATTATGAATTTCCTTTAGATCCCAGAAAATGGTTAGAGTTCAGGTTTCGAGTCATCAGTCCTCATTTCTCTAAAGGTGGTGATGCGGGTATACTGGGAGAGAAATCAGACAAACTATTCTGGTACGATTTTTATCCAGTAGCCTTTGAGATAAATTTATCAAGAGGAAAGTATGTTTCAATAAATTTACAGGATTCTAAAGTTGTGATATCTGTTACTAAGGAATGGAAAGAAGCGGGTTCTAACTTTATTCAGGGAAAGTATGATGGAAACCTTCTTACCTACAAAGAAACCACCAATGGTCAGTGGGAAGAAGTTATACCGCGATAGTTTTCTACAGTTTCTATCCACCATCAACCAGCCGTCTGGTGGGTGGTTTTTCTGTTTATGCTATAATCTTTGTAAAATAAGCTGATGCAAGCCTAATTTACTCTGTAATCTCCCAAAGGAGGCAAAGAAGCATGAGCCAAACGCAGCAAGAGATCCGCGATTTTGTTGCAGGGATACAAGCATATGTCTCGCCAGTTAATGTGATTAATCCTTGGAGAGATTATGTGACGGGCTATGATATCGGCCCCGAAGCGGTGAAGATTCGGTCGGAACATTTGGTCAGGTATTTGGAACCACGAATGTCTAAGGCGCGGTACATTTTTATTGCTGAAGCCGTGGGATATCAAGGGGCGAGATTTTCCGGCGTACCCTTGACGTCTGAGCGAATGGTTACCGGGAATCACTCGCTGGTGAATTACGAGATGATTTTTTCAGGTGATCCGGGTGTCCGAACCAGCTTGCCCAATATCGCCAAACCTAACCGGAGTCAGGCGCTGTATGGATTTGCAGAGCCGACAGCATCCATCATATGGGGCGAAGTGTTATCCAGTTCAAGGTGTAAACCAACGGACTTTATATTTTGGAACATCTATCCCTTTCATCCCTATCAATCTTCTGAGAACAGGATGACGAATCGAACGCCGACTTTTGCAGAGTTGGAGGATGGTGTGTTATTCGCAAGACAGCTTATGCAACTGAATCCTGATGCTCAGTTCGTGGCTATTGGCAGAAAGTCAGCAGACACGTTAAGCTCCCATCTCATTAAACATCACCATGTTCCTCATCCTGCAAATGGAAGGGCAGTACAATTCCAGAAAGCAGTAAGGTCAATTATCTAGCCCATTTTGAACTGAAGGAATGTAAGGCATAACATATGGACCTTATCGTCCAAGTGTCCTACACATAACGTAGTGCCCCATCATATACAGATTGGTTGGTGAAGCTGAATGAATGAAAAATACTGGCTTGTGGTGCAATATCCGCTGAAGAGTGCGCAGGGCAGCAAACGAGATCATTGGTTGAAGGAAAAGGTAATAGAATATCTGGAAACCGTTCTAACCCAGGCGGAGTTGGGAGAGGTGGATGGATGTGATCTGGGTAGCCGTGTGGCTGATCCAAAGGAATATGTAATGAACATTTTCTGTGTGGTAACGGACGAGGATCGGAGCATAGCTCTAATTAAAAAAGTGCTGAGAGAGAGTCGGCTGGATTACACCCGCATCCAAATCGCTACGATGCCATATGGCACAGAAGGAAGCTACACGCTGAAATATGCCTCCAAAAAAGGCGTTACCGAATTCTCGCTTTGATCACGATTTGCTGTTTCTTACCATAACGAACGGTACTTCTCCAGCCTGAGGGCGGTGTGCCCTCGACACTTTCCTCACTTAAATTCATCATACAAGAAAACGATGATTTAATTTCCCAACCTTAACCCACTCGATCAACACACGGCCCATAGTAAGATTTGTGCATGCTCGTACATATTGTAATTCTGCTCAAAAGAAGCGCATATCAAAGCAGATATTTATCAGCGTCTTTTGTGTATTAAGATCCTCCGCGTCCCCTGCATCACTCTCCATCCGGCACAAACCACAACTTATTATCTGTACCTCCAAAATTTTATAAAGCAGTGCTCCTTGCGGTTTCAAGTCAAGGGGCCCCATACCCGAAGTATTCACAACAACCGTCTTTCCCAAATCCTCATTCTACTTCACTCAGTCAAGCATCCCCAAGCGATAAAAAGAATTGAGTCTCCTCCTTACACCGTCCTATAATATACAATTGTATACAATCCAAGAGAGTGGTGGATAACACAACAGGTCATCCGATCAAAACCGTTTAACCCATCACACCTTGAAACCAAAGGAGGGTTACAGTGCAAAATAGAGCAAAGGATGCAACAACAGAGACAGCAGAAGCAGCAGAAGAAGATGCAACGATTGAAGCGACAGCAACAGCAACAGCATCAGCAACAGCATCAGCAACAGCATCAGATGTCGAGACCAATGCAGAAGCAAACGAAAATACAGAAGCCAACACCAGTGCAATGAAGAAGAAGTGGGCTCCCCGTTTCAAAGAGTTCATTCAACGCAAGCCCAAGACGCTGGCTTTTAAAATCCCGTTTGCCTACTTTGTCATTATTCTGCTAACGGTGGCATTCAGTGCGTTGGTGCTGAATCGAATCTCGGAAAATGACGCGCAGCGAAAAATTAATGAAGCATCACTGCAGACAATCACATCCATTGAGACCAATGTTAATCTGATGATCGGGAACGTGAACAATTATTCGAAGATGATTTTCTCCGATCCCAACTTGCAGAACCTGCTGCGGCAGGGCAATGTGTACTCCAATTTACAGACACAGTCCAAGGTCAGCGCGTATTTGAACAATCTTATGCAAGCGGTTCCAATTATTGATTCAGTCTATATTTACGATAATTCGGGTCACCGATTCTCGGTCGGTACACAGGAATGGCCCACGTTTATGGAAGCGAATGTGAAGGAAGCGCCGTGGTACGAACAGGCTTTGAAGCACAACGGACGATATCTGCTCAGGCTGAATGGTGGCAACAACGACAGCGGGGTCTCGACGACGGGGGAGAATGATGGGCAAGAGGTGGTTTCGTTTATTCGCCTCATTCGGGATTTGGATGATACGTCTCCGCTTGGATTTCTGGTCATGAACATCAAGTGGGCATCCGTCGCTCAAGCCTACGCCAACCTGTCTGCACCGGATTCATTTCAGGTGGCCATTCTGGATGAGCATCAGCGGGTGATCGCAACCAACGCAACCGATGGGAAGAAGGGCGTTCCTGCGGTATCCGACGCATCCATGTCTGCGGCTTCTGGACAGGAAGGGATGCACGAGATGTTAGAGGCCAATCAGGCTAAGTTAAAACAAGCATTTCAAGAGCAGCCCTCCGGCTTCATCACCTTGCAATCGGGTGGTCAGGAATATGCGGTGACCTATCGTTCGGCTGGTGATGATCAGTGGAAATTCATCAGCATGAGTCCATACCGGGCTACCGATACTCGTAATAAATCCATGGTGCTGCTCGCATTGATCTTGCTGGCGGTGAACGGAACTGTCTTTTTTGTCAGTTCGTTCATCATCTCGCGCAGTGTCATCAATCCGATTCACAAGCTGCTTCGTGCCATGCAGAAAGCGCCAAGTGGCAACTTCCGTAAAGTGACGGTTGAGCTGAACAGCTACGAGTTCGAACAGCTATATGGAGGATACAACCAGATGATTGAGCAGATTGACCAGATGCTGAAACGCATCATTCAGGAGCAGCAGACGATCCGCCGCGCAGAGCTGAATACACTTCAGGCGCAGATCAAGCCGCATTTTCTATATAACACACTGGATTCCATCACCTCCCTGGCGATGTCGGGCATGAACGATAAGGTATGTGAGCTGTTAGAAGCGCTTGGAAGTTACTATCGCCTGAGTGTCAGCAAAGGCCATGAACTGGTTACACTGCACGAGGAGGTTGAGATTGTACGCAATTATCTGACGATCCAGCAGGTGCGATACCCCGGTGTATTTGAGGTGCAGTACGATATCGATTCAGACTGTGAGCGAGTAATGATTCCCAAGCTCGTGCTCCAACCGTTGGTAGAAAATTCGTTGTATCATGGTATCCGTCCCAAAGGCAGCCCGGGCACGATACGCATCCAAGCTCGTCGATCCAAGGAGGGAGTACTTCTAACGATCACTGACAACGGAGTCGGCATGTCC